>JGI24023J19991_10003503_pt1 | contig 10999 bp, 14 predicted proteins | sample Cruoilmetagenom1_FD_19991 | JGI IMG/M metagenome (IMG submission 19991)
CTAAGGAACCTCTGATTAATTAGTCATTGCGAGCGTAGCGCGGCAATCTGTCAAATAGAATCATGTAGTTACAGATTGCTTCGTCGCTTCTCTCCTCGCAATGACTCAATATTTTCAATTAATCAGAGGCTCCCTAATAGTACAAACTCGATCTTTACTCAATGCGTTGTAATGTAAGCTTTCAACAGGGAGTTAGCATATGGCAAAATTAAACATTAACGGAAAGCTCGTCGATGTCGATGTAGACGGCTCCACTCCGTTACTATGGGTGCTGCGTGAACAACTTGGTATGACAGGGACAAAGTACAGTTGCGGCATCGGTCTGTGTGGTTCCTGTACTGTTCATATCGATGGTGCTGCGGCGCGTTCCTGTATCATCCCTGTTGCCAGTCTCAAGGCAACGCAGGAAATCACTACGATTGAAGGCTTGTCACCTGATGGCAGTCATCCACTGCAGCAGGCATGGCAAGAACTTGACGTTCCTCAATGCGGGTACTGTCAGCCGGGTATGATCATGAGTGCTGCGGCCTTGCTTAATGACAATCCCGATCCCAGTGACGCCGTTATCGACGCGAGCATTACTAATATCTGTCGTTGTGGCACATACAACAGGGTACGACATGGCATTCATCTTGCCGTTGATATCAGCAAGCGTGGGAGGTCATGATGAACAAAGAACATGTCAATATTTCGCGTCGGGAATTTCTTATAAGCACTACCACAGTGGGTGCCGGTTTTGCCCTTGGGCTGTATTTACCCTTGAGTAGCAGCGTGGCACTGGCTGTTGGTGAGGCATCATCCGCTGTACCAGAAGTCAATGCCTGGGTCGTTATTGAACCCGATGATACTGTCATCATTCGTATTGCACGTTCAGAGATGGGGCAGGGCACCTTGACCGGACTGGCACAACTGGTTGTCGAGGAGCTCGAATGCGACTGGTCGAAGGTCAAGACCGAGTATCCGACACCCGGACAAAGTCTCGCGCGTAAACGAATATGGGGCAGTTTCTCCACCGGTGGCAGTCAGGGTATCCGTGGCAGTCATGAATATGTACGCAAGGGTGGCGCTGTTGCACGGGAAATGCTGATCGATGCTGCAGCCCAAAACTGGGGGGTGCCAAAAGGTGAGTGCAGTGTAATGGCCAGCGTGATCACCCATAAACCAACAGGGCGTACCACGACTTACGGTAAGGTGGCCGCGGCTGCGGCCGAGATGGTTCCCCCATTTGAAGTTGAACTCAAGGACCCAAAGGATTGGAAGATCATCGGCAAGCCCGTTAAGCGTCTGGATACGATGGATAAACTGACCGGCAAGCAGGTCTTCGGGGCTGACCTGCAGTTACCCGGCATGCTCAATGCCAGTATCAAGGCCTGTCCGGTATTTGGTGGAAAGCTTGGCTCTTTCGACGCCGCCAAGGTGCGCAAGTTGCCCGGCGTGCGTGCGGTTGTCGCGGTTGAAGACAACGCTGTGGCCGTTATTGCCGATACCTGGTGGCAGGCGAAGACGGCATTGGATGTACTGCCCGTGACCTGGAACAAAGGGCCGAATGCCAAGGTCAGCAGTGCATTGATTGCACAGATGCTGGATGACGGCCTGACCGCCAAAGAGGCCTTTGTCGGCAACGAGGCGGGGGATGCAAAAACGGCGCTGAAGGGTGCCGTGAAGAAGGTCGAGGCGATTTATGCTTATCCCTACCAAAATCATGCGACCATGGAACCCATGAATGCTACCGCGTTGTGGAACAAGGATCGCTGCGAGGTCTGGTGTCCAACACAAAACGGTGAGGCTGCATTGGAGGCGGCCGCCAAAGCGGCCGGACTGCCGGCGAGCCAGTGTGAGGTCTATAAGATTCATCTTGGCGGTGGCTTTGGTCGGCGTGGCGCGTTTCATGATTTTGTAACGCAGGCCGTCGCTATCGCAAAGCAAATGCCCGGTACGCCGATCAAGCTACTGTGGACGCGTGAAGAGGACATGCAGCATGGCCACTACCATCCAATTACCAAGGCAAAAATGCTGGGTGGGCTGGATGATGAGGGTAACTTGCTTGGCCTGCATATTCGCATCTCAGGGCAATCGATATTGGCCTCTGTCAATCCCAAATGGATGAAGAACGGTGTCGACATGTTCACCTTCCAGGGCATGCTGCCCAAAGGTGATCACGCCATCAGTTACGCTGTTCCGAATCTGTTGATCGAGCATGCAATGCGCAACCCGCCAGTGCCTCCGGGCTTTTGGCGCGGCGTCAATATCAACCAGAATGCCATCTACATGGAATGTTTTATCGATGAGCTAGCTCATGCTGCAGGCAAAGATCCCCTCGAATTCCGCCGTAAACTCATGGCCAGGCATCCCAAGAACCTGGCCGTGCTCAACGCGGTGGCAGAGCGAGCGGGCTGGAGCAAGCCTGCACCAAAAGGCGTGCATCGTGGCTTGTCGGTCTGTAAGGCGTTTGCCAGTTATGTTGCGGCCTGTGCGGAGGTCTCGGTCGATGACAAGGGGCATCTCAAGATTCATCGCATTGTTGCGGCTACCGATCCCGGGCATGCAGTCAATCCGCAGCAGATCGAGGCCCAGGTCGAGGGCTCCTTTGTATTTGGTCTCTCGGCATTGCTGTATGGCGAATGCACGATCAAGGGCGGCAGTGTCGAACAACAGAATTTTAATACCTATCCATCAATGCTGATCGCAGAAATGCCGAAGGTAGAGGTAATCGTTATGCCTTCGGGTGGATTCTGGGGTGGCATCGGCGAGCCGACCATCGCGGTCGCGGCACCGGCTGTGCTGAATGCCATCTTTGCAGCGACCGGCAAGCGCATACGCCAGTTCCCGTTGAAGAACACTAACCTGCGTTCCGCTTGACGTCCCAGGCAAGCCATGACTGACCAGGCGGACGATATCGAGGTTCTCGAGGGGGCCCTGGCCTGGATGCAGTCCGGTCATCAAGTGGCGCTCGCCACCGTTATCAAAACCTGGGGTTCCTCACCGCGGCCGCCCGGCTCGCTGCTGGCGATGAATAATACAGGACAATTCATCGGATCGGTATCAGGCGGTTGTGTCGAGGAATCGCTGCTAGCCAGCTACTGCAACGGCGAACTGGCGGTCCCAACACTTACCATGGTGGATTTCGGTGTTAACCGGCAGGACGCGACGCGCATGGGGCTTCCGTGTGGTGGTCGCCTGGAACTGCTGATTGAACAACTGAACGGCCCCGATTCGATCGCGTCATGCCTGGACCGTCTACGCAATGGAGAGCTGGTCACGCGCACGGTCGACCTGGCCAATGGAGAGGTTAGCCTACAGTCGGGTGATAACAGCCCGGAATTTCTGTTAACGGAAACAGCGGTGATTAAAACCTTCGGGCCTGCCTGGCAGCTGTTGTTGATCGGTGACGGCCAGCTTGCACGCCACCTTGCCAGCATGGCCCAACATCTCGATTACCAGGTCATCATCTGTGATCCGCGTGATGCCTTTACCCCGATGGCCCGACTCGCTGATGTTCACTATAGCCATGCGATGCCCGATGATGCCGTGCAGGAACTAAGTGATCAGACGCGTACCGCGATCGTCGCATTGGCACATGATCCACGCCAGGATGACCTCGGTCTGAGTGCTGCGCTGGAGTCCCAGGCTTTTTATATTGGCGCACTGGGTTCAAGTCGGTCGGCGCAGGCACGGCGTCAGCGTCTGGCATCCCTGGGTTACAGCACGCAACAGATCGAACGCATTCATGGTCCGGCTGGCGTGCATATCGGCAGCAAGCGACCGGCAGAGATTGCGGTTTCCATCCTGGCGCAAATCACGGCTATTCGCAATGGCATTGTGAAGCAGGCGCAGCAAAGCATATGACCGAGGTCGTTGGCATTTTACTCGCTGCCGGTTCTGCACGGCGATTCGGTGCACCTAAACTGCTGCATCCTCTGCATGATGGTGTACCGATCGCGGTTGTGGCCGCGCATGCGCTGATGCAGGCTCTACCGCATACAATCGTCGTTGTAAAGCCGGGTGACCATGCCTTGATCGAGACGTTTACACAACTTGGCCTGGAGATTGCAAAAAATCCTCTGGCTGAAGAAGGAATGGGCACAAGCCTGGCTGCTGGTGTCAATGCCACCGCCAGTGCAGGTGGCTGGTTGATCATGTTGGCTGACATGCCATGGGTACAGCCCGCCACTATTTCTGCCTTGGCTGATCGCATCAAAAACGGAGCCTCTATTATCGCGCCAGTGTACGCAGGACAACGAGGTCACCCAGTAGGGTTTTCGTCGCGTTGGCTACAATCGTTACAAGGATTGTCTGGTGACAAAGGTGCCCAGGATTTGCTTACGAAATATCCAGATGAACTTGAGTTGCTTGCCACTGAGGATGATGGTGTGTTGAAAGATATCGACCGTCCACAGGATCTAGTCATTGATCTTGGTTTAAAATAAATGGGGTCAGTGTGCAGTGGTTTCAGATATTAGCCAAAGCCATGCTCGGAGTAGTATAGTATCTATTTAGATAAAAAATAATAAACTTGTAAATATTTCAAAGCTATGAAGTCATAAATGCGTATAAAGTCTAGTAATTCAATTAACTTCGTATGCAATCTAATCGTCTTTTGGTCGGGCTTTATCATAACATGAGAAGTGGAAGAACATAATTATGGAAAGTATAACAAAGCTGGCTGTACTAATAGATGCAGACAATGCCCAACCAAGCATTATTGATAGTTTACTTGCCGAGATCGCTAATTATGGGGTAGCTAGTGTCAAAAGAATCTATGGCGACTGGACCACACCTAGTCTAAAAGGCTGGAAAGAGGTTTTATTAGAACATTCTATTCAGCCAGTGCAGCAATTTGCCTATACAAAAGGGAAAAATGCAACTGATAGCGCAATGATCATTGATGCAATGGATTTATTGTACACCAGTAATTTTAACGGATTCTGTATAGTATCGAGTGATAGTGATTTTACCAAGTTGGCATCAAGAATTAGAGAATCAGGATTGTTGGTTTATGGTTTTGGTGAAAAAAAGACGCCGTCTGCTTTTGTTTCTGCCTGTGACAAATTTATTTATACAGAGGTTCTTCGTGCAAAGACTGATATCAGTGAAGCTATTGCTAAAAAATCCAGCGGCGAATTAAGGCAAGATACAAAACTTGTTAACCTGTTACGCAATGCAGTCGAAGCCTCCTCAGATGAAAGCGGGTGGGCTCAACTTGGACCAGTCGGTAGTAATATAGCAAAGCAATCATCTGAATTTGACCCACGTAATTATGGATATGGAAAGTTGGGCGAACTGGTTGCTGCTACAAAGCTTTTTGATATTGAAGAAAGGCAAATAGGTGCGACTAATTCAAAGGTACTCTATGTTCGAGTTAAGCGAAAGAAATAAGTTGAACTTTTCATAATCCTTACGAGTTAATACACTAAAATTAATTTAAATATTTAAAAATACTATGGAATCTACCTATACAATTACTGAACATGATTACGTGAGGGCGATGAAGCTTTTTTCCAGAGTGACTCTGAAAATGGCAGGCATTTATGCCATTGCAATTGTATGCTTTTTTATGGCTATAATATTTGGATCACCTGTCATTGCATCTGGCGCAATCGGTGGGCTAATAGGTGGTTTTGTTGTCATCGTAATTGGTCGGTTAGTGATAAATCCACTGATGGCAAAAAGACACTATAATAAATATAAAGCCATTCAAGAGCCTATTACTGTACGATTAATGGATGAGGGTGTCGTTTTTTCAACAACAGACGGAAGCGGGATGATTAAATGGGAAAATATATACAAATGGCGTCAAAATGACAGCTATCTACTCATCTATCCGATGCCACGTCTTTACCACATTATACCAAAGTCCATTAGCGAGTCCGGGTTTGATTTATCGCGTCTGGTTGAAACACTTCAGGCTAAAGTAGGACATGAAACATAATCATTTTAACTGGGTTTGCTCACTTCAGTATATTGACAGGTACGAGGAAATGAAAGAAAGAAACTTGACCGATACCACTAAAGGTTCCTGTTTGGAAATAGATCAGTATCCGCCAGAACAGTTGCGGATTCTTGGGGATGGTGTCAGCGTATCAGTGACTTACAAAAAAACGTGGGAAGACGGTTTTGGCGCAAGGGGGTGGAAACTGGATGCTGCTATTGGGGACGATAACATCATAGCCAGCACCCGTGAAACAGGACAGAAAATTGTTACTTCTGTATTCATTCACGATATTCTGGATCATTTTCTCTCAGGTTTTAATGTGAGCGGACATCGAAGTGAAGCAATGGCACTTATTCAACTTTTTAAACGAACAGGCTCTGATCCACGCGCTGATTATGAGCAAATGGTAAAAGAAGACATCGAAAATGGAAGGGTGAATGGTGAAACCATGATTTCCTTTCTCCCTGAATCGCTACGCTCATTGTTACCGACGGATACAGCAATGACGGATAAAGAAATAATTAATTGTCTCAAAAATACAGTGGATAAAATGCAGTTGCGAGATGTGCTGATAGAACATTTTTTTACATTAGGCCAATCTGGAACAGAGCACGCCATTAAAAGTTGGAAGAAACTGGGGCTGGACCCCGAAAAAAGCTCTCAAATAGGCCTTGCGTTACAGGATATTCTGAACAGGGTTGATCGTATCGTAGAAGAATCAGGGGTTGAAGCGCTTGAGGCAACTATTGTTATAAGTAATGAAAGCTGCGTTTTAAATATACAAAATGCCTGGTTTGCAGAATCCGTCTATACTGCGCATGTTGCCTAAACAATATATCAACCATGGCAGGTGTGTATTAAAGCCTATTGTTCTGAGTCATGACAAACACAAAGACCTTTATGCCTCTTGAACGAATATTATGACAGTGAAAAAAACATGAAAATACTAAAATATATTTTATTCATACTAATAATCGGTCTCTCGGTTTCAGGGTGTTCAACTCCTTATTTTGGCCACACAAAAGAGGAGTGGGATAAACTATCAGAAAAAGAGAAAACGGAAGTGAAAAAAGAATATGGGACTGTACTTGAAACGCGGGATAATCAGGCAAATACAGACAAGATTAATAAAAGAACACAGTCAATAATTGACCTGGGATCGAGCCAGACAACACAATAAATGACTATGCTCCAACTATAAAATATGAGAGTTATCAAACTCGAAAAATACAATAAAAAATGGCCACTAGACTTTGATAAAGAGGTGAGCCTTATCAGGAAAATTCTTGTGGAGAATCTGATGGCTTCTTACCATATAGGTAGCACTGCTATACCTGGGATAATGGCAAAGCCGGTGATAGATATTCTTTTAGAGGTAAAATCTATTGATAAAATAGATGAGCTTGATAAAGAGTTTGAGGGTCTTGGGTATGAGGTGAAAAGAGATTATGGGATTGAAGGGAGGAGATTTTTTCAAAAAGGAAAAAATGAAAGAACACATCATATTCATATTTTTGAATCAGGAAATACCGAAATAGAAAGGCATAGACTGTTTGTCGAGTTTATGCAAGCTCATCCAGGCAGTGCAGCAGAGTACGAAAAACTAAAATTGAAGTTAATAAAACAACACAAAGGTGATCCAGAGAAATATTCGCAAGGTAAATTAACCTTCATACAGTCTATTGATAAGGATGCCATAGCATGGAAGTGCAGTTGATAAAGCCGTAAACGCTGATGTCAAGAGGCTGGTATGCCCAGTGCTTATAAATGAAGTTTAAAGATTAATGACGTTACACACTATAGACACAAGGCATGCTAGTGAAATACGTGCGTTGATTGTGCGCATGCCAGCATTGATTACACTGAATATGCTCAATGATTGGAGTGCGCAATTGTTGTACATGTTGAATGAGTGTGCTGAAGGCGAAAAAATAACTCTGTTATTAGATATGAATACGCATAACTTTGAATCTATTGAATGCCTTAAGTATCTACGAGAATTTCTTTCTTGTAATCAGCAAATTAAAAACATTGTTTCCAGGGCTGCATTTGTACAACCTGAGCAGTATAGAAAGCCTGAAATCGTCAGTTCTGAAGAAGCTTATTTTTCAAAATTTGAAGATGCCTATTATTGGATAAAACAGAAGAAACTTGACTAATAACCCTTACAGCGTACGTTATACAGACTATAATATAGATCAGACTTTGCCAGTTTAATCATTAAGTTCTCAGATTGCTAATGGGGGCGCCACATGAAAGAATCTGACTGGAAGATTTTTAAGCAAATAAAAGAAAGAGCCATTGATCTATTTTGTAATCAAGCCCTGGAAGAATTTGAAGAGGTGATGCAGAATGAAAAAGAGACTGCTTATGATAGATATTTGATTTTATACAATCTGATTCAGGAAAGAGATAAACACATGCAACTATTATTTGATGGACATAGCCGCTCCAGAGTGCCATTACAATTGCACGCCATGCGTGGTAAAGACCTGGCTGAAGAATCATTGATTGATCAGTTGTCTGAAGAGTTAAGGCAATCCACTGATCCAGAAAGGCATAAATGCTAATATAGCAAAAGCTATAGGCAATCATTATGTACAGGAGACCCGATAACCATGTCTAATCTGTTAAATTCAAGCGTCATAGCATGCCTTCTATTCTGGCTTATTGCAGGCTGTACTACGGCTGCCGATAGTCAGACAGGCACCGATACAAAAATCGTAAGGGCGCTTGTAATGGGTAGCGCCGAACATCCGGATCCCGTTCTAGATAAAGTTATCGAGCTTGAAAAACAAGGGATACTTCGGAATGTCATAGTCAGAGAATCGTATCCTGTACAGATTGAGTTAACTGGACCGGAGAGTGTCATCAACACGCTGAAGGCAATGCCAAAGAAAGGACTGCCAGGCTTTAAATAAATAAAAATATCAATTGCTTAAGCTAATTCTCATAGCAGATGCTTTCTGTTAGAGGGTGTTCATATGCTGCCTCATCAACTTATTTTTTTAATCGACTAGTGCTACTGACACAAGGGTGTCAGTAGGTGTCTTTCATAATCATGTTTCTTCAAATATCAAACGAGAATTCATTATGAAACAAAATGATCCAGTTGAAACGGTTGAACAATTTATATCATACATCAACGCAGGTCGTGTAGAAGATGTACTTTCATTTTATGAGGAAACTGCAACATTTGTGGCTGAACCTGGTGTCGTTGTCAGCGGGAAACAAGCCATTGGTGAGGCCTTCAGTCAACTTGTGGCTATGAACCCAACATTAACAAGCACAGCGCATGAAATTATTCAGAGTGAAGATATTGCGCTTTACTGTACGCAATGGGAAATGACTTTTATCGATCCTGATGGTAAGTCAATGACGCAAAAGGGTGTTTCTTCCGACGTGCTCCGACGTCAGGGTGATGGTCGTTGGCTGATAGCGATCGATAATCCTTTTGGTCCTGAAATAATTAAATGATGTCACTGCTGTCCCGTTAGCTCCCTCTCCCTCAGGGACGACTCCACTGAAGGAGTCGGTAGGGCGACGTCTGCAACCAAAGCTGAGTGGGTTGGGGATACATTATTTTTTTAACATTTCGAGCCCTTCCTTGGAGGAGGAATAGAGCCTACTCTGATTATTGATAGGTGCGAATTCATGTCTACCATATCTTTAATCAGACTAGGTCTTCTCAATATCAGAGACTTACCTTGTACGATGCTTAGGTTAATGGGACAGTAATGAAATGATGTGTAATTTCAAAGGTGCTGTCTTACGTGACGCTTGAATTGTGCGCCTATGTACAATTAAAGCGACATAAGATGGATGCTTCGTTCTGTACGAGGTATGATATTTTTGTCGACTACTGGGTCAAGTATTGTACTTGGGAATGTGTTTCCTAAGAATGAATAAAGAGATAGATGCATGAGCGCTAGCAAAGAATTTATTGGGTATGTGATGGAATTACTTGAACCCGTTGCTGCCATTGAAGGTAAACGGTTCTTTGTTGGTTACGGTATTAAAGCGGGTTCTACACAGTTCGCCATGATTATGGAGAATAGCCTGTATTTTGTCGTGGACAGCAAAATCAGATTAAAATATGAAAAGTTAAGAAAAAAGCCTTTTTCTTATATGACGAAAAATGAGAAAAGCTTGGTTAAAAGATATTACGAAGTCCCTGAAGATTTGTTTGAAGATAAGGACGGGTTACTGGAGTGGGCAAAGAGAGTATTGCAGTCGCGAAAGCTACCAGTAACAAGAAATAATGGTTGACCAGAGCCCGATACAAAACCTAACAGCTAAAATATGGATTTTCCGACAATCATAACAGGCACTGCCACCTACGCTGCCATCAAGATACTAGGCTATTCTTTTTTTGCCAAATACCTCAATTCCCTTTTTTACATGCACCACAATATCTGGAAAGTGGGATTAATACGCACAGCCATTGGCGTCGTTTTAGGCCTTGCGCATAATGCATTTTTCCTGTCATTTCTAAATGTCTCAATGGGACGCTCTCCAATAGGAGGAGAAGATACCTCTATTTATTTTGCACTCCTCATCCTGCTAAGGATATTTGAATGGGGGCTCATTATTTATTGGTTTTATGACAGAAGGCTGGAGAATAAGGCCCGTATAGCCAAGGCACTCACGCTGGGTGTCATCTGGTCGTTTGTCCTGGATATTCCAATATTAACCGGCCTGTTCGTAGTTATAGCGTCTATTTGTTAAGAATAGAAATCAAGCAATGATAAGTACTCGACCAACGTCGGTGGTTATTGTGTCATGATGCCATCTGGTTGCACACCCGGATATTGACGTCCCTCTGGTGATCAGGCTGTCTCTAACTTCTTGTAAAATCAATTGCTTATTATGGAAAGCCTACTTCAGGGTGAGTGTTCGCTTAAAGGAAAGCCATTGACATATATATCATTCAGGCGACAATGGTGCTGCTATGCATTTATTCGCGATGCGATTTTCATTTTTTGATAATGTCTGATATTTGAATACCATATAATAATGACAATATATGAATAAGTTGTTTTCCATTCTGGGTATCGATCAAATAGT
>JGI24023J19991_10003505_pt1 | contig 10993 bp, 5 predicted proteins | sample Cruoilmetagenom1_FD_19991 | JGI IMG/M metagenome (IMG submission 19991)
GCGAAAAGAGCATATATTACAGCCGGGGTAGTAATAAGAATAGACATTCCTTCAAGCGATGGCATTACGTAGGGCGCCTCTGCTGAAAAGATAGGAGGTTTCAAGAAAAAGATCCATAGGTGCTTGGCCATATACGAGATATGAAAGAGCCCTTTTGGGTAAAACCACGGCTCTTCCTTTGCCTGTATCGTGTATGCAATATCTGATATAGTATCAAACCTTAGATAGTTGTATAAAAAATTCAATAGTACAAATATCCCTACTCCTAAACCAAGTTTAAAAAGAGGCATAAAATTAATTCTCTTAAGTGGGTTTGAATGCTTGTCTTTTTTAATCCAAAGATCTGAGAGCATTATTAAAAAGAAGGGAAGAGACAGGATTACCGGCAACCTGCACCAGAATGATGCTCCCAATAGAAGGCCAATCAATAAAGGACGTCTTTTCCCAAAAGTTTCTAAAACTGCTAGTATGAGAAAGAAAAACGAAGCCACATGGGCAAAGAACCATGCCTTCCCAATACTAGCCAGATACCAGTGGATAGTGCCAAATCCGAACAGTAGGGTCATCCAAATTTGAAGTCTTATATTGTCACTGAGTCTCCGCATTAAAAAATAAACAACGGATACGCTTAGGCTTCCCCAGAATACAGAGGCCAAAGTTTGATTAATCCCAGGTCCGAATATTGCGGCTTGAGGAATAAGGAGGACTGCAGGCATGGGTGGGTAGATAACATAGTATCTACCATTGACAAGCAGAAGCTCGTTTAGCCATGGGGGCTTATCTAATAAATATAACCTGCCGTCAAGAAAAGCCTCAGCAAGAGGTGCGAAATAATGGTAAGGCGTTGCTCCGCCCTCTCCGGTTAAATAGTAGACTACAAATGTTAACAAGAAAAAGAAAAGTGCAAGTATAAGATAGTAACGCTTTTTTATTGTCGATAAGAAGTTCATTGCTTATTTAACGGTAAATCTTATATGCATAGAGTTTTGAAACGTGCACAAGATAATCCACAATTACACTGCTGCTTAACTTGCTTTCCCCATATTCCCTGTCACGAAATACTATGGGTACTTCAATTACCTTCTTGCAGTTTCCTCTTACAAGTATCTCAAGACCTATCTTAAACCCTTTAGGACTTAATTCAACATTTTTAATTGCGTCCCTTTTCAAGAAAAAGAACCCGGACATAGGATCTTTTACTTTTGTAAGTCCGAGCACCGCCAATGTTGCTATCTTAGAGGATAATTTTCTTTTAAGAGGCCAATTCTCTATTCCTCCCTGATCTATATATCTGCTTCCCAGAGTAAAGTCGGCCTCTCCTTTTATAATAGGTGCAACCAATTCCGGTATCTTTTCCGGAGGATGGCTTAGATCCGCGTTTATAACACCAACTATTTCAGTATTAGCCAAAGCAAATCCGTCTAAGACTGCTGAGGATAGACCCCTTTTATCCAGTCTCCTAAGTACTTCTAAATTAGGATATTTATCTTTGAGGTTCTCAGCAACCTTCCAGGTTTGATCAGGTGAATCGTCATCGACTATAATGATGCTGCCGTCTAACTTTTCATCTCTAAAGATTGTAAATACCTTCTCTACAAGAATAGGTATATTGCCGGCTTCATTATAGGTTGGGATTACAAGTGTTATATCCATATCTTACAGGGACATATATTAACACTTAATCCTATAAAGAGGAATGAGAAAATAGTGCTTTTTCATTCCTCTCATTTCCGTTCAACCTAAAATGTCCAACTGACCCTGACAAATAGTTATGGGGAATGCTCTTTCTCTACATGCTTGAGAGGTACAAGCTTTATTGACCTCGTAAGGTGCGTTATGTATTTTTACCCAAACTATATATTATTGGTTTTCTGATACCTTTCATATGAAAGAAAAACCCTGGCCCATAAAGCATTTGATTCCGTTGGCAGTCTATGTTTTCGTAATATCAACTATTTTTATAGCTAAATTTTTTCTCCCCTCTAATTACGTAATATCGATTGCTGCATTGCTGATGCTTTTCCCCGTTTTACTGAAAGCTGACGGCCGTTTCTTTAGATCGGACTTTAAGGGAGTGCTTTTAGGCCTAGGAGTGTCAGCAGCCCTTTTATCTGTTTATGTCGTTGTAATAGCTCTCTACGGCCACTACACAGGCAAATCCCTGGTTGTGAACGCTCTCTCGGTTTCTTTTATCTTGACCCAGCTTCTTCTGGTTGCCTTACCCGAAGAGGTATTCTTCAGAGGCTATCTTCAACAGAAAATCGGTAACAATATAAAGGGTGTAATAATTGTGAGCCTGCTATTTGCTGTCGGTCATTTTGTTACCCTGTGTTTGGGGGGCGGGCACAATATTGCGATATGCTCCCAAGCCATACTTACTTTTTTCCCCTCACTTGTTATGGGCTATCTCTATGTTGTTACTAAAAGTCTCTGGGCCAGCATTATCTTTCACTTTTTCGCCAATATTGTCCATATAGCCATAGGGTTATCATAGATTTCAAATTTGTAGCCCTATTTGATACATAAACGCCTAGGAGCTAAGAAAACCCATTGATATATTGCCGTTATGCTCTTTATTCGAGTATTATATTAAATTATGCCTAGGATTGCTTTAGCGCAAATTAACGCAAGGGTTGGGGATATAGAAGGGAATCTGAACAAGATTCTTGGATATCTCGGTTCTGCCAAAGATTCGGGTGTGGATATTTTGTGCTTTCCTGAACTCTCGCTTACCGGCTATCCCCCCGAAGACCTTTTACTCAAACCCAATTTTATTAACGATAGCATGCACGCGGTTCAGGAGGTAAGAAGAGCCTCTGAAAACATTACTGTAATTCTTGGATATCCCGACAAAAAAGAAGACATTTATAATGCTGCCGCAATTATTCATAACAAGAAATTAATAGATGTTTATCACAAACGTTATTTGCCCAATTATGGTGTTTTTGATGAAAACAGATATTTTCAATCAGGAGTCCGTGCTCCGGTTTACAAACTTGGGAGTACGATTTTCGGAGTCAATATTTGCGAGGATATATGGTATCCGGGTGATCCAACCAGAAGGCAAGCCCTTTTGGGTGATGCCCAAATCATTATTAATATTTCCTCTTCCCCTTATTCTGCTTCAAAAATAGGCTCAAGAGAGCGAATGCTCATGACCCGAGCTAAAGATAATTCTGTAAATGTGGTTTTTTGTAATATGGTGGGAGGACAGGATGAACTGGTTTTTGACGGCAATAGCGTGGTTATTGGAGAAACCGGGAATATAATAGCTAGAGCAAAATCATTTGAGGAAGATCTTTTAATTGCGGATATTAATGTGAGCAGGGCGTTTCGCTCCCGTATTCATGATCCTAGAAGACGTAAAGAACGCCATGCGCTGGAGCTCCACTCAGAGAAGGCTGAAATAATAGATATCTCTAAAAATCTCAAGCAAAAAACAAAGCCTGCAATCCAACCTAGAATAGAAGATTTCTATCAAAGAGAAGAAGAAATGCTAAGAGCTCTTGTCCTTGGCACCAAGGACTATGTGACCAAGAACGGATTTAAAAAGGTAGTTGTTGGCCTGAGCGGTGGTATAGATTCTGCTTTGGTTGCAGCCATTGCTGTTGAGGCGATGGGGAAGGATAACGTAATTGGAGTTGCAATGCCCTCAAGATACAGCTCTAAGGAGAGTGTTACCGATTCTGAGAAATTGTCCGTTAATTTAGGAATAGAGCTTCTTAATGTCCCTATCGAAAAAGCATATAAATCCTATCTTGAAATGTTTTCCGGTGTTTTTGCCGGTAAGAAACAAGATATAACGGAAGAAAATCTCCAGGCCCGTATCAGGGGTAATATCTTAATGTCTCTGTCCAACAAACTAGGATGGCTTGTTCTCGCTACAGGGAATAAGAGCGAAATGAGTGTGGGATACTGTACGTTATACGGTGATATGGCCGGTGGTTTTGCTGTCATAAAGGATGTTCCTAAGACAATCGTATATAGGCTGTCTAATTTTTATAACGTGTCCAAAGGCAGTGAGGTAATCCCAAGTTCAATTTTAACAAAACCCCCCTCTGCGGAACTTAGACCAGACCAGCTCGATACGGACTCCTTGCCGCCTTATGAGGTGCTGGATCCAATTCTTAAGGCTTATGTGGAAGACGACCTCAGTACAGAAGAGATTGTTTCACTGGGATTTAAACGGTCCGTCGTAAAGAAAATTATTAAAATGGTGGATCAAAACGAATATAAAAGAAGACAGGCCCCACCGGGTATTAAAATTACTGCAAGGGCATTTGGAAAAGACCGTCGTTTCCCTATTACAAACCTCTATAAAGTCTAAACAGGCGCATCCAGTGTGCACAGATCATGTTTTTATGTTAAAATAGCTCTCCGGGGTTGACATGATAGTTCCTTGTGTTGACTTGTAGCCTTTTACAACTTAAATTTATGATGGGTTAGTCGGCCGCAGTTCTCGGTCAATCCTTGAAGTAAACTATATAAATTACTTTATTTGCTTAATAATACTTAGGAAGGTGTTTATGAAGCCTGTTGGATATCCGCCTAAGCAGGGTCTTTATGACCCTCAGTTAGAACACGACTCTTGTGGTATGGGGTTTGTGGTCAATATAAAAGGCGAAAAATCAAATAAAATTGTCCGTAACGCCATCCAGGTGTTGTTAAACCTTGAGCATCGCGGCGCTTGCGGGTGTGAAGCCAATACCGGTGACGGTGCCGGCATCTTAATACAGAAGCCGCATAAATTCTTTAACAAGGTATGTGAAGAAATAGATATAGCTCTTCCAGAACCTGAAGAATATGGGGTTGGTGCAGTATTTTTTCCTCAAGACCCTACAGAACGCAGAGAGTGCGTAAAAACATTTGAACGGATAATAGAAGAAGAGGGGCAAGAGGTTCTTGGTTGGCGGGATGTTCCCACCGATAATTCCTCATTGGGTAATACTGCGAAAGAATGTGAGCCTTATTTGAAACAAGTCTTTATTAAACGCAGTCCCGATATTACGGACCAGATGGATTTTGAGCGCAAGCTCTATATAATCAAGAAAAGAGCGCTAAATGAAATAAGGCTTTCAGGGATGAAAGGCGGCGAATTTTTCTATATAGCCAGCCTATCATGCAAAACAACTGTTTATAAGGGAATGCTTACAACCTGGCAGCTCGATAAATACTATCTCGATTTAAATGATCCCGATATGGAATCGGCAATAGCTCTTGTCCATTCTCGTTTTAGTACAAATACGTTTCCGAGCTGGGATCGTTCTCATCCTTATCGCTATATTGTTCATAATGGTGAGATCAATACCCTGAGAGGCAATATTAACTGGATGCATGCGCGTCAGGCTGTGTTTTCATCCGAAATCTTTGGAGAAGATCTTGAAAAAACCTTCCCGATCATAACACCTGAAGGCAGTGATTCCGGCAACTTTGACAACTGTGTTGAATTCCTCTATTTGGCTGGACGCCCGATAGAACATGCGGTTATGATGATGATCCCCGAGCCATGGTCCAATCATGAGACTATGAGCGATGAGAAAAAAGCATTCTATGAATATCACAGCTGTCTGATGGAGCCGTGGGACGGCCCTGCCTCAATTGCTTTTACCGATGGATCAAAAGTGGGTGCGGTACTCGATAGAAACGGACTCCGCCCATCTCGTTACTACGTAACTAAAGACGACATGGTAATTATGGGCTCAGAAGTGGGTGTGCTGGATGTCCCCGCAGATATGGTCCTCCACAAGGGACGTTTGCAGCCGGGCAGGATGTTCTTAATAGATACTGAGCAAGGGCGTATTGTAGAAGACAAAGAACTTAAGGACACACTCTCTAAAGAAAAGCCGTACAGAGAGTGGCTCGATAGCAATCTTCTCGAGCTTAATGATATCGAAGCGCCTCAAGATGACAACGATGATCACAACGCAGATCATGAAAGAGTACTACTAAGACAAAGGGCTTTTGGTTATACGTTTGAAGACCTTAGGGTCCTTATCGGACCTATGGCAAGTAACGCGGTCGAGCCAGTTGGCTCTATGGGCAAGGATACTCCTATAGCCGTTCTTTCGAACAAGCCAAGACTCTTATATGAGTATTTCCACCAGCTCTTCGCCCAGGTGACAAACCCGGCGATAGATTCGATTCGTGAAGAGCTTATAACCGCAACCGAGATGACTCTTGGCCGGGAGCCGAATATTTTAAATCCTTCTTCAGAGAACTGCAGGAAAGTTATGCTTGATTCACCTGTGTTAACGAACGAAGAACTTAGGAAGATTAAGAACCTTGATAATGAAAACTTTAAATCGGCCACTCTTCCAATCTTGTTTAAGATATCAGATGGCAGCCAAGGGCTTGAAGGGGCTTTGGATAAACTCTTTGAGAATGCGGATAAAGCGATATCTCAAGGCGCCAGCATTTTAGTGCTCTCAGATAGAGGGTTTAACAAAGAAAATGCTCCGATTCCCGCTCTTTTAGCGTCCTCTGGTCTGCACCATCACTTAATAAGAAACGGAAACCGTATGAAAGTCGGTTTAGTCCTCGAATCCGGAGAACCAAGAGAGGTTCATCATTTTGCACTGCTTATTGGTTATGGAATAAGCGCTATTAATCCTTATATGGCATATGAGACTCTTGTAGACATGATCAAGGAAGGAATGCTTGAGGGGATCGATAAAGAAAAGGCAATAATTAATTACAACAAAAGTGTTGTTAAAGGCGTTGTAAAAACTATGTCAAAGATCGGCATCTCTGCTATTCAGAGCTATCACGGGGCTCAGATATTTGAAGCAATCGGGCTCAATCACGATTTTGTCGATAAGTATTTCACCTGGACTCCAACGAGAATTAAAGGGGCCGGCATAGATGTTATAACCGAAGAAGTGAGACTAAGGCATGAAACCGCATACCCGGATCGTGATGTGGTTCCAGAGACTCTTGATGAAGGGGGGCTTTATAAATGGCGTTCTGGTGGCGAGCACCATGCGTTTAACCCTAAGTCGGTTCACATGTTACAGCGCGCTTGCCAATCCAACAGCTACGATCAGTTTAAAAAGTTCTCAGATCTAGTAAATGACGAATCCAAACAGCTAAGTACTTTAAGAGGGCTCTTAGAGCTTAAATCAGACTCAAAGCCCATACCGATTGACGAAGTAGAATCGGTGGAATCTATTTGTAAGCGTTTTAAGACAGGCGCGATGTCCTACGGTGCTATAAGCCAGGAGGCACATGAGAGTCTTGCGATTGCTATGAACAGGATTGGAGGAAAGAGTAATACCGGGGAAGGTGGGGAAGATACAGAGCGAAACGTTCCTGATCCTAACGGGGATTTAAGAAGAAGCTCAATAAAGCAGGTTGCCTCGGGACGCTTTGGAGTGACAAGTGAGTATCTTGTAAACGCTGAGGAAATACAGATAAAAATTGCTCAGGGCGCAAAACCTGGAGAAGGCGGACAGCTTCCAGGTAGAAAGGTCTATCCCTGGATTGCCAAGGTCAGGCTTTCAACACCGGGAGTGGGTTTAATATCGCCTCCCCCTCACCATGATATCTATTCAATTGAGGACTTGGCAGAGCTTATTCATGACCTTAAAAATGCGAATCAAAAAGCACGTATAAATGTAAAATTAGTGTCCGAAGTCGGAGTAGGCACAATTGCCGCAGGAGTGGCAAAGGGGCACGCTGATGTAATACTCATAAGCGGCTACGACGGGGGAACCGGAGCTTCACCTCAAAGCAGCATCCAGCATGCGGGGCTTCCATGGGAGCTTGGACTTGCTGAAACTCACCAGACTCTGCTTATTAACAATTTACGGAGCCGTGTAGTTCTTGAGACTGACGGGCAGATGAAAACAGGCCGCGATATAGTCATTGCAGCGCTCCTGGGGGCTGAAGAGTACGGATTTTCAACAGCTCCATTGATAATACTCGGCTGTATAATGATGCGTGTATGCCATCTCGACACTTGTCCTGTAGGGGTTGCGACACAGAACCCGGAATTACGTAAGAAATTTGCCGGTGACCCGGGTCATGTAGTGAATTTTATGCACTTTCTAGCAGAAGAAGTAAGAGAGATAATGGCCGAGCTTGGTTTTAGAACTATCAATGAAATGATAGGGAGAACGGACAAGCTTGAAATGAGAAAGGTCGTAGATCACTGGAAAGGAAAAGACCTTGATCTTTCAGACATGATATACCAGCCGGATGTTCCGAGCGATTACGGCACATACTCTCAAATTGAACAGGACCATGGACTCGATGAGGCGCTGGATAACAAAGTTTTACTAGATATCTGTAAGCCGACTCTTGAAAAAGGAGAGTCCATCGAAGCGATACTACCTATTAAGAGCATAAACCGAACCGTCGGAACAATTCTGGGCAGTGAGCTGACAAAGAAATACGGTTTAGACGGTCTTCCCAAAGAAACCGTACGCTTTCACTTTAATGGTTCGGCCGGTCAGAGTTTTGGAGCTTTTATACCTAAATTCATGACCTTAATACTGGAAGGGGATTCAAACGATTATTTAGGGAAGGGTCTTTCCGGCGGCAAAATCATAGTTTATCCGCCTAAGGGATCTACCTTTATACCAGAAGAAAATATCATTATAGGAAACGTCGCGTTTTACGGAGCTACCGCAGGGGAGTCTTATATAAGAGGCCTTGCCGGGGAGAGGTTCTGCGTACGAAACAGCGGTGTCCATGCAGTGGTTGAAGGTGTAGGTGATCATGCCTGCGAATACATGACCGGAGGGCGCGTAGTTGTGCTTGGAAGCACCGGAAGAAATTTTGCGGCCGGTATGTCCGGTGGAATTGCCTACGTTCTCGATGAAGCGGGTGATTTTTCTATACGCTGCAATCAGGATATGGTAGATCTGGAAGCCTTAAATTCTGATGACGCAAAAGAAGTAAAAGAGATGGTAGAACGCCACGTTGAATACACAGGGAGCGAGAAAGGGGAAAAAGTACTCGCCAATTGGGACAGCATGGCTCATAAATTCGTTAGAGTAATGCCAAAGGACTTTAAACGAATGTTAGGAGCTATCCAAAGAGTTGAGGAGAAAGGGTTAAGCGGAGACGAGGCTCTTATGGCTGCCTTTGAGGAAAATAAAAGAGACCTTGCACGCGTAAGCGGCAATTAGTTTCTTATTTCTAATTAAGATATAGAAAAATTAATACGAACAAATACTATCGAGACTGTAATTAAGATTTGGAGGAGGTACAATGGGTGACCCAACTGGATTTATGCAACACAATAGAGAGCTAGGGCCCGACCGGTCTCCATCTGAACGTCTTAATGACTGGAAAGAGTTTCATAAACATCTTCCTGATGACAAGTTAAAAGTGCAGGGCTCAAGATGTATGGATTGTGGAATCCCCTTTTGTCAGACCGGGACGATGCTAGGGGGGTTAACTTCCGGCTGCCCAATAAATAACCTTATACCTGAATGGAATGACCTGGTTTTTAAAGGATTATGGAGAGAGGCGCTTGACCGCCTACATAAAACCAATAACTTCCCGGAGTTTACGGGCAGGGTTTGTCCCGCCCCATGTGAAGGCTCATGCGTATTGGGAATAAATGAACCCTCTGTAACTATCAAAAGTATAGAGTGCACTATTATAGACAAAGCTTATAAAGAAGGATGGGTTATTCCGGAACCCCCGGAGGTTAGAACAGGGAAAGAAGTAGCTGTTGTAGGATCGGGTCCCGCCGGGCTTGCCTGCGCAGCCCAGCTTAATAAAGCCGGGCATTTGGTAACTGTCTATGAAAGAGACGATAGAATCGGCGGACTACTAATGTACGGAATTCCCAACCCTCACCTGGATAAATTTATAGTTGAGCGAAGGGTGAATTTACTAAAGGAAGAGGGAGTCCAATTTGTTACAAATACGGAAATTGGCAAGGACTATCCGTCTGAGAAACTTGTAGGCGATTTTGACGCTGTAGTTATATGTACCGGGGCTACAAGACCCCGTGATTTGCCCATTGAGGGAAGGGAGTTTGATGGAATTCATTTTGCCATGGAGTTTCTTAGAGCCAACACGAAGAGTTTGCTGGACAGTAATTTGGAAGATGGAAACTATATTTCGGCTAAAGATAAAAACGTGATTGTACTTGGCGGAGGCGACACCGGGACTGATTGTGTTGCGACCTCTATGCGCCACGGATGCAAGAGCCTTCTTCAATTTGAAATATTACCCACTCCACCGCTGGAGCGCGCTTCGGATAATCCCTGGCCGCAGTGGCCCAAGGTTTATTCCCTTAGCTACGGGCAGGAAGAAGCAATGGCTATATTTGGCGAGGATCCCAGAAAGTATCAAGTATTGACTACAAAATTTGTAGGGGATGAGGACGGTAACGTAAAGGAGCTTCATACGGTTAAGATAGAATGGCGCTCAGGGGATAACGGGCGTCCTTTTTTTAGAGAGGTGCCCGGCACGGAAGAAGTGTGGCCTGCTGACCTGGTGTTTTTGGCGCTTGGTTTTCTGGGGCCCGAAGATACTGTTTTAGACCAGCTTAATATTGAACGCGATGATCGCTCTAATGCAAAAGCGGAGTATGGGAAATACATGACAAGCATCGAGGGAGTATTTGCCGCAGGTGACGCTAGGCGTGGTCAGAGTCTCATAGTCTGGGCTATCAATGAAGGACGCGAAGCCGCCAGGGAATGCGACCGCTACTTGATGGGTACAACCAATTTGCCCTAACATTCTTGCTCTAGCCGCTACAAGGGCGGCTTGCAGTCCTGCGGGTCCCCCGCCTACAATTACAATATCGTAGTATCCAAGTGATTCGTTGCGCATACTCTGTATATCAACCACAATCGCAAATATGTGATCGCTTTTCTTATAGAGAACTCGTTTATTAGACCTAGTTAATCAGGTTGTTTAACTACGCGCAGGTATGGTTTAACCGTTGTCCATCCGCCAGGGAACATCTCTTTTGCGTCTTCGTTAGATACCGAGGGTACTATAATTACATCGTCACCATTTTGCCAGTTAG
>JGI24023J19991_10003506_pt1 | contig 10991 bp, 6 predicted proteins | sample Cruoilmetagenom1_FD_19991 | JGI IMG/M metagenome (IMG submission 19991)
GGGTTAGCACCGTCATTTTTAATTTTTAAATTTTTAAAACCTGTCTTTTCAATCAATCTTAAAGGAGAATAAAGTGGAGTGTTACCTACAGGAAAAGTAGCTTCATTTGGAATTGTATATGGGAGGAAATCTCCTGGGGTTACAGATTCTTTATTTTTTAAAGATTTAAGATGTTTATCATCTATCTTTGTAATTAAATTTCCTTTCTGCATCTTTCCATTTTCATTCGCAGCAGAACAAACAGGACATCTGTAAATTATTTTATCAGAAGGATATTCTTTTCCGCAGTCACTGCATTCGTATTTAAATTCCATTTATGTCTCCTTAGATCCAAAAAAAAACGCTGTAGAGACGCCCAATTTGGGCGTCTCTACTGCGCAATGATATTATTTAATTAAATCTATAGTATCCCAACATCTTTGTTGAAATCATCAATCAAAGAATCAATCTTACTGGTTAATTCCTGGATATTAGTCCAGTATTTTTTATCGTACCACTGTGCATTGATCTCTTCGTAGGTCTTGCCCTGCTGTTCAACCCAAGTGTAGTATTTCAAGTTATGAACTCTCAGTCTATCATAATAAGAAAGTTCAAGAGCATTATCTATTCCCATTCCCATCAGGCTTCTGGCATAAACAGCCGCAGCATTTTCTGATGTAAACTTGCCATCTGCAGTGTTCATTTCTTCCAGTCTTGATGTGTACATTTCTTCGGAGTCTGTTAGAACTGTAACAATTACGTCTTCTTCATCCATTTCATAGTATTTAGCCATCTTAATTGCTGATTGAACATTTGCAATTCCTGAAATACCTAAAAGAGGAAGTTGTTCAACAATATCATTGCTAATACCCTTTGATTTCAAGTATTCCTTACCTGCATCCTCATTAAAAAGACGAAGTACATCCATAGAATCCTGATCATCAATTGCAATAATCATATCTGTATTTCTTACATTATGTACCCATGGAACATGCTTATCACCAATACCTTCAATTCTATGTCCGCCAAAACCGTTGTTAAGCAGTGTTGGGCACTGAAGTGCTTCACCAGCAACAAGTTTAACGTCAGGGTATTTTTGTTTCAGGTAATCTCCTGCTCCAATTGTACCTGCAGAACCTGTTGTAGAACAGTAACCTTTCAGCTGATCAGCAGTAACACCTTCCTGTGTAAGCAGGTCTTCAATAGCTTTTCCTGTTACGTTGTAGTGCCACAGGTAGTTACCAAATTCATCAAACTGATTAAATATAACTATGCTGTCGCCTCTTTCTTCATCAAGTTCATGGCACTTATCAAAAATTTCTTTTACATTGGATTCACATCCAGGAGTAGCAATAACTTCACCGGCAACTTTCTTTAACCAGTTAAAACGTTCTGCACTCATCTCTTCCGGAAGAATAGCAATTGAATCACATCCAAGTAGTACAGAGTTATATGCACCACCACGGCAGTAATTACCTGTGGAAGGCCAAACTGCTTTTTGTTTTGTAGAATCAAATGCTCCTGTTACAAGGGCAGGTGCTAAACATCCATATGTTGCTCCAACCTTATGTGAACCTGTTGGAAAATATTTACCTACAAGAGCAAAAACTCTTGCTTTTACACCGGTCAGTTCTTTTGGTATTTCGATGTAGTTTACATCTCCATGGAGACCGCCTTTTTCTTTTGGTTCATTTCTCCATGTAATTCTGAAGAGATTTGCATTATCTACATCCCAAAGGCCTGTTTCCTTTAACCTGTCTTTAATTTTTGCAGGTATTTTTGATGGATCGGACATTTGAGCAAATGTTGGGTAAATAATCCCTTTTTCCCTGCATCTTTCGATATTTCTCTGTCTAACTTCATCGTTAATCTTTAAATCAATCATTCTCTTCCCTCTCTTGTATGAATATATTTTAAAAGTAGTTTCATTAGTTGTGTAATATACCTTATACCAGATTACGCAAATACGCAATAAGTAAGGCCAAAAAAAACAGTAAAATTAAATAAAAAGAATAAAAATTGCTTAAAACCTCAGTTTTTTGTAAATAGCTCTTGCAATGAGAGAGAAATAGTATATTATGGTAGGAAGGAAAACAATCTTAATTTATATATCAATAATACAAAGGGGTCAGTATGGGTGATTTAATGAGACCAGTTTCTTTTTCGGAACTGGTAAAAAGAATGTTTAGTGAATATAAAAAAGATGGATCCATCTTTGGTATTCATAAGGATCAGTTTTTCAAAAAATCAAATAGTAATAAATTAGATATTTTTGGAGAACGGAGTGATACTCCTTTAGGTCCGGCAGCAGGTCCGCATACACAGTTAACACAGAATATTATAGCTTCTTATCTTACCGGTGGAAGGTTTTTTGAACTAAAAACAGTACAGATACTTGATACTCTTGAAGTTCCCAAACCCTGTATTGATGCCNAAGATGAATGTTTTAATACAGAATGGTCTACAGAGTTTACTCTTCCAAAGGCTTATGATGAATATCTGAAAGCCTGGTTTATACTCTATTTAATGGAGGAGCTTTTTGAACTGAATAATAGTAAAGGGCGTTCTTTTATTTATAATATGAGTGTAGGTTATGATCTTGCAGGTATAAAAACAGATAGAGTTCAGGCTTTTATCAATGATATGATGGACTCCTCTTCCAATGCTAAATTTGCAGCCTATGTAAAAGAGCTGCAGAGTATTATAGAAGATGACAGTTTTCTTAAGGGAACTGATCTTGAAAGTAAAGTAGTATCATTAAAAGATATTCCTGGAAGAGTTCCTGCCCAGCTATGTAATCAGCTTACTCTTTCTACTATGCATGGATGTCCTCCGAAAGAGATTGAAGACATATGTATGTATATGTTAACAGAGAAAAAATTAAATACATTTGTAAAACTTAATCCTACTTTACTTGGTTTTGACAGAGTAAGAGAAATTCTTGATGGTTTAGGGTTTGATTATGTAGGGCTTTCCAGAGAAGCTTTTTCTCATGACCTGCAATATGCAGATGCAGAAGGTATGTTGGAACGTCTTATTGCTACATCAAAAAAAGAAAATCTTCAGTTTGGTGTAAAACTTACAAATACTCTTGGATCTGTAAATAATAAGGGTGTTCTTCCGGGAGACGAAATGTATATGTCCGGAAGGGCTTTGTTTCCTCTGTCTATAAATCTTGCAGCAAAAATATCCAGAAAATTTAAAGGTGAACTTCCAATATCTTATTCCGGAGGAGCATCAAAATTCAATGTGGAAGATATTTTTTCAACAGGTATACGACCTATAACTCTTGCAACAGATCTTCTTCAACCTGGTGGTTATAACAGACTTACTGATATGGCTTTTCTTCTGGAAAAGTCCTCTGCATGGTCCATGGATAAAATTGATGTAGATAAGCTTGAAGCTTTAGCTGCAAATGCTTTAAAGATGCACTATACAAAAAAAGACTGGCGTGGAAATGATAAAGCAGAGGTAGAAGAAGATCTTCCTATTTTTGATTGTTATGTAGCACCTTGTGTTGTTGCATGTCCTATTAGTCAGGATATTCCAGAGTATATTAAGCTTGTGGGACAAAAAAGATATGCAGAAGCAGTTGAGCTTATCTATGAAAAAAATGCTCTTCCTTCCATTACTGGTCATATTTGTTCACACCAGTGCCAGTATAACTGTACACGTCTGGATTATGAAGGAACTGTTGAAATTAGAGAAATAAAGAAAATTGCCATTCTTAATGGATTCGATGATTATAAGAAAAAATGGAAAATGCCTGAAATAAACAAAGGTAAAAAGATTGCTGTTATTGGTGCAGGTCCAGCAGGACTTTCATCTGCTTATTTTCTAAGTCGGGAAGGGTTCGATGTAACAATATTTGATAAACATGAATCTGCCGGTGGTGTAGTTGAGCATGTAATACCTCAGTTTAGAATTACCAGAGAAGCAATTTTAAGTGATATAGATTTTATTGAAGCTCATGGAGTCAAGTTTGTTTTTGGTGCGGATCCGGAGTTTAGCATTAAAGATTTAAAAGCAGAAGGTTTTGATATTGTTTGTCTTGCAATAGGTGCAGAAGGTGTGAAAGCTTTCCCAATTGAGGGAGATAATACAAATATTATTCCTTCTTTCGAGTTTCTTAACAGCTTTAACAAAGATCCTAATGCAATAAAATTAGGAAAACATGTAGTAGTTGTTGGTGCCGGTGATACTGCTATGGATGCAGTTCGTGCAGCAAAACGGGTTGAAGGTGTTGAAAGTGTAAGGGTTGTATACAGAAGAGCAGAAGATCAGATGCCCGCAAGTCCCGAAGAGTATGAGGATGCACTTGAAGAGGATATTCCATTTCAGTGGTTAAGGAATCCTGAAAAATTTGATGCAGATGGAACTCTTACTCTTAGGGTAATGGAACTTGGTGAACCGGATGCAAGTGGAAGAAGAAGACCTGTTCCAACAGATAAAACAGAAACTATACATGCAGATACACTTATTCCTTCCATTGGTGAAACTATTGACCCTGTTATTATGGAAGGTGCAGGTGTTGCTCCCAACAGTAAAGGCTGGTTTGATACTGATGATAATCTTAAACTTAAAGAAGATGGTGTTTATTTAATTGGAGACGGTCGAACAGGTCCTTCCACAATTGTTCAGTGTATACAGGAAGGAAGACGGGCTGCAGATGCTATTTGTAAATATAATGATTCTGACTGGTCAAGAAAGTCTTCTTACTCATTCCTTAAAGATCTTAACAGTAAATCAGAACTACTCGAAAAAAGAGGAACTCTTCAGGATCCGTTAAACAGAAAAGTTGATTATGATCAGATAGAATATGCCGAGAAAGAGGCAGCAAGATGTCTGGAATGTAACTTTATCTGTAATAAGTGTGTGGATGTATGTCCCAACAGAGCCAATCTGGCGCTGGAATTCGATGGGTTTAGAGATGAATATCAGATTATTCATGTTGATGCCTACTGTAATGAATGCGGTAACTGCGGAACTTTCTGTCCATACAATGGTCTTCCCTATAAAGATAAGTTTACTGTATTCAACCTTCCGGTCGACTTTGAAAACAGTGAAAATAATGGTTTCTATGTAAATGGTTCAGCTGTAAAATTAAGATTAGCAGAAAAGCTTTACAATCTTACAATAAATAATGATGGTGTTCTTTCCGGTAATGAACCAACTCATGCAGATTATCCGGAAGTAAAAAGGGTTGTTAAGACTATCTACAATGAATATAACTATTTACTGGGTCCGGTAGGGGAGTAAGGGATGATAATAATAAAAAATACAAAGGCAATGCAGTTTAATCCTCCAAAGGTATGGGATAATGTTGATGTTGTTATAGATGGAACAGATATTATTGATGTTGGTTCCGGTGTAGCTTCAAAGTATAAAGCAGATAAGGTTATTGACGGTACAGATAAACTTACTTACCCCGGTTTAACCTGTTCTCACCACCATTATTACTCTGGTCTTTCCAGAGGCGTAATGGCAGAGATTGGTCCAACCCCGGATTTTGTTTCCATTTTAAAGAACTTATGGTGGAGAATGGACAGGGCTCTGGACGAAGAATCTACCTATTACTCCGGAATTATCAGTTCTATTGACGCGATTAAAGCTGGTACTACCTCTGTAATAGATCATCATGCAAGTCCAAATTATATTAATGGTTCTCTTTCAACAATTAGACGATCTATGGAAGAGGTCGGGCTTCGCGGGATGACTTGTTATGAAGTTACAGACCGGCATGGTATAGATCAGATGAAAGAAGGTGTTGAAGAGAATATCCGATTTGCAAAAGAGATTGATGCAGACAAAAAAGATTCTTCAAAACCATATATCTTTGAATCTCATATTGGTGGACATGCTCCATGTACTATAAATGATGATGGTCTTGAGATGATGGCAGATGCTATTAAATCTACTGGTAAAGGACTTCATCTTCATGTAGCAGAAGACAGGTATGATGTTTCCCAGAGTCACCTTGTTTATAGCCAGGATATTGTAAAACGTCTGGATAATTTAGGAATGTTGAATGAAAAGACAATTCTTGTTCATGGTATATTTCTTAATAAAGACGAGATTGATATTTTGAATGAAAGAGATGGGTTTCTTGTTCATAATTCACGATCAAACATGAATAATGGTGTTGGGTACAACAGTAGATTGGGGGATTATAAAAACCTCGCTCTTGGTACTGACGGTATTGGGCCAAATATGTTCGAAGAAATTAAAGTTGCTTACTTTAAACACAAAGATGATGGAGGTCCTTTGTGGCCTGGAGATTATCTGGGATTTCTTTCAAATGGTAATGAGCTGTTAAAAAGAAATTTCGGAGCAAACTTTGGCCAGCTGGCTTCCGGTTATAAAGCAGATATTGTTGTTGCAGATTATCTAAGTCCATCACCTCTTGTTGCAGATAATATCGGCGGACACATGGTGTTTGGAATGACAAGTGCTGATGTTGAAACAGTAATTGTAAATGGTGATGTTGTAATGGAAAACAGAGAGTTCCCATTCGATGTGCATGAAATCTATGCAAAAGCAGCCGTATCAGCCCAGGGTGTATGGGATAAAATGGATAAAATCCAACCATAAGGGATGTAGAGACGCGATTAATCGCGTCTGTACAACATCGTTTCATAAATAAGGAATAATGCAATATAAATTATGCATGTTCCAATGTCGGGGCGCAATTTATTGTGTCCTGCATGGTGCGATTAATCGCGTCTGTACGACAATGAAATTGAAAAAATATGCATGGTACGAATTATCGTACACGTATTTATTATATAATGAGGAGAAAAACATATGGGAATTAACGAAGAAATTTTGGCTAAAGCCAAAGAGTACAGCGATTATACTGCAACCAATCTTTCAAAGATGGTCCAGACAAAGTCCTACAGTTCAAAAGAAGAAGATGTTTGCAGACTTATTAAAAGTCTATGTGAAGAAGCCGGCTTTGATGAAGTAAGATTTGACGGTCTTGGTTCTGTAATTGGCCGGGTTGGTTTTGGACCAAAAGAGATTGCATTTGATGCACATATCGATACAGTAGAAGTTGGAGATCTTGATCAGTGGGATCTTGATCCATTTTCAGGACTAATCAAAGACGGCCTTATTCATGGTAGAGGTACCTCCGATCAGAAAGGTGGAGCAGCTTCAATGATTACAGCTGGTCGTATTTTAAAAGAACTTGGTTATGATGGAAAGTTCAGTGCTTATTTTACCTTTACAGTAATGGAAGAAGATTGTGATGGTATGTGCTGGAAGTACCTTATTGAAGAAGAAAACTTTAAACCGGACTTTTTTGTATCCACAGAGCCTACAAGCTGCAGGCTTTATCGTGGGCATAGGGGAAGAATGGAAATTGTTGCAAAAATTAAGGGTGTTTCCTCCCATGGTTCAGCCCCTGAAAGAGGTGTAAGTGCTGCATACAAAGCTGCAAAAGCTGCTCTTTCCATGGAACAGCTGAATGAAGATCTTCAGCCGGATGATGATAACTTCCTTGGAAAAGGAACAATTGTTGTGTCCCAGATAGATGTAAAAGGACCTTCCCAGTGTGCTGTTCCCGATCAGGCTATGCTTTATATGGATAGACGTCTTACATGGGGTGAAGATGCAGAACTTGCAATTGGACAGGTTAAAAAGTATATGGCAAAGGCTATAGGTGAAAGTGAAGATGCTGTAGAAGTATATATGCCTGATTATGTAAAAAAGGGTTGGAGAGATAAAGATTACGGTCAGGAATTATATTTCCCAACATGGAAAATTCCAGAAGATCATCCAATTGTTCAGTCTGGCGTAGAAGCGCATACTGCTCTTTATGGAAAAGCTCCTGTAGTTGATAAATGGACTTTCTCTACAAATGCAGTTGCAACAACAGGTAGACATAAAATACCTGCAATTGGTTTTGGTCCTGGAGATGAAGATCAGGCTCATGCTCCAAATGAAATTAGCAGAGTTGCAGATTTGGAAATATGTTCAGCATTTTATGCAATGCTGCCATATTCATTGGAGAAGAATATTTAATTGCGTTGGGGCACGGCGCGCCGTGCCCGTACGAAATATGGGGCATGATATATCGTGTCCCATGTGTTGTTTCTTGTCGAGACAAGGCATGCCTTGTCTGTACTAATGCAGAGAAATGTTTCTTTTTTGCAGGGGCGAATAATTATTCGCCCGTACAAAAAAAGGCAGTATAAAGGGAGTAAAGATGGGTGCAAAGATCAGTATTCCAGTTCGAAGGATAGATGCAAAGGAAAAAGCAGGAGGCTGGGCAAGATATATTGCAGATTATCAATGGGATAATCTCCAGCATGGCAGATTCCTTCGTTCAGAACGTGCAAGAGCAAAAATTGTAGATATAAAGAAACCAGTGTTTCCTGAAGGGTATTATTATATAGATGCTTCGGATATTCCTGAATCAGGAAAAAATAATGTCCAGATGATAAAAGATGACTGGAGAGTTTTTGCAGTTGATGATGTAAGGTACATTGGTGAGACTATTGCACTAATCCTGGGCCCTGATAAGCAGAAAGTGCTTGATTTGTTGAACCGGATTGAAGTTGTTTATGAGGATCTTGAACCCTCTTTCACTTATGAGGATGCTCTTTCCTGTAAGGGAGGCGCCGTTCATGGAGAAGATAATATCTTTGCAGAATATCTTTTAAATGTTGGAAATACAGATGATGCATTTAAATCTGCTTCTAAAATAGTTGAAGGGAAATATGAAACTGGTTTCCAGGAACATCTTTATATGGAAACACAGGGGCTGGTTGGAACATGGGAAGATGAGAAAATTACTATGTATGCTTCTTCACAGTGCCCTTTTTATATTCGTAAGTCTGTTGCAGGTACCCTTGGAGTTCCTGTAGGAGATATCAGGGTAAGGCAGACTACAACTGGTGGAGCTTTTGGAGGAAAGGAACATTTTCCTGATGTTATTGCTACTCCTCTTGCAGTCGCTGTAAATAAGATTAAAAAACCTATTGCTATGATCTATGATCGAATTGAAGATATTAGTTTTACCTGCAAAAGGCACCCCAGTAAAATAACTATCAAAACAGGCCTTGATAAAGATAATAATATTATTGCTATGGAAATTGATACTCTTGTAAATGGCGGTGCTTATGAATCCAGTACGCCCATTGTATTGCAGAGAGCAATTCTTCATGGAATTGGTGTTTATAATATACCAAATGCACGAATCCTTGGTCGGGCAGTAGCTACAAATACCTTCCCTTCAGATGCATACAGGGGTTTTGGTGCTCCTCAGGGTCTTTTTGCCATAGAGATGCATATGACTCATATTGCAGAAGAATTAGGTCTTCCCTCAGCAGATTTCAGGCGTAAGCACTTTATAAAAACCAATGATAATACTATTACCAATTCAAAAATGCATGATGATGTTAAGCTGGAAGAGATGTTCTCAAAAATTGATGAGATGTCAGACTACTCAGCCAAAGTTAAGAAATATACAGATAATCCCGTAAAGGGCATTGGTATAGCATTTGTAAATCATGGTGGTGGTTTTACAGGTAATGGTGAGCAGGCTATTATTCAGGGTGTTGTTAAGATGAAACGCCTCGAAAGTGGTAAAGCCGGACTTTATGTTTCTGTTGTCGAAATGGGACAGGGTCTTCAAACAACTATGCGTAAGATAGCTGCCGGTGAATTAGGTTTGAGTATTGAAGATGTAGTCTATGATAACCCTGATACGGATATTGTTCCTGATTCCGGACCAACATGCGCTTCAAGATCTATTATGGTTGTTGGTTTCCTTGTTCAGGAATGTGCAAAGAAGTTGAAAGCAAAATGGGATAAAGGTGTTGGAGTCGAAGCTTTTCAACAATATAAACATCCTGAAGAATTTGTTTGGGAGCAGGAAACCCTTCAGGGGGATGCATATCCATCCTATGGTTGGGGTATTAATGTTGTTGAGGTAGAGTATGATCCTGTTACTTTTGAAGTAAAAACAGAGGGTGTATGGGCTGTGTGGGATGTCGGTGTTGCTATAGATGAGACTATTATGCAGGGGCAGTCTTCCGGGGGAGTTATACAGGCATTGGGATATGCTTCTATAGAAAAGTGTGAACTTAAAAACGGAGCTTTTATGCAGCACACTATGGCGGATTATACTATTCCCACTTCTCTTGATTTTCCTAAAGTAGAAACATTTTTTATTGATAATCCCTATAAATATGGTCCTTCAGGAGCTAAAGGAGCAGGAGAGCTTGTCTTTGATGCAGCACCTCCTGCATATGCAGAAGCTGTTCAAAATGCAATAGGAAAACGTATCTATGATATTCCTGTAACCCCTGAAATGATTATGGAGGCTCTGAAATAATGAAAGAGATAAAATTTATTTTAAATGGGAAAGAGGTCTCTGTAGAGGCTGATCCTTTAAAAAGGCTTTTGGATGTTCTTCGTGAAGATAAAAAAATGACTGGTGTCAAAGAAGGCTGCGGCGAAGGAGAGTGTGGTGCTTGTGCAGTTCTTAAAGATGGAGTACTTGTAAACTCCTGTATGATACCTCTTGGAGCTACCGAAGGTTGTGAAATTATTACTCCTGAGGGTATTCGGGAGACTGAGAAAGGTAAACTTATAATTGATGCTTTTGGTGATGCCGGAGCAGTACAGTGTGGATTTTGTACTCCTGGAATGATGATGGCAACAGAAGCTCTTTTAACAATAAATAATAAACCAAGTGAACCGGAAATAAGAGAAGCCCTTTCAGGGAATCTCTGTAGATGTACAGGCTATGATTTGATAGTAAAAGGTGTTCAGATTGCTTCCGAAAGGGGGAAGGACTTATGGTAGATTCCTATAGACCCAGAGATTTAAAAGAAGCACTAAGTATTAGAGCAGAGCATGGTTCTACTCCATTGGCTGGTGGTACAGATTTAATGGTTCGTTATCAGAGCTGGACAGGCACACTTCCACTTTTTACAAACAGTATAATGTTTGTTGGTCATTTAAAAGAGATGAATTTTGTAAAAAAAGAGGACGATGTTCTT
>JGI24023J19991_10003512_pt1 | contig 10977 bp, 10 predicted proteins | sample Cruoilmetagenom1_FD_19991 | JGI IMG/M metagenome (IMG submission 19991)
CGCGCCACGATATTCGATTACATGCTCTGTGCCGCCGCCCACGCCGATATGCGCGATGATAGCCAAGATCACATCCTTAGCCGATACGCCGTCTTGCAGTTCGCCATCAACCGTGATGAGCATAGATTTGGGTTTGCGCATCAGCAAGCTTTGCGTGGCCAGCACATGCCCGACTTGCGTGGTGCCGATGCCAAAACTAAGCGCGCCAAATGCGCCGTGGGTCGCGGTGTGGCTATCACCGCACACAATAGTCATGCCGGGCTGGGTTGCGCCTAGCTCTGGGCCCATGACATGAACGATACCGCGGCTCGGGCTATCCCAGCCATGGGCAGTTATGCCGTGCTTGGCGGCGTTGGCGAGCAGGGTTTGCACCTGCGTTTTTGCTTGCGCGCTCACATAGGGGCGCGATCCATCTTCGTTCATACGTGTGGGCGTAGAGTGGTCAATTGTTGCCAAAGTGCGATCTGGCCTGCGCACGCAAAGCCCGCGCTCTTCCAATACGTCAAAGGCTTGCGGCGTTGTCACTTCGTGGATCAAGTGCAGGTCGATATACAGCACCGCAGGCTGCTCGGCGGTTTCGCTTGTGACCACATGCGCGTCCCAAATTTTATCAAATAATGATTTTGCCATCAGTGCTGCGCCGCTATTTTTTGCTTCATTTTTTTGTCGCGTCGGGCCCGTTTTTCAATTCGGTTAATCACATCAACATAAGCTCGCGCCGTTGCGAGAATAGTATCGGTAGACGTGCCGCGCCCGTGATAGCTCTTGTGTTTTGTCGACACGCGGATATCTGCTTCGGCCATGGCGTCTTCCCCTTCGCTAATACTTTTAGCGCTAAAGCTATCAAGATGTAAATCATGTCCCGTCAAAGAATTGATCGCTAGCAGCACGGCATTGACAGGGCCGCCTGCGCGCTGCTCTTTGGTTTTTGTGCGGCCATCTTCGTGGGTCATGCGGATCGTGGCTGTGGGCTGCGTGTTGCCGTCGGAACCTGCGCTGACATAAAGACTTTCGATCTCCCACGGGCCCGCCGCGCCAATAGTTTCGCCAAGGATGAGGGCTTCGATGTCCGTGTCAAAAACTTCACGCTTTTTATCGGCCAAGGATTTAAAATCTACGAATACGGACTGCAGCTGATTGTCCGATAATGTGAAGCCAAGTTTCTCGGCGCGGTTTTTTAACGCCGCGCGGCCTGAGTGTTTACCCAGCACAAGATTATCCGTTTCTACGCCCACGTCTGCGGGCTTCATAATTTCATAAGTTTCGCGGTTAGCCAAAACCCCGTGCTGGTGAATACCGCTTTCATGGGCAAATGCATTTTGTCCGACAATGGCTTTATTGCGCGGCACCGCATTGCCCGTAATCGACGCTAGCATTTTTGACGCCACATAAATTTTCTTGGTATTGATGCGCGTGTCTACGCCAAAAAAATCAGAGCGCGTGCGTAGCGCCATGGCCACTTCTTCAAGCGCGCAATTGCCGGCCCGCTCACCAATGCCATTGAGCGCGCATTCGATTTGCCGCGCCCCACCGCGTACGGCGGCGAGTGAATTAGCTACCGCCAAACCAAGGTCGTCATGGCAATGGGCCGAAAACGTGGCTTTGGCCACGTTAGTTATTTCAGTGGTCAAAAACCTGAACAAATCCGTGATTTCTTCGGGCGTGGTATAGCCGACCGTGTCGGGGATATTGATGGTCGTCGCGCCCGCGGCGATGGCAGCTTCGACGACAGTTTTTAGGTAATCCCGCTCAGTGCGGATCGCGTCTTCGGCGGAAAATTCCACATCATCAGTGTATTGCAAAGCCTGGGTGATGCCTGCGATAGCTTTTTGGGTCACCTGGTCTTTGCTCATTTTTAACTTGTATTCGCGGTGCAAAGGCGAGGTCGCGATGAACACATGAATGCGCGATTTTTTAGCGGGTGCAATGGCCTCACCTGCCGCGCGAATGTCGCCACTATTGCAGCGCGCTAGAGAACAAATTCTCGAATCGGTTATCTCGCGTGCAATTGTTTGCACCGCGGCAAAATCCCCGGGCGAGGCGATAGCAAACCCTGCCTCGATAACATCAACACCCAGCTCAGAGAGCACGCGGGCCATGCGTAATTTCCCGCCGCCATCCATAGAAAACCCGGGCGCTTGTTCGCCGTCGCGCAATGTCGTGTCAAAAATTTTTACTGTGTCAGTCATTATGTTTCCCGGTTTCGCTACGCGAAAACTCGCCTCTTGTTTTCGTATAAAAAAACCCGCTTCAATTAAGGAGCGGGTTCTAAGAATTTCATTTTAATTCCAGATATCCGCTTATGCTTCTCCCAGCAGGAGTTCACTAATCAGAGTAGAAATGAGCAAAGCACAGTGCGGCATAGCAGTGCATGTTGCTGTCTGAAAATGTTCATTATAATTTGTCATCACAAGTCTCTTACGAAACAAAAATTTAATAAACAAGGGTAAATTGGTATTTGGCGGTATTTTTCAAGTAAATTGCGGCGCCGTGCAGTAATATTTGCCTTGAATGTGACCTTGCTTCTTCAGCTTCCACTAGGGTCAAATTGAAACACCTCTTCAAACATAACGTCAAATTCGCGGGCGATGCGAAAGGCAAGCTCCATGGACGGCGCGTATTTGCCAGCTTCGATAGCAATAATGGTTTGCCGTGTTGCACCAACCCGCGCGCCAAGCTCCGCTTGTGTGAGGCTTGTATGCGCTAGCCTCAATTCTTTGATCTTGTTGGTAACGCGGCCTTTTACTTTGCGCGGCGGCATTAAATGTCCCGCCGATAATAAAATAACATGGATAAGTACTTAACCAACAACCCGCCAAATAAAACCATAAACAAACTAAAGGTCAAATCTGTCGCTGTCTCGGCAGGCAGATTAAGAATGCGTGCATCGGGGTACATTTTTTGTAAAATCATGGTAAAGAGAAACGCTTCTATGCCAAGCAAGGTCATCCAAAACCCATTGCGCGCGGCTTTTCCCGAAATGAGCTGGTCACGTTCATCTTCTGTAATGTCTTTGCTTTTATTGCGCCATAATAAGTAAATTACATGGCCTACTTCTAGCACGATAAACAATATAACAATTTTAATATAAATCCAGATGAGAGCCGCAGGACTAAAATCCATTATACCGTCTGCGCCAAGAATGCGCGAAATAAAATACACACAAACAACAAGGGTAATCGCAAGTGACCCCCAAGTCTTTTGCTCCATCATACTCGTATTCTTAAACATATTTATCTCCATATCATGTTAAACATCTTTTACATACACATAACTGCGAAATTTGTAGTGTCAAACATTTTTTACATAAAATTTATCAGGTAGTCAGTCGATATACGATCACTTTACAAAATATAAGATTGTTATTGCTGGACGTGCGAGTATGATTGGGGATGATTTATCAGGTAAAAGGGAAGACAATGACAGTGAACATCAGAAAATTATTGTCAGTGATTGTAATGTTTGGAATAAACCTTGCTGCTTGCTCTACTATGGCCCCCACAGCCCCGCAAAGTAGCACTAAGATTGAAACAGCGCAGAGTATGGCGGACGTGAAACGCGCGGCTGATGATTTGGCCGACAAGCATGGGGCAAAAAACATTTTGGTGGTGTTTGATGTTGATGATACTTTGCTGGCACTGTCAGGTGATGTTGGAAGCGTGGCTTGGTGGGACTGGCAAGATGAGTTACCAGACGGCGCGCCTGAAAAACTTAGCTTCAACAAACGCCTTGCCGTGGCGAGTGCAATGTTTGCGCTCACCGACATGGAAATGGCCGAGGGCGGCGAAACCATAAACATATTCAAATACCTAATTGCGCAAGGCACGCCCGTCTATGCCCTGACCGCGCGCGGGCCAGACAATCGCGACGCCACAATGCGCGAGCTGCATGATCAAGGCCTTGACTTTACAACGGCACCTGAATGCGGCCCGCCCTTGTGCGTAAAACGCGGCCTGCTTGGCGGTGATGATTTAATCGCGCCTTTAGCGCGCAAGCGTTTTGGTTTTGAGGTAGGCGCAAAGGCCCATGATTTGGGTGCGGGCACTATCAAATTATCGTCGCGCAGAGACGCTAGCGTCGCCGATGGCGTGATGATGGTATCGGGTCAAAACAAGGGTATTATGTTGCGCCTTTTGGTGGATAGCTTGCCGCGCAGCAAGCGTCCTCGCGCTATCATATTTGTGGATGACAGCGCCCAAAACATTGCCAATCTCAAAGCAGCTAGCCCTGCCTTTACGGAAGACCTTCGTATCTTCCACTATACGGCTCTGGCGGCGGATCAATCTGACTTTGTACATAACCCAGGGCGTAAAAATCAGGCTGCGAGAGATTTGGACGCAATAACGCGTACGGTGTGCACAACCTTAAAAGACCAAGCACAAATTTGCGAACGATAGTGGATATTCTAAAAATAGCGGCGTTCTCGGACGGGGAGACAGGCGGTAATCCAGCGGGCGTAGTGATTGAAGATACGCTTCCACCTGCAAACGATATGCAGGCTATAGCGGCGAAAATCGGGTTTTCAGAAACGGCGTTTGCAGCCCCGCAAGACGATGGATGGCGGGTACGATATTTCTCGCCCGAAAGCGAAGTACCGTTTTGCGGTCACGCGACGGTTGCGCTGGGCGCAGCCTTGGCAATGAGATGTGGTGACGGTGCGTTTGACTTGGTACTAAATGATGCCGAAATTTCAGTGAACGCTCTTAAGGACGGCATGCTTTTCCGCGCGGCGCTGCACTCGCCCCCTACACAAAGTGCCACGCTTAGCGATGAGCTCACACAGCAAGCGTTAGCAATTTTCGAGTATAAAGAAGGCGATCTCGACCCTCGATTGCCACCAACGCGCGCCCATGGCGGGGCCAACCATTTTATCTTTGCGCTTAAGAGCCGCAAAAAATTGGCAGAAATGCACTATGAGCTAGAGGCTGGCCGCAACTTTATGGAGACGCAGAATATCAATGCAACGATCAGTTTTATTTGCGCACAGACCGACACCTTCTTTCACGCCCGCAACGCCTTTGCCTCTGGCGGCGTTTTGGAAGACCCCGCGACAGGCGCAGCGGCTGCAGCGCTGGCAGGCTATCTGCGCGATATTGACTGGCCGCATGGCGGCGCTATAGACATCGTGCAGGGCGAAGATATGGGTATACGTTCACTTCTGCGCGCAGAGTTTTCTAATGAAGCTGGTAGCTCCGTAAAAGTATCAGGAACCGCGCGAATTATGAGATAGACGAATGAAATTATTTTCTATCAGCAGTTACGGAAACAAAGGCCTTCTCATGAGTGCACAGCTCAAAGGGATATTTTTGGCTGAATGACCCACTTTGGAACCTGCCCAACCTAGGCACAAACCTATCTAGGTAAAAACTCCATCTTGCATGAGATGTTGCTGTATTTAATATGGGTGGAAAGCCGTCAAGAGACGTAAGTGGTTCATTTGGGATAAATACCAAGCCAATATTTGTCGTACGCCCTTCGCAAACATCCGAAAAACGTCGTTGCCAAATTATATCTTTGTCAGTCTTCAAATCCCATGTTGAGAAATCTTTAATTAGTTTAAGACGAGCCTCGCCCTGACCGCAGTCAACTACATATAAACATACATCTCCTTCAGCCCGTATGTAATTCCTTACATAACTTTTTGTATCTTTAACTATTTCGGCTTTTGTTAAAGTACTCCAGCTTATGTAGCGAGTAGCTTTATCCCATACTTCGAAAACAACAATAAAACAAACCAGACCTAACGCAACAGCAAGTATAACTCGCAGTGGCTTTGAAATATTTTGAATAGCTAAGGTCACACAGACGGAATAGGCTTGGCTCTACTTTCGTCCAAATATTTCGCTGCTGTTACGTCCAGAGTTCCATCCTTAAGTTCAATTAAAAGCGGGTTACCTGTGGGGACTTCGTAGCTGGGGATGTCTTTGTCGGAGACGCCAAACAGCTCTTTGAGCAGCGCGCGCAGGCTATTGCCGTGGGCCGAAATGAGCAGGGTTTTGCCCGCTTTAATTTTGGGGACAATTTCAGCGTTAAAATAAGGAAGCACGCGCTCAAGGGTTAACTTAAGGCTCTCACCGCCGGGAAGCTCTTTCGGGTCGACGCCCGCATAGCGTGGATCATTAGCAGGGTGGTATTCGTGCTCTGGCCCAATGATTGGCGGGGGCACGTCAAAGCTTCTGCGCCAGATATGTACTTGCTCATCGCCGTGCTTGTCGCGCGTCTCTTGTTTGTTAAGCCCCGTCAAGCCGCCATAATGACGCTCATTTAGGTGCCAGTCTTTGGTGACGGGAAGATAGCATTGATCCAAAGCCTCAAGACCCAGCCAAAGCGTACGAATAGCGCGGGTGAGATAGCTTGTATAAGCTTCGTTAAACCGTATGCCTTGCGCGGCAAGAAGTTCGCCGCCCAACTTGGCTTCGGCCACACCTTTATCGGTTAGGCTTACATCAACCCAGCCTGTGAAACGATTTTGCAGATTCCACTCGCTTTGGCCGTGGCGCACAAGAACTAATTTTGTCATGAAGAGTCTCTATTTTGGTTTTCTATAAAGATGTAAAAATCTATCGGTTTTGCGCCGCACTTTTGGATTAAAGACATTAAGGCTATAATCGTCGGTTTTACTAGCTAATATGTCACTTGTTTTTTCAAGAACAAACCCTGCGGCCTCAGCGCGTTTTTGCACATGGGCAGGATCGATACGGTGGGTGTCGCCGCCCGTTGTTTCTGGTGACCCTGGCGCGGCTTTGTGGTCCATAAGGACAAATGAACCGCCAGGTTTGAGGACGCGAAACGCTTCGTTATAAGCGCCTTGCGGATCGCCCAAGCCATCCGTGCCTTCGGGTGTAAAGAACATTTCGTGAGGTCCTAAAAACCAGGTCACCATGTCGGCACTATCACTTTGCAGGCCAAGCTTGTCAAAATTAGTGCGTAGCACTTCGGTGTTAGCAAGGCGCTTCCCGTCAGTGCCAAGGCGCGGGTCCATTTTTTCAGGGGTTAGAAATCCGTCAAAAGCGGCTGGGTTTTGCATATAAACCTTGCCTTTAGGTCCAACAATATGGTTGAGAATTTCCGTATAATACCCTGTGCCCGCTTCTAGCTCGACTACAGTCATGCCGGGCCAAATCCCAGAGAACTGTAAGACGCCAGCTGGCTTGCGGGCCTCATCAATCTTCGAATCTTCTTCAAGGCGGTCATTGCGCCGAAGCGCGGCCATGATTGCGGCGCTGTTGTCGTTGTCTTCCATACCTGCCTTGGGCGCGCCCGCCATGTTCGTCTCATTGTTTGTTTGTGCCATTTCTTCAGCAGCGGCTTGTTGACTAGGCGGTGCATTGGGTTCAGCCTTGCAGGCCGTAAGTGCGAGGGCAGCAATGCCTGCGCTTATCAATAAAAAATGCCTCATTATAGTCTCCTTTGTTACGCCCCCTAATGCGCGTCGTTCCAATTATAGGCTGCTTTGGCGTCGACCACCAAAGGCACCGACAAATTTATGGCGGGCGCGCAGGCATTTTCCATAACAGGTCTGACGAGGTTAATCAAATCTTGGGCCGCGCTTTCGGGCACCTCAAATATCAATTCATCGTGAACCTGCAAGAGCATCAGCGCGCCTTCAATGTTTGAGATGGCGTCTGGCATGCGCATCATGGCGCGGCGCATAATGTCGGCGGCGGCGCCTTGGATGGGCGCGTTGATGGCTTGGCGCTCGGCAAAACCGCGCATGGGGCCTTTGTCATTGATGCCCTTGATATGGCATTTGCGGCCAAAGATGGTTTTGACATAGCCGGTCTCGCGGGCTTCGTTTTTCGCCGCTTCCATATAAGCTTTGATACCCGGAAATTTGGCAAAATAACTATCAATATATTCCTTGGCTTCAGAGCGGCTAATGTTCAAATTATTCGCCAGTCCAAATGCGGAAATGCCGTAGATAATCCCAAAGTTAATTGCCTTGGCGCGGCGTCTTGTGGCGCTATCCATGCCTTCAATTGGTACCCCGAACATCTCGCTGGCCGTCAGGGCGTGAATATCAACGCCGTCTGCAAACGCTTGTTTCATAGACGGGAGGTCAGCCACATGTGCCAGCACCCGCAGCTCTACTTGGCTATAGTCTGCCGCGACTAAAATATTGCCGGGCTCGGCAATGAAAGCCGTGCGGATTTTACGGCCATCATCAGTGCGAATCGGGATGTTTTGCAAATTTGGATCAGATGATGACAAGCGCCCTGTCGTGGTAGAGGCCAGAGAAAAACTGGTATGGACGCGGCCCGTGCGCGCATTTATCTCTTTGGGCAGAGTATCCGTATAGGTGGACTTTAACTTTGCGTAATGCCGCCACGAAAGGATGGTTTTAGGCAGTTCGTGCTCTTTTTCTAAATCCTCCAAAACCCCCGCGCCAGTTTTCCATGCGCCCGTTTTGGTTTTCTTGCCGCCAGGCATGCCGAGCTCGTCAAATAATATTTCGCCCAGCTGTTTAGGCGAGGCGAGATTAAAGGGCCGTCCTGCTAGCTCGTGCGCCTGCGCTTCCAGTCCGCATTTCTTTTGCTCAAAATCAGATGACAAACGTGCCAGTACCGCTTTGTCAACTTTGATGCCATTGTTTTCCATCTTGGCCAGCACCTTGGGCATGCCACGTTCCAGCGTTTCATAGACCGCCGCGTCGCCTTTACGCGCTAATTCAGGCTTGAGGAATTTCCACAGGCGCAACGTCACATCTGCGTCCTCTGCCGCATATGGCGTGGCGGTTTTAAGGTCGATTTGATCGAAAGTTTTTTGCGCCTTACCCGTGCCAGCGATTTCTTTGAACGGGATCGGCGTGTGTCCAAAATGCATCTCAGATAGCTCATCCATACCGTGACGGTGCAGGCCGCACCCCATGGCGTATGAGAGCAGCATAGTGTCATCATAAGGCGCAGGGTAAAGGCCGTAGCGCTGAAACACACCCAGATCATATTTAAAATTCTGCCCGACTTTCAAAACGGTTTTGTCATGCAGCATGGGCTCTAAAATTTCCAAAGCCTCAGCCATAGGAATTTGCGGCGGGGCGCTATCGCCCAAAAGGTCGCCTTCGCCCACATGGCCGAGCGGGATATAGCAGGCTTCATTATCGGCAACCGCAAGGCATACGCCCACTAAATTAGCAGCTGCGCTATCAAGGCTATCGGTTTCCAGGTCAACCGCGCAGACACCAACCTCTGTGCAGCGCGCCGCCCAATGTTTCAGACGCTCTATATCCTGCACACATTCATATTTGTCTTTATCAAACACAGGAATGTCAGGCGTGCGCGTTTCTTTTTTATCGTCCATGCGCAGGCTATCGGTATCGCCTTCGCCCATGGCCGCCATCACTCTTTTCGTAAGTGTGCGGAAGGTCATGTCTTCGAGGAAATTAAATAGTGTGTCCCGATCAGGGTCTTGCACGGCGAGGTCTTCGAGCGGCGTCTCAAGCTCCATATCGCGCTTAAGCGTAACCAGCTCGCGCGAGATACGGGCCATGTCGGCGTTTTCTATAATCTTTTCACGGCGACCTTTTTGCGGTATTTCATGAGCGCGCGCTAGCAGTGTATCAAGGTCACCATATTCATTGATCAAAAGCGCCGCCGTCTTCACGCCAATGCCCGGCACGCCTGGCACATTATCGACGCTGTCGCCAGCGAGGGATTGAATATCGATAACACGGTCTGGCCCAACGCCGAATTTCTCCATCACTTGCGGCGCGCAAATGGTTTTATTTTTCATGGTGTCGACCATGCACACACGGTCACTGACCAATTGCATCAGGTCTTTGTCGGAAGAAATAATGGTGACACGCGCACCTTTTTTCTCGGCTTGGTCAGCGTAGGACGCAATAATATCGTCCGCCTCAAACCCCGGCGTTTCAATAGCCAATGCGCCAAAGGCCCGCGTGGCGTCACGGGTGAGCGGGAATTGCGGGATTAGGTCATCTGGCGGCGGCGGGCGGTGGGCTTTATAGTCGTCATAAATTGCCGAGCGGAACGTCTTGCCTTTGCTGTCAAAAATCACGGCAAAATGGGTCGGGCGGTCATCGCCATGCTGCTCACGCAATAGCTTAAACAGCATATTAGAGAACCCGGCCACAGCGCCGATGACCAATCCATCAGAGCGGCGGGTTAGCGCGGGCAAGGCATAATAAGCGCGAAAAATATAGCCCGAGCCGTCAACAAGAACGACATGGGAATTGTTATCAATAGAAACAGAATGAGTCATAGCGCAAGTGTGCGCGAGCAAGGCTGTGTTTTCAAGCAGATTGCAACAGACTTGCCCTATTTTTGCCAAATTATTAGGGTTTTAACGCTAGACAGCGTTTGGGAGGGCTGTGTGACGTGACAGATAATGTGCCGATTGATGATGTCGACGATGAAGGCGCGCTGCCGCAAAAGCGGCGGCGGCTTTGGGTGTGGGCATGTCTGGCGAGCCTACTTATCGCAGGAGCGCTTTTTGGGGTGCGTAGTTTCAGCCATGAAAAAACTTTGCGCCAAATTGGCGAGACCGAAAGTTCTGCCTATGCTATGATTTTAGGCGAAACGCGCACAGGCATACGGCTGGCTTTGCTCGGCGACTTTATAAGAGAATATCCACAAAGCATTTATATGCCTGCCGCACGGGCCCAGCAGCGCGCGCTCAAAACCCATGAACAAATGGCGTGGGCGGCGCTTACAGACGAGCTGTATAAAGTGGAATTATCAGCAGATGACAAGGCGCGCGCCGTTTCAAATTATGTGCGCAAATGGAGCAGGCTTAGCCGCGCCGCTGATCTTGGCGCTATCAATCTGGATGCCCTGCCGCCTGATCCGCAAGCGCTCACATTTGCCGCGCCTGCGTCGCCTTACAAAAAGGGCGGCACGGATTACGGTCTCGCAGGCGCGCGCCCCGAGCGGGGACGCACTGTAATCGCCACGCCGCCGCGCCCAACTGCCGTGCGCCCTGCGCCGCCAACGACCTTACAGGCGCGCGTGCGTACGGCCC
>JGI24023J19991_10003515_pt1 | contig 10970 bp, 14 predicted proteins | sample Cruoilmetagenom1_FD_19991 | JGI IMG/M metagenome (IMG submission 19991)
CAAATCAAAAGCGCCACCAGCAACGGGTGACGTATCCAGCCGATCAAGCCACAGTCTTTGGGGTCGAACTGCTCATTGTTCCAGCCGCCAAAGGACAGCGGATTGGGTTGGCCAAACACCATGCTGACGATCAGGATGGCCAACAACATACCTGTCAGTGGAACATGGTTTTGCCACGACGCCCAGCTCCAGATCTCGACAAAGGGCGCACGCCCGGCGGCAATGATAATCCAGGTTAAAACTGCAATGGAAAGGGCGGAGTAGAGCAGGGCAAAGCCAAGCGTGCCAGTGCGAGCAACAATGCGCGCCTTTATGGCGGGGCGCACCGGGATGGAGTGCGATAGGAAAAACACCGCAAAGGCCGCAATAAATTCGCCCCATTGTGATAGAAAATGCACCTTGTGCGTCCTTTTGATAGTGTGAAACTGCCGCCTGTTTTAGCCGATATCAACTAGTCAACCATACGAAAGATCCGCGGCCAATCGTCCTTATCGTTTTGGCTCAGATGTAGGCGGGTAACGTCACTTACCTTGGCGGAATACCCAACCTCAACGGATTTCCCAGCGTCGTCAATTGTGGTCAGGAACAGCGTGCCGGGTTTTGCACGCCACCGCGTGTAGGTCAGTTCGGACTGACCAATCGAGGCGGCCACGCCATCGGCAAACAGTTCAAACCCGTCCCCGTCACCTCCCAGCAGAACTTCGACCCAGCGGCCAACATATTCGACAGGTTGGGATGTTTCAGACACAGGCGAGGACAAACACCCAGCCAGAGGGGCGGCAAAAAGGGCCGCCAGGAATAAGCGTCGCAGCATCGTCCGTCCTTTCTGGTGTGCCGTTACTTGGTAGGCTCGCCAACATTTTCGGCAAATGCCACCTTAAAAGCGGCCTGTTGTTCGGGGGTGGCATCGGTTTGATACTTGGCCACCCAGTCGCCATAGGGCTCGCCGTAAATTGCCTCGCGCCCCTCGGCCTTGGTCATCTCGATGCCACGCTCATTGGCGGCCTCTTGGTACCAGCGCGATAGGCAATTGCGGCACATTCCGGTCAGGATCATCATGTCGATGTTCTGCACATCTTTGCGTCCGTCCAGATGTTTCAGCAAGGCGCGAAAAGCAGCGGCTTCGAGTTCGGTTTGGGTATCCATGTCGCGCTCCTTATAGGGTTCGTTTGGCGTAGGTGGCCGTGTCGATGTCTTTGATATCGACGGTCAGGCTGCCGACATCTGGCAGGGCTTGGTCAAGGGCCGTCAAAATGCAGCGCGTCAGATCGGCCTTCACGGCGTCCTCGCGTCCAGCCAGCAAGCGAATGGTGGCATGGGCAAAGCTTTGCGGCTCGGTCCCGATCAATGAAAACGGACAGGGCAGGGCGCGCACCTTGATGGCACTGATGTCGGGGAACACCCCCGAGGCCGCTGCCGCGTCAAACAGGGTCTTGCAGATGGTGTTCATGCAATGGGTTTCATCCAGATGGCCAGCGTATTCAACAATGATATGTGGCATTCAATTGTCTCCCTTCGTTTGGTTATAGACCCGAAGTTTCAAGCACCTCGGTCAGGATCGGCGCAAGGCGTTTTGCCCATGCGTATTGTTGCGCTTCAGTTTCGATCAGATCATTGCGGATTTCAATCAAGGTGTTTAACCGCCCGTACGCAATGGCGTGCCGGTCCACGGAGTCGCCATCCAAATGACCGCCGTATGGCTCGTTCTCCCCGACACAGAGATCAGGTTCTTTATGAAGCCGATCCAGCAGTGGAACTGAAAGGCGCGAGTCGGTGCCATAAAGAATACCGATGTGCCATGGGCGTATGGGGTAGCCATTCAACTGCGGCGTATAGCTGTGGATCGAGATCAACACAGTGTCGTCCTGGCGCGCTGCCATTTCGGCTTGGGCTGTGTGATACGGGCGATAGCAGGTGTTCAGACGACGCTCGCGTTCCGCCGCATCCGCATGGCGATTGCCGGGGATGATGGTGCCATCGTAGAGCTTCATCAACAAGGTCGGGTCATCTTCTCCACGGTTTGGATCAATCACCAATCGCGAGAAATTCGACAGGATCGCGGGCGCATCCAACATCTCGGCCAAGGCATAGCTGACACCCGCTGCTCCGACATCATAGGCAATGTGGCGTGCCATATCAGCGGCGGCCAACCCAAGATCGCCACCGTTCACAGTTTCAGGCACGGTGTTGGCCGCATGGTCACAAGTGACCAACATCCGCGAGGGCCTGTTTTCACCGATTATTTGGTAAGGATGATATGTCATGGCTTTGTCATATTATTAAGTCATCTCATGCATAATCGCCAGAATGCGCAAGCGCCAGTTGAAACAGCACCAGAATTGCGGCATATAGCCCATGGCCTACCACAAAATGAAAACAATACGAGGAAATTGGCAGTATGAAGCGCCAACGCAATGTAAAGATCGTGGCAACCCTTGGACCGGCCTCCGATGACTATGAAATGATCCGGGCGCTATTCGAGGCAGGGGCAGATGTGTTCCGCCTGAATATGAGCCATGGGCAGCATGATGAAATCAAGGCGCGCCACGCCATTATCCGCCAAATCGAAAAAGATATGGATCGCCCGATCGCGATTTTGGCTGATCTGCAAGGGCCAAAGCTGCGCTGTGGCACCTTTGCCAATAAGGCTGCGGATTTGGAAGATGGACAAGCATTCCGGTTCGATCTGGATGAGACTGAGGGTGACAACCACCGTGTCCGTCTGCCCCACCCCGAAATTTTTCGCGCTTTGAAAAAAGGCGCGACACTGTTGGTTGATGACGGCAAGCTCGAGCTGAAGGTGAATGAATTTGGCGAGGATTTTGCCGATTGCACCGTTGTTGTCGGCGGTACGATTTCCAACCGTAAAGGCGTGAATGTGCCAGATGTGGTGCTGCCCTTGGCGGCGCTGTCCAAAAAGGATCGTAAAGATCTGGAATTTGTTTGTCAGTTGGGCGTGGACTGGCTGGCATTGTCATTTGTACAGCGCCCCGAAGATGTGCATGAAGCACGCGAATTGGCACAGGGGCGCGCTGCGATCCTGTCCAAAATTGAAAAACCAGCCGCCGTCGAGGCGTTCAACGAAATTCTAGAAGCCTCGGATGGTATCATGGTGGCGCGCGGTGATTTGGGCGTTGAATTGCCGGTTCAAAATGTTCCGCCAATTCAAAAACGATTGATCCGAGGGTGCCGCGCAGCCGGCAAACCGGTGATTGTGGCGACGCAAATGCTGGAAAGCATGATCGATAGCCCCGTGCCAACACGCGCCGAGGTTTCCGACGTGGCCACTGCGATTTATGAGGGCACCGATGCGATCATGCTGTCCGCAGAATCCGCCGCTGGCCGGTATCCGATCGAGGCTGTGACCACCATGAACAACGTCGCGATCGAAGTCGAAAGTGACCCGACCTACCGCGAAGTGATCGAGTCGTCGCGCAATCTAAAGCGCAGCTCGGTGGCCGATGGGATCGTCGCCGCCGCGCGAGAAATTGCCGAAACCACTGAAATCAAAGCGATTTGTTGCTTTACACAATCGGGAACCACGGCGTTGTTGACAGCGCGTGAACGGCCCAGCGTGCCGATTATTGCGCTGACACCTTTGACGGGCACAGCGCGGCGTCTATGTCTGAGCTGGGGAGTGAATTGCTATTTCTCGGGTGAGGTTGACCGGTTTAAGTTGGCAGTCGTCAGCGCAGCTCGTGCCGCGCGGGCTTCGGGTCTTGCTACGGAAAAGGACCAGATCGTCGTTACAGCGGGTGTGCCGTTCAACGTGCCGGGCACCACAAATATTTTGCGGGTGGCCCCCTGTGATGAAAGGTTGATTTTCCGCACTGACCAATAGTATTTACGTTGGGTAAGGGTAAATTGTAGGGTGTTTTATGAATAACGATTTGTTTCTGGTCTTCGGGTTGATAATTTCCGGTCTTGCCATTCCGGCCATCCTTGGAGCGCTGGTTGACAGCAGAGTTCCACGTGGGGCCGCGATCATGATTATGATCGGCGGCGGCATGATCGCGGTTGCGCTTATGGGCAAGCCCAGCGGATACACCTTTCAGGAGATACCCCAAGCCTTCACTCGGGTGATCGGCAAATATATCAATTAGGCCCTCAAAGCGGGGCCTTTTTCCCTTGTCATACAGAACTATGCAGCCTATACGACGCACTTCGATGAGCGCGACCGGCCACAGTGGCATGCCGAGTCGCGTTTCAACCGCCTAATTCAAGGAGACGGAAATGCCTAAGATGAAGACGAAATCGAGCTGCAAAAAGCGGTTCAAGGTCACGGCCAAGGGTCGTGTCAAAGCAGGTCAGGCTGGCAAACGCCACGGCATGATCAAACGCACCAACAAATTCCTGCGCAATGCGCGCGGCACAACCACATTGTCGGATCCTGATGCGAAAATCATCAAGTCCATGATGCCGTACTCATAAGGAGGGATTGAGCAATGAGAGTTACTTCAGGTCCAACGACCCAAGCCCGCCATAAAAAAGTCATTAAAGCCGCCAAAGGTTTTAAAGGCCGTCGCAAAAATCTGTTCAAATCCGCAACGCAGGCGGTGGACAAATCCAATCAATACGCAACCCGCGACCGCAAGGCCCGCAAGCGCAACTTCCGTGCTTTGTGGATCCAGCGGATCAATGCGGCTGTACGCAGCCACGACGAAGCGCTGACATATTCGCGTTTCATCAATGGTCTGTCACTGGCTGGCATCGAAGTTGACCGTAAAGTTCTGGCTGATCTGGCCGTGAACGAACCCGAAGCATTTACAGCGATCGTTAACAAGGCACAGGCCGCGCTCGCGTAAATTGCCCCACAGGGTATAAAACTTCAAGAAGCCGCGGACCTTTTTGGGTCACGCGGCTTTTTCTTTGGCTGCTCTTTGTGATAGCAGGGCTGTGACACACATAAGGAATGTCTGATGGACGCGCTAAGACAGAAATATATCGACGCAATTGCCAATGTGGCCGACGAATCCACACTTGAGGATTTGCGCGTTGCCGCCGTTGGCAAAAAGGGCGAAGTCAGCTTGAAAATGCGCGAACTTGGCAAAATGACTCCCGAGGAGCGTCAAGTGGCCGGACCAAAGCTGAACGCGCTAAAGGACGAATTGAACAGCGCGCTTTCGGCGAAAAAAGCGGCGCTCGCAGATGCGGCGCTTGATGAGCGGCTGCGGAGCGAATGGCTGGATGTGACGCTACCCTCGCGCAGTCGTGGTCAGGGCACGATCCATCCGGTCTCCCAAGTCACCGAAGAGGTTTCCGCGATTTTCGCCGACATGGGGTTCACGGTTGCCGAAGGTCCGCAGATTGAAAACGACTGGTATAATTTCGATGCGCTAAACATCCCGCCGCACCACCCCGCGCGTCAAGAATTTGATACCTTTTACATGAACCGCGCCGAGGGCGATGATCGCCCGCCGCACGTCTTGCGCACCCACACTTCGCCGGTGCAAATCCGCGAAATGGAAAAAACCGGTGCGCCGATCCGGGTGATCGCGCCGGGGCGTGTGTATCGTTCGGACTATGACCAAACCCACACGCCGATGTTCCACCAGATCGAAGGCATGGCGATTGGCAAAGACATTTCCATGGCCAATTTGAAATGGGTGCTCGAAGAATTTTTCGCGGCGTTCTTTGAAATCGACGGCATCAAAACCCGTTTTCGCGCCTCGCACTTTCCGTTCACGGAACCCTCGGCCGAGGTCGATATTCAGTGCTCGTGGGTCGATGGTCAATTGCGCATCGGCGAGGGCGACGACTGGATGGAGGTGCTGGGTTCTGGCATGATGCACCCCAAGGTTTTGCAAGCGGGCGGCGTTGATCCTGACAAATGGCAAGGCTTTGCCTTTGGCATGGGGATTGATCGGATCGCGATGCTGAAATACGGCATCCCCGACCTGCGCGCGTTTTTCGACAGCGACCTGCGCTGGCTGCGCCACTACGGTTTCTCTGCGCTGGATATGCCGACGCTGCATGGTGGGTTGAGCAAATGATCGAAGACCTCCAAGACACATACCCAGGTGCGGGCACCTTCAAGCTGGGCCACAACGCTGAAACATCTGCCGAGCTGATCGCGCTGGTGCGGGCGAAAACCAAACACGCCGAATGTGCGGCGCTGGCTGAATTTGGTGGTGATATGACCTCGATGCCCAAAGTCGGGCGTTGTGACATCATCGCCAATTGGGACGGCTCTGCTGCGGTGGTGGTGAAAACCACTTCGGTAAAAACCCTGCCCTTTGACAAAGTCACCGAGCGGATGGCCGTGGCCGAAGGCGAGCATGAAGATCTGGCCGATTGGCGCCGCGCCCGCGAGACCTATTTTAAGAAAAACGGCGGCTTTAAACCCGACATGCAGGTGGTGTTTGAATTCTTTGAAGTGGTTGAAAATCTAATCGGCAGTGAAATTGATCCGAATGAGGAAACAAAATGAAATTTACGCTCTCATGGCTCAAGGACCACTTGGAAACTGACGCCTCGCTTGATGATATTCTGTACGCATTGACCGACATCGGCCTAGAGGTCGAAGAGGTCATCAACCCCGCCGACACGCTGTCCGAATTCACGCTGGGCTACGTTAAGTCCGCCGAAAAACACCCCGATGCGGACCGTTTGCGTGTCTGTCAGGTGGAAACGGATGCGGGCATGCAGCAGATCATTTGCGGCGCGCCAAATGCGCGTGAAGGCATCACCGTCGTGGTCTGCAAACCCGGCATGTATATTCCCGGCCTCGACATCACGATCAAGGTTGGAAAAATCCGTGGCGTTGAAAGCCACGGCATGATGGCGTCCGAAAAAGAGCTGGAACTGTCGGATGAACACGACGGTATTATCGAGCTGCCGTCTGGCAAAGTTGGCGACAAGTTTATTGACTGGTTGGCGGCGAATGATCCAACCAAAGTGGACCCTGTGATCGACATCGCCATCACGCCAAACCGCCCCGACGCGCTGGGCATTCGCGGCATTGCCCGTGATCTGGCAGCGCGTGGGCTGGGCACTTTGTTGCCCACCAAAACGGCGCAAGTGGACGGGACATTCGAGTGCCCAATCAACGTGACGATTGACGAGGACACCCGCACCGATGGCTGCGAGGTCTTCATGGGCCGTCTGATCAAAGGTGTGAAAAACGGCCCCAGCCCTGAATGGTTGCAACATCGCTTAAGGGCCATCGGCTTGCGCCCGATTTCGGCGCTGGTCGACGTGACGAATTTCTTCACCTATGATGTGAACCGCCCATTGCACGTGTTTGATGCCGACAAAGTCAGCGGTGATCTGCGGGTGCATCGCGCCAAAGGGGGCGAGACCCTGATGGGGCTGGACGACAAAGAATACAGCTTTGACGCGGGCATGGTGGTGATCTCGGATGACAAGGCGATCGAGAGCATCGGTGGCATCATGGGCGGGCTGGCAACGGGCTGTACCGAAACGACGACCAACGTGTTCTTGGAGGCCGCGATCTGGGACACGATCCGCACCGCCAAAACGGGCCGCGCATTGAAGATCAATTCCGACGCGCGCTATCGCAATGAACGTGGCATTGATCCCGCGTTCAATGCGCAAGCGATTGAATTGGCCACGCAGATGATTTTGGATCTCTGCGGCGGCGAAGCCTCCAACGTGGTGACAGCGGGTGAAGTGCCTGACGTGAGCCGCGCCTACCAGTTGGACACGGACCGTGTGCAGTCCTTGGTTGGTATGGAAATCGCGCCAACGACACAGCGAGCAACGCTGACAGCGCTCGGGTTCGAGCTGGATGCAAACGATATGGCCAGCGTGCCGAGCTGGCGGCCCGACGTGCAAGGCTCTGCCGATCTTGTTGAGGAAGTCGCCCGCATGGCGTCCCTGACCAAGCTGGAGGGCAAGCCGATGGCCCGCGCCCAAGTTGGCGTGCCGCGCGCTATTCTAACGCCGATGCAACAACGCGAGAACATGGCGCGACGCACCATTGCGGCGCTGGGTTACAATGAATGCGTAACGTACTCCTTCATCGACCAGGCCAGTGCAAAACTGTTTGGTGGCGGCACTGATGCCACCATGCTGGACAACCCGATTTCATCTGAAATGAGCCATATGCGCCCTGACCTGCTGCCCGGTCTTTTGCAAGCCGCTGCCCGTAATCAGGCGCGCGGGTTCATGGATATGGCGCTGTTCGAAGTTGGCCCGGCATTTCATGGCGGCGAACCAGGTGAACAACATTTGTTGGCCACCGGCATCCTGATAGGCCACACCGGCCCCAAGGACGTGCATGGCGAACGGCGCAGCGTTGATCTCTATGATGCCAAGGCCGATGCCGAAGCGGTTCTAAGTGCCGTTGGCGCTCCCGCCCGCGTGCAAATCCTGCGCGAGGCGGCAGAGTGTTGGCACCCAGGGCGGTCCGGCGTGATTTGTTTGGGGCCAAAGAAAGTAATGGCGGTGTTTGGTGAAATTCACCCCAAAGTTTTGACAGCCATGGATGTCAAAGGCCCCGCCGTTGGCTTTACCGTGTTCGTCGAGCAACCCCCGTTCCCGCGCAACAAAACAGCCACGCGCCCTGCACTGGCCCTGCGTGATTTGCAAGCGGTCGAGCGTGACTTTGCCTTTGTCGTGGATGCAGATGTCGAGGCATTGACACTGGTCAATGCTGCAACGGGTGCCGATAAAACGCTGATTGAATCCGTGCGTGTGTTTGATGAATTCATTGGTGATTCATTAGGTGTGGGCAAGAAATCCTTGGCGATTTCGGTGCGTTTGCAGCCCATTGATGCGACATTGACCGAAAAGGACATCGAAGCCGTGTCCGACAAAATCATCGCCAAAGTCGCAGGCGCGACTGGTGGCGAATTAAGGGGATAAACGATGACATTGAAGGTTTATTTGTCTGGTGAAATTCACACAGATTGGCGTGACGTCATCATCGCGGGCGCGACGGGTCTGGATGTGAATTTCACCTCTCCCGTCACCGATCACGACGCGTCGGACGATTGTGGCGTCACCATAATGGGGGCCGAGGCGGACAAGTTTTGGCACGACAACAAGGGCGCCAAACTGAACGCGATCCGCACCCGCAAAGGCATTGAAGACGCCGATGTTGTGGTGGTGCGCTTTGGTGATAAATACAAGCAGTGGAACGCAGCTTTTGATGCGGGCTACGCGGCGGCTCTGGGGAAATCCCTGATTGTGTTGCACGGGGCTGACCATCAGCATGCGCTGAAAGAGGTCGATGCGGCTGCTTTGGCCGTTACCGAGGAACCTGCCCAAGTGGTGCAGATTTTGCGCTATGTTTTGACGGGTGAACTGGGCTAGGCTTTCCGCAAACGGGGGCCAAAATGATTTACGATTATGTGATCGTTGGTGGCGGATCGGCGGGTTGTGTTTTGGCGGCGCGCCTGTCCGAGGACGCCAACACCACCGTCTGCCTGCTAGAAGCCGGAGGCGGTGGCAAAGGCCTACTGATCCGCGCGCCCGCTTTGGTGGCCGCGATGGTCTCGGGGCGACCAAAACTCAANAATTGGGCGTTGCGCACGGTGCCGCAAGCCGGGCTGGACAACCGGCGCGGGTTTCAACCCCGCGGCAAGGCTTTGGGCGGCTCAAGCGCCATCAATGCGATGCTGTATCTGCGCGGCCATAAACAGGATTACAACGAATGGGCCGATCTGGGTTGTGACGGTTGGTCGTGGGACGAGGTGCCGCCCTATTTCAAACGCGCAGAGGGCAATGCACGGGGTGCGGATAATTTTCATAGTGCAAAGGGGCCGCTACAGGTCGCCGACCAAAACGCGCCACGCGGCATCTCAGACGCCTTTGTTGACGCTGCCGAGGCGCTGCAAATCCCGCGCAATGATGATTTCAATGGCGCGCGCCAAGAGGGGGCGGGCCTGTATCAAGTGACACAGTTTTCGAAGGGTGCGCACAAGGGTGAGCGTTGCTCGGCCGCGGCAGCCTATTTGTTTCCAATGCAAAGCCGCAAGAACCTGACTGTGGTCACGCGGGCCGAAGTTTCACGGGTGGTGATGGACGGAACACGGGCCGTTGGTGTTGCCTATAAACGCAAGGGCCAGGATCATGTCGCCAAGACAGGGCGCGAGGTTATCCTGTCGGCGGGTGCGTTCGGTACGCCGCAAGTGTTGATGTTGTCAGGAATCGGGGCTGCGGATGAGATACAGGCGCACGGCATTCAGGTGCTGCGCGACTTGCCTGGGGTTGGCAAAAATCTGCAAGACCATCTGGACTACATCATCTCCTACAAATCCAAACGCCGCGACGTGGTTGGGGTGAACCCAATTGGCTTGGCGCAACTTGCACGGGCCGGCTTGAAGTGGCTTAAAACCGGCGAGGGGAAGTTCACCACCCCCTTTGCCGAAGGCGGAGCGTTTCTCCGCTCGGATCCGGCACAAACCCGGCCCGATTTGCAGCACATATTGTCATAGGCATTGTCGATGATCACATGCGCAAAATCCGTATGTCACACGGGTTCAGTTGCCATGTTTGCGTGCAGCGGCCAAAGGCGCGAAGGATGGTTGGGTTGCGCGATAGCAACCCCGGTTCCGCACCGAAAATTGATCCAGCGTTCCTGTCCGATCCGGCGGATTTACACAGCTTGATGTGGGGCGCACGGATGATGGATGAATTGTTAAAGGCTGACCCGTTGACGCCGTGGCGCGGTAAACGGTTGTATCCACATGACGGCACCGATACAGCGCTTGAGGCTGATATCCGCGCCCGTGCTGACACCATTTACCACCCTGTAGGCACCTGCCGCATGGGGCGCGACGAGATGGCAGTGGTGGACCCTGAATTGAGGGTGCGTGGGGTGCAGGGATTGCGGGTGGTGGATGCCTCGGTGATGCCGCGTCTGGTGGGCGGCAATACAAATGCGCCCACCATTATGATTGCGGAAAAAGCCGCTGATATGATCCGCCAAGGTGCGCCGCTTACCCAACCTCACAGCGAGGAAAGCTGTCAGGCTTGACGAGCGGCGGGCAAACCTAGCTGGC
>JGI24023J19991_10003516_pt1 | contig 10964 bp, 7 predicted proteins | sample Cruoilmetagenom1_FD_19991 | JGI IMG/M metagenome (IMG submission 19991)
CTTTATCGGCGGTATTCAGTTCATGCTTACCGGCATCCTGATAGCCATTGGTGCCCTGATTGCTTCTTATATGCTCGCCGAAATTACCAGTCTCATTGCCAGGTCCGCCAGGCTGTCCGTGCATACCCCCCGGCAGTTGCCCAGGCAGGGGATCAAAACGCGCGTTGGCTGAATACGATCCTTGCCACCGGCACGCGGCCTTGGCCGCGCGCGGTTTGGCCCACTGACCTCTAACGGTTAGTCTGATCCCGGCCAGGGCGGCTAGGTTCTGTCGCGCCTTGCCGGGGCGAACAGGCGCACGCCTTTTCGCTTGAAGATTCCGATCAGGGTCAGCCCCGCGACGAAGCCGCCGATGTGCGCCCCCCATGCCACGCCGCCGGTCTGTGAGTCGGCGATCGCGGAGCTCAACAGCTGGAAACCGAACCAAAATCCCAGCACGATCACCGCGGGTAGACGGACCGTGGTGATGAAAAACCCCAGCCAGATCAGCACGAGCACGCGCGCGTGGGGGTAGAGCAGCAGGTAGGCCCCCAGCACGCCCGAGATCGCACCGCTGGCGCCGATCATGGGAATCGCCGAATCCGCGTTGGGCAGCGCATGGGTAAATACCGCGATGACCCCGCATAACAAATAAAAGACAATGAACCGCGTGTGTCCCATGGCGTCTTCGATGTTATTGCCAAAGATCCACAGATATAGCATGTTACCGAGCAGGTGCATCCAGCCGCCATGCAGGAACATCGAGGTGAAGATTGTTGCCAGCGCGGGCAGCTGCTGAAACTCGGCCGGGAGGGACACGCCGCCGATGAGGACTGCAGGAATCGCGCCCATGGTCATGACCACGATTTCCTGAGCATCTTGTGTGAGGGTCTGCTGCCAGAGAAACACCAGTGAACAAAGCGCGATGAAAGTAACGGTGATCAGAGGTGGCTTTGCAGCGGGGTTGTCGTCACGTATGGGAATCATTGGGTCAGCTTAGCGTATCGCGCGGAAATCCGGTCGTGTCAAAGGATGTTGAAAAAGTCCGGTCGCTCCTGCGCATCCGTGCGCCCGCGACACTAGCCCATCGTTGGGCGTCGGTCGCTCCGGCCATCCTTGGCCTCTCGCGACACTGGCCCATCTTTGGGCGTCGGTCGCTTCGGCCGTCCTTGGCCTCTCGCGACACTAGACCGTCCTTGGTCGTCGCCCATGGCGTTCGCGGTACTTGGGCCTCCTGCCAGTCGGCTGCTCTCGGCCATCCCTGGCCTTCGCGGCACTTGGGCCTCCTGCCCGGTGCCCGCCTGCGGCTTGCTCCGAAAATCAAACACTTGCATGTTTGATTTTTGATGCGGCGCATCCTTGCGACCCACACGGACGTGGGAAGTGTCGCGGGAGGCAAGGACGCCGACAGCGACCGGCGCTTAGCAGGGTGTTTTTCAATACCTGCTAATTCGCCGTCTCGCTGCCGGGGCAGCCGTGTCAAGATCGTGTTGCCGTGGTGCGGGGCGAACGGCGGCGGACTTACCGCTAGTCATGGAGTTGTTCGGCCGCCTCCAGGGTATTCAATAACAGGGTAGCCACCGTCATTGGTCCGACACCCCCCGGCACCGGCGTAATCCAGCCGGCCCGTTTCTTCGCCTGATCGAATTCGACATCCCCCACGAGGGTGCCGTCCTCGCGCCGATTCATCCCGACGTCGATGACAACGGCGCCGGGTTTGATCCACTCCCCCCTGATCAAACCGGGCTTGCCCGCCGCTGCCACCAGTATGTCGGCGTTGCGAATGGGCGCTGAGATGTCCCTGGTGAAGCGATGACAGATGGTAACGGTACAGCCGGCCAGCAGCAGTTCGAGCGACATCGGCCGGCCGACAATATTGGAGGCGCCGATGATGACGGCATCCTGCCCGCGGATCGGCGCGCCTGTGCTCTCCAGCAGGCGCATGACGCCGCGCGGCGTGCAGGGCCGCAAGACCGGCATACGCACCGCCAGGCGGCCGATGTTGTAGGGGTGAAACCCGTCCACGTCCTTGTCCGGATGGATGCGTTCCAACACCGTCTGCGGATCGATGTGTTCCGGCAGTGGGAGCTGAACAAGGATTCCGTCGACATCACCGCGGGCGTTCAGTTCGTCAATGAGTGTCAGCAGCGCTGCCTCCGGCGTGTCGGCGGGCAGGTCGTAGGAAAACGATCGGATACCGACTTCTTCGCAGGCCCGGCGCTTGTTGCGCACATAGATCTGCGAGGCATGGTCTTCGCCGACCATGATGACAGCCAGACCGGGCTCGCGCTTGCCCGCCGCCAGGCGGTCGCGGACGCGCTGCTGGATCTCGGCACGCAGCTCGGCCGCGAGTTTCTTGCCGTCAATCAGGGTAGCGCTCATGGTGTTGCCAGAATCGTCCGCCTTGCCGGCCGCCGATGATCGCATGCGCGACGCGCGACGCCAAGCCCGCATCGTCCGGCATTGACGCTGGCGATGGCTGTACGTACTATCTCCGCGGTCCAAGCGGAGTCCGTCATCTTCCCGAGGGAGTCTACTCGGGTCATTCGGGGTATGGCGCAGCCTGGTAGCGCACCTGCTTTGGGAGCAGGGAGTCGGGGGTTCAAATCCCTCTACCCCGACCAGATTGAACGTTGAATTGCGCCCGTAGCTCAATCGGATAGAGCAACGGCCTTTAGGCAGGCGGCATTGCCGCACAACAGGAGCCTCCGGCGGGAAACGGAACCGCCAGAGTGAAGGGCACTGTATCGGTGGAGCCTTAACGCGTCACGGCGATGGTAATACCGAGGAAACCGGCGGTCGCCGGCCGGGCAGGCCGAGCGGCCGGGCCCGACCCGAAGGCCCGGGCGACGTTCCCGGGGGTAGGGGCGGTCCATGTCGAGCACCGACGGCCTTGCGCCGTTGCGATCCTCTCCGGGATCCGTAGAGACTATACGTGCCCCACCTGAGAGGGTGAAGATATAGTCCAGACCACGAACCCGCTCACTGTCGTGACGGGGCAGCGAAAGCTGTCGTGGCAAGCTAAGCCGTAGGTTACAGGTTCGAGTCCTGTCGGGCGCGCCATTTTTTTCGCTGTGCTTCCCTGTGGCACAGCCATAGCGAAGGCAGGTATAATTTGTTCTTTCAATGGTGAGCGTAGCTCAGTTGGTTAGAGTCCCGGATTGTGATTCCGGTTGTCGTGGGTTCGAATCCCATCGCTCACCCCATGTTTTTGCGGGCCGTTAGCTCAGTTGGTAGAGCAGCGGACTCTTAATCCGCGGGTCGTAGGTTCGATCCCTACACGGCCCACCATTCCCGCAACGAGGGGCTGACCTGACGTGCCCCCAGGCCGCGTTGGAGCCGCGTGGCCGCCTTCCGGTTGTCCTATCGTGCACCGCGATATGGCACAATAAATAGCGGTTTTGCGAATGTGGCGGAACTGGTAGACGCGCTGGATTTAGGATCCAGTGGGGAAACCCGTGGGAGTTCGACTCTCCCCATTCGCACCAAACCCTTGTAGACCGCGGGGGATCCTTGGCCTGCCAAGTGTGAACCGGTATTATTCCGAGCGGTTTAACCAGTCAATTGTCCTAATTCAGGAACATTAGGATAGAGAGGTACTAGATGCAAGTCTCTGTCGAATCGACCAGCCCCATCGCCCGTCGCATGACGGTGACGGTGCCGGCTGATGAGCTGGAACAGGCCATCGCCAAGCGCCTGCAGCAGCTATCGGGCCAGATCAAGATGCCGGGGTTCCGGCCGGGCAAGGTGCCGATGAAAGTGGTCGAGGCCCAGTATGGCGGGCGGGTGATGCAGGAAGTGAGCGGTGAGCTGATTCAATCCAGTTACCGCCAGGCGCTCGGAAAGGAAAGCCTGCATCCGGCCAGCGGCCCCAAGATCGAGCCCAAGTCGCTCGAGCGCGGTAAGGCCCTGGAATATATCGCGGAGTTCGATGTCTATCCCGACATTCCACATCTGGACCTGGCAGGGAAGGGAATTGAGCGCCCCGTCTGTACGGTGTTGGCTGAGGATATCGACAGCACCATCGAGACCATGCGCAAGCAGCGCGTGTCATGGAGCGCGGTAGAACGCGAGGCACGCGCGGATGACCGCGTCACCCTGGACTTTACCGGCACCATAGATGGCCAGGAGTTCGAGGGTGGCAAAGCCGAGGGCTTTCAGGTGGTGCTCGGTGCGGGCACCTTGCTCAAGGACTTTGACGACGGCCTGCTGGGTGTCAAGGCCGGTGAGGAGCGGACCCTCGATGTCAATTTTCCCCAGGGGTACCAGGCCAGCGAGCTCGCGGGGAAAAATGCCAAATTCGCGGTTAAAGTGAAGGAAATCGCCGAAGCGCAGTTACCGGAGCTCAACGAGGACTTTATGCGCCAGATGGGCACGGCGAATGGCAGCCTGGAGACATTCCGTGAAGAGGTCAAGTCCAGCCTCGAGCGCGAAGCGAAGCTCCGCCAGCGCGGTCTGCTGCGCCACCGCGTATTCGATAAGCTACTGGAAATCAATGACTTTGAAATTCCTGCTGGCCTTGTGGAGGAGGAAATCAGCCGCCTTAGGCAGCGCGACCGCAACACCGGACAGGCCCAGGGTGCGGCGGCCGAACCGCAGGCCTACGAACAGGCGGCGCGACAGCGGGTCGCGATCGGACTGATCCTGGCCGAGATCATCAAGCGCAAGGGCATCGACGCGGACCCGGAACAGGTCCGCGCCCGGGTGCAGGAGCTTGCGGTCAGTTATGAGGACCCGGATGCGTTTGTCCGCTGGCACTACGAAAAACCCGGGCGATTGGGTGAAATTGAAGCGGTCGTGCTGGAAGAGCAAGTGGTTGATGCTATGCTGGAAGAGGCCGATGTACAGGACAAGGCCGTGAGTTTCCAGGAGCTGATCCAGCTCGCCAACAGCAGCCGGGACGCGTAAATAACAATAATTCGCTGAAGGAAAATGTGATGCAGAACCCTGAACTAACTCCTGGTAGGTTAAATGAACAGGCGCTCGGCCTGGTGCCAATGGTCATCGAGACCACTGGCCGCGGCGAGCGGGCCTACGATATTTATTCCCGCATGCTCAAAGAGCGTGTGGTTTTTCTTGTCGGGCCGGTGGAAGACCACATGTCCAATCTGATCGTGGCACAACTGCTTTTTCTCGAATCGGAAAATCCGGACAAGGACATTCACCTTTATGTCAATTCGCCCGGCGGCGCAGTCACGGCAGGGCTAGCCATTTACGACACCATGCAGTTCATCAAACCGGATGTCAGCACGGTCTGCGTCGGGCAGGCAGCCAGCATGGGTGCCCTGCTGCTGGCCGGCGGCGCGGCCGGAAAGCGCCACTGCCTGCCGCACGCGCGCATGATGATCCATCAGCCCCTGGGCGGTTTCCAGGGCCAGGCCACCGACGTCGATATTCACGCCCGCGAGATCCTGCGCGTGCGGGAACGGCTCAACGCCATCCTGGTCAAACATACAGGTCAGACGCAGGAAATCATTCAGCAGGATACCGAGCGTGATTTTTTCATGGACAGCGACGAGGCCAGGAAATACGGGCTCGTGGACGAGGTGATTGATAAACGGGTTTAAATCGTAGGCATACAGCGCGTGTGGCTGTACATCTCGCAAAATGTGCTATAAATTCAGGTATAACGGTGTTTGAAATTTGTTGCCCACGGATGTATTTTTAGAGTAATCGGGCTTTGGTCAATAAAGAGGTTGTAGGATGACTGACGATCACAACAACGGCACGGGTGACGGCAAGGGCGAAAAGCTGCTCTACTGTTCATTCTGCGGCAAGAGCCAGCATGAGGTTCGCAAGCTGATTGCCGGGCCCTCGGTGTTCGTGTGCGATGAGTGTGTCGAGCTGTGCAACGACATTATTCGCGAAGAGGTTCAGGAAGAGAACGGCGCCGCCCAGGCCAGCAGCAAGTTTCCCAAGCCCCAGGAAATCTACAAGATTCTCGATGAATACGTCATCGGCCAGTCTAACGCCAAGAAGGTGCTTTCNGTCGCCGTCTACAACCATTACAAGCGCATCGATCATCAGGACAGGGTCAGCGGCGTTGAATTATCCAAGAGCAATATTCTGCTGATCGGCCCGACCGGTTCCGGCAAGACCCTGCTCGCGGAGACCCTGGCAAGGCTGCTCAANGTCCCCTTCACGATTGCCGACGCCACGACCCTGACCGAGGCCGGTTATGTCGGCGAGGATGTGGAGAATATCATCCAGAAGCTGTTGCAGAAATGCGACTATGACGTTGAGAAGGCCCAGAAAGGCATTGTTTATATCGACGAGATCGACAAGATCTCGCGCAAGTCTGACAACCCGTCTATCACCCGGGACGTGTCCGGGGAGGGCGTGCAGCAGGCCCTGCTCAAACTGATCGAGGGGACGGTCGCCTCGGTGCCGCCGCAGGGCGGGCGCAAGCACCCGCAGCAGGAATTTCTGCAGGTCGATACCAGCAGCATTCTTTTTATTTGTGGCGGCGCCTTCGCGGGCCTGGAGAAGGTCATACAGGACCGCTCAGAGAAAAGCGGCATTGGCTTTGGCGCGGAGATCAAGAGCAAATCCGAGACCAAACGGGTCGGCGAGGTGTTGCGCACGGTCGAACCGGAGGATCTGATTAAATACGGCCTGATACCAGAGTTTGTCGGACGGCTGCCGATTGTCGCGGTATTGGATGAGCTCGATACTGATGCGTTGGTCCGTATCCTGACGGAGCCCAAGAACGCGCTGGTCAAGCAATACCAGAAGCTGTTTGAGTTGGAAGGGGTGGAGATCGAGATACGAGACGACGCGCTGGGCGCGGTCGCCAAGCGCGCAATGGAGCGCAAGACCGGCGCCCGTGGTCTTCGCTCGATCATGGAACAGGCATTGCTTGATCTCATGTATGACCTGCCTTCGATGGACAACGTCGAAAAGGCCGTTATCGAGGCCAATGTCATTAGCGAAGGCGCACGTCCGCTCTTGATTTATGCGGATGACACGGAGGAGGAAAAGAGAGCGTCGACCCGCACATAGCGCAGTGTGGCATTCTTGCGACAGGCGACGTGTCGGCTAAACCCCGCTCCGTGCGGGGTTTTTTGCGAGTGGAACGGGCGACGCCAGGCCGCCACTGCAGCCCGCCGGGGAGTGAATTTCCGGGCAAACGTTGAATTCCGGTTTTTTACCCCCAAAAGTAGATCTTGAACACAAAAGATACCGATGAATTGGCGCCGGTGAGAAACGCGCGGGCGCATCGGTACGTATGCCAACACATTATCGGGGTAACACCCGTCTAAACAGGTAAAGCCATGACAGAGGAAAGCAGACCTCTTACGATCGTTCCGGATTCCGAGACAACCTTACCCGTGCTGCCGTTGCGCGATGTGGTTGTTTTCCCCCATATGGTGATTCCGCTCTTTGTTGGCCGGAAAAAGTCCATTGTTGCGCTTGACCAGGCTATGGAATCGGGCAAGCAGATCATGCTCGTCGCGCAGAAGAGCGCCTCGGACGATGATCCGGGGGCGGAGGATATCCACACGGTCGGCACCATCGCCAGCATTCTACAGTTGCTTAAACTGCCGGACGGCACGGTCAAGGTCCTGGTCGAAGGTGAGCAGCGCGCCGCCATACAAAAGTTTCTGGAGACTGAAGAGACCTTCGTCGCCACTGTCTCACAGCTTGAAAACGTTCTCCTGGATGAGAAAGAGGCCGAGGTGCTGATGCGCTCGGTGCTCTCCGAGTTTGATCAATATGTCAAACTCAATATGAAAATCCCGCCCGAGATCCTGACCTCGCTCAGCGGCGTGGACGAGCCGGGCCGGCTTGCGGACACGGTAGCGGCACACTTGAGTCTTAAGATTGATGACAAACAGCATATCCTTGCGATGCAGGATATCCGCGACCGCCTGGAGCACATCCTCGGGGTAATGGAATCGGAGATTGATCTTCTGCAGGTGGAGAAGCGTATTCGCGGCCGGGTCAAGCGGCAGATGGAAAAAAGCCAGCGCGAGTACTACCTGAACGAGCAGATGAAGGCGATCCAGAAGGAGCTGGGGGATCTTGACGAATCGCCAAACGAGATCGAGGAAATTACTCAGAAAATTGCCGACGCCGGTATGCCGAAAGAGGCCCGCGACAAGGTTGATTCCGAGCTCAACAAACTGAAAATGATGTCGCCCATGTCCGCCGAGGCGACAGTGGTGCGCAACTATATTGACACCCTGCTTAACGTGCCTTGGAAAAAGAAGACCAAGATCACGAAGGATTTGAATAAGGCGGAAGAGGTCCTGGAGGAGGATCACTACGGACTGGAGAAGGTCAAGGAACGCATCCTTGAATACCTTGCCGTACAGCAACGCGTAAACAAATTGAAAGGACCGATTTTGTGCCTCGTAGGTCCCCCGGGTGTCGGAAAAACGTCTCTGGGGATGTCGATCGCACGGGCCACTAACCGCAAGTTTGCGCGCATGTCCCTCGGTGGCGTTCGTGATGAGGCCGAGATTCGCGGGCACCGTCGGACGTACATCGGATCCATGCCGGGCAAGATCATTCAGAACCTGAGTAAGGTGAAAGTCCGCAACCCATTATTCATGCTCGATGAGGTCGATAAGATGTCCATGGACTTCCGCGGCGATCCATCTTCCGCGTTGTTAGAGGTCCTGGACCCGGAACAAAACGATACTTTCAACGATCACTATCTGGAGGTGGATTACGACCTTTCCGACGTGATGTTCGTGGCGACGGCGAATACGCTTAATATCCCCCCGCCGCTGCTCGATCGTATGGAAGTCATCCGTCTNTCAGGCTACACCGAAGATGAAAAGCTGAATATCGCGCTGCGCTATCTNGCGCCCAAACAGCTTAAGAGCAANGGNTTGAAGGAAGATGAGTTTTCTGTCTCGGGGGATGTCATACAGGATATCATCCGCTATTACACGCGTGAAGCCGGTGTGCGTAATCTCGAGCGTGAGATCTCAAAAATCTGCCGCAAGGTTGCCAAAGAGCTCGTGATGGGCAAGCAGACCGAGGTGAGCGTGACGCCGGAGAATCTGGAGAAATACCTCGGCGTACGGCGGTTCCGCTATGGCATTGCCGAAGAGAGCAACCAGATCGGACAGGTCACAGGCCTCGCCTGGACGGAAGTCGGGGGCGAGCTCCTGACCATTGAAAGCGCCATTCTGCCGGGCAAGGGCAAGCTCATGATTACAGGTAAGCTCGGCGACGTCATGCAGGAGTCGATCCAGGCCGCCATGAGCGTGGTGCGAAGCCGCGCCGCCAAGCTCGGCATTCGTGCTGATTTTTATCANACCCATGANTTTCATATTCACGTTCCCGAGGGTGCAACGCCCAAAGACGGCCCCAGCGCGGGGATCGGAATGTGCACGGCGATGGTTTCATCGCTCACCGGTATTCCCGTGCGCGCCGATGTTGCCATGACAGGCGAGATCACACTGCGCGGGGAGGTGCTGCCGATTGGCGGGCTGAAGGAAAAGCTGCTCGCCGCGCATCGGGGCCGGGTCAAGACCGTGCTCATTCCTCATGAGAACAGCAAGGATCTGACCGAGATTCCGCAAAACATCGTCAATGATCTGGAGATCAAAACCGTCAGATGGATTGATGAGGTGTTTGAGGCGGCGCTCGAGCGTATGCCCGAGCCCCTGGAAGAAGGCGAAGATATTGAAAGCCCCCCGGGCGATGCCGCCGAAGACCAGGCTGGACCGGCAACAAAAATCACGACGCACTAGCGCCCGGCCAATCCCTGGCCGGGCGTTTCTTGACAAGTCCACCGCGCTTGTATAATTTTTTGCCGCTCTGAATGGGCCGCACTTCGGCCCATTCCGTAATCGAACGACTCGACGCGTTTCTCTGCCCGCGGTCGATCAAGAAGACATCGAGGCGAATAAATCAGAGCCCAGTGATAAGGTTGCGGTAACAAGGGATAGGAACCGCGTGTCCGCAACACGTGCCGTGGACGCCGTCTTTTACATGATTACCGAGCGCTTGCGCGTGGGTGGACACGCGAGGACTGCCGGTTTTGGGGCCTTCTCGGTGAACGCCCGTGCCGCCAGAACGGACCGCGATCCCAGGACGAATCGCGGCCTGCGAATGCCGGAACTCAAGGCTGGTAAAGGGCTCAAGGATGCCTTAAACTAGCGCGCCCTGGGGTGCTTAGCTCAGCTGGTAGAGCGTCGCCCTTACAAGGCGAATGTCGGGGGTTCAACTCCCTCAGCACCCACCAGGCTGTATCTCGGAGCGGTAGTTCAGTTGGTTAGAATACCGGCCTGTCACGCCGGGGGTCGCGGGTTCGAGTCCCGTCCGCTCCGCCATTTTTTCGAGTCTGGGCAAGTGTGAATCTTCACCTTGCCCTTTTTATTTGCATCAAATCTGTTTTTTACCGTTGATGTATTTCTCGGTTGCGGTAAAGTATGCCCCCATGCTGACAGCAATTCGTGAAAAGACCCAGGGCATTATCGCCGGCTTCATTGTCGCGCTGCTGGTGATCGTGTTCGGTTTCTGGGGCGTCAATACCTACTTTCAGGGTGGGGCCACAGTGGTCGTCGCCAAAGGCGATGGCATAGAGATTCATCAACAAGTCTACCGTGACGCCCTGGAACAGTATCGCCGTCGTGTTCCACCGGCGGTGTGGGAGACCCCCTTTTTCAAGCAGCAGGTCCTGGAGGGCCTGGTGGCGGAAAACCTGTTTTTGAACGACGTCGAGCGCCGGGGTTTTCGTATCAGCGACGAGCAGCTGAGTGAGAAGATCAAGGCGCTGCCTTATTTCCAGCGGAATAACCGTTTCGATACGGAGGTCTATAGTGGGACCCTGCGCGCCCAGGGAATCAACACCGCCCAGTTCGAATCCCAAATACGCAATGATGCCGTTGCCGATCAGGTGCGCGACGGGTTTCGCGAAAGCGCAATCGTGACACAAAGCGACATTGAGGCAGTCATGCGCCTGATGCTGCAGCGGCGGGAATGGGCCTATCTGCAGATCGACACCAGCCGGTTCCTCAAACAGG
>JGI24023J19991_10003518_pt1 | contig 10962 bp, 9 predicted proteins | sample Cruoilmetagenom1_FD_19991 | JGI IMG/M metagenome (IMG submission 19991)
ATCGACCGAGGAGACACGCCACTCCTTGCCGATCTTGAAGCCGCGAAGATGCCCTTTGCGCAGCCACTGGGTCACGGTTCGCTCATTGACCTGTAGGCGCGTGGCGACTTGCGGCGGTGTTAAAAGCCGATCTTTGGTCATACGACTGTCCAGTTACAGGATGCCGCTCTGACCATGCTCGAAAAGATTTAAAACGATGTTAACGGACATCAAAGGCCGAAAACGGATAGAACAGCCTAGCTCTTAGCTGGTGAATCGGCATCGACACCGAGATCGAGCAGGTTGCCCGCCGACGTCGGATCGATGGATACGCCGTTGGCTTGCGCCGCGATCGCCGCCTGGCGGACGATCTCGTCGAAACCTTCGATCGAGGACTCGAGACGCATCGATGTTCCGCCGCCGCGCAGGGTTAGTTGCAAAAATCCGCCGCTACCCTCCCGTTGCTGCCGCCGGGTCCCGTAATAGCGCAATGCCAGACGGTCGAGCGTCCGCCACGACACCGAGCGGGAAATCAAGCCGGCCGCCCGGATGCCGTCGCTGGTGATGGCCACCTGCACAAGCTGGCGCTGCACGGTGCGCAATCCGAAGACGAGGAAAAGCAGGGTGATGCCGCCAAAAACAGCGACGATCGCCGGTGCTGGCGGGACGCTGATCAACACCCCGAGGCCGACCCCCAGACCGGCGGCGGCACGCACGTAGTCGCCGATCAGCGCCCGCCGCGGATAGCGATAGACCGTCATGCCGCCCCCGCTAAGGCAGGCGCCTGGGCACCGGCCGCCCGCACGGCATCGGCAATGGCCACGAAACGCACCGCCGGGTGGGCCCGCAAGATAGCAAGCAGCCGGTCGAGAAAGTCCCAGGCCGCCGCATCGTGGGCCGCATGATGGCTGAGAATGCCGCTCGGTTCGGCGGCATCGACGGTGCCGTGACGGCGCTGCTGCAAGTGAGCGAGCAGAAGATCCAGAGCCACCGCCTCGCCGGCAAACCCGCGCGGCGCCGCCCAGCGCATCAAATCGAGATGACAATTCACCTGCACGAGGCCGGGCGCGGCAGTGGCGGTCCGGCGCGGCTCATAGGTCGAGAGGGCGCAAAAACCCAGCTTCGGCAAGCTTGGTACCAGGTTCGCGTCGATCCGGTTCCATGGCGGCACCAGAAAAGCCTGGGCCTGGGCACCGAACAGGCTGGTCATGCGCGCCTGGCCGCGCGCCAGTTCCTCGCAAACCACGTGAGGCGGTCTGTCTGCGCCCAGTTCGATCTTCTTCTCCGGCGGGCGCGCGTGATTCCGATGGGCAAAGCCGTGCTGAACCGGTGTGATGATGTCGCCGGCCGCCGCGATTCGCGCCGCTAGCGCCTGGGAGGCGCGCGCCGGAATGACCGCGAGAGCCAAGGGGACCGCGTGTTGTGCCGACAGGCCGAGCAGACGCTCGAAAGCCGGGGTCGGCTCCACCGCATCGTCGTCCCGCCACCAAACGGTCGCGCCGGTGCCTTCGGTGGCCCAGGTATCGAGCTCGCGGGTTAGATCCGTCCAGTCGGTCATCCGGTCACCATAGCAACGGCCTGGGAGATAATCTGCGCGGTTTTCTTTGCCCCGCCCACATCGAGGCCGGCCACGTCGAGATCGGCAATGCCGGACGGTGTTGGCGCTTTTGCGAGGGCGCGACCAATCGCCTCGGCCAGCGTCGCCGGGGATAGCTCAGCCTCCGGCAGAACAGTAAGGGCTCCGCGCTCACTCAGCAAACGGGCCCGCAGAGACTGTTCGGTCTCGCTGCTTCCGGCAAAAGGGACGACGACGGCGGGAATCCCGGCAGCCAGCACGTCGAGGACCGTGTTGTAACCGGCTTGGCTGACGGATATCCGCGCGCGCGCCAACAGGGCGGGAAAATCCGGTCGCGCGCGTTCGACCACCACGCCGGACGGAGCGGCGGTGCAAAACGCCCGGAACAGCTCTTCCGGCAGGTTATCGCCGACCAAAATGCGCCAAGGCGCTTCGGCGAGCGGGCTCAAGGGCCGCGCCGCCAAGGCGGCGGCAATAAGCGGGCCGGCCACGGCGCCGCCGCCGGTCGATACCACAACTTCACCAGACTGACCGGCACCCACGGGCGCACCCGCGGAGATGGTCTCGGTCACATAGCCGGTATAGCGGGTCTGCGCGGCAATTTCGTGCGCTGGCGGAAAACTGCGCTCCAGAGGTAGAAAGGCGGGGTCGCCGTGGACCAAAAGCCGGTCGAAATATTGCCGGAAGGTGGCGACCATCCAACTCGCCTTCTCGGCCGAGCGCGGGGCGCTGAGCACGTCGCGCAGGGAGCACATAATTTTCGGCCGTGGCTGTGCGGCGTTGGCCATGTCGAGCAGCGGCAAAAGCTCGAAACGCAGCAGCCGCCGGCCGAACGGAAACATCTCGATGAGCAAAACCTTGGGGCGATGCTGTTTGTATATGTCCTGTAGCTTTGCCGCGCGCGCGGTTTTCCAGGCCTCGTCCACCGGCCGGCCGCCGGCATCGACCAGGGCCGAGAAACTCTCGTCGCGGGCGCGTAAGGGCGGCAGCTGGACAAGCTTGGCGCCGGCCAGATCCAGTCCCGGCACCGGCAGGCCGCCGCTGACCAGCACCACATCCAGGCCGGCGCGGTCCATGGCCCGGGTGATCAGCGCGGCGCGGTGCATATGGCCGATGCCAAGCAGGTGCTGCACATAGAATAGAACGTCGGTCACGGCGCCGGTCCGGCTTTATGCAACGGGATGTTGAGGCGCTCGATCCGGGGGGCACCACCAGCATCGAGAGTAAAGCGATGGGCGCAGCCATCCTGCAGCTTCGCTGGCGCACGCCCGGTCATGTCCCAGCCGGCGGCGCGCGCCAGCACGGCGCGGATGACGCCTTTGTGGGTGATCGCGACGACCGGACGACGGCGCGCTGCGAGCGCGGCTAACAGGGGCGCTAGCCGATCCTGCACCTGGCGCGGCGATTCGCCGCCCGGTGGACAGAAATCGAGGCCGCGCGCCTCCGCTTCGGCCGTGCCGGTGCCGCCGGCCTGGCGCATCTCCGCAAGACTGTGGCCTTCCCAGGCTCCCCAGTGCATTTCCACGAGGGCCGGCTCGGGACACAGGACTTTGCGCGCCGCCGCGGGCAGAAGGATCTCGGCGGTCTCCCGAGTCCGGGACAGGGGGCTGGTCAGCCAATCCCAATCGCCGGCGGCCTCGGTGATCTCGGTCGGCAAGCGCCAGGTCCGTACGGCGCGCCGGCCGGCGTCCGACAGGGGCACGTCGGTATGGCCTTGGATACGCCCGGCGGCGTTCCACTCCGTCGGTCCATGGCGGATAAGAACTAGCGGAGTCACGACCTGGTCACCTCGGTAAGGATCGCCTCCAGGCGGGCCGCGGCTTGGTCGAGGTTGTGTTCGCTGGCGACAGTTGTCAGGGCCGCCTCGGCCATCGCGCGGCGCTGAACGGGTGCCGCCAATAGTTTGTCCAACGCGCCGGCGAAGGCCGCGATGTCGCCAGGTGGGGTAAGCACACCGGTGCGGCCGTCGCGCACGATGCTGGCAATCCCGCCGCTGGCGCCGGCCAGGACCGGCAAACCGGCGGCCTGGGCTTCGAGCAACGCCATGCCGTAGGCCTCGTTGTGCGCCGGCCAGACCAGCAGGTCGCTGGCGGCATAGAGAGCCGGCAGACGCTGGCCCGGCCAGGCGCCGAGGACGTGGACGCGGCCGGGTGCCGCGCCGGCGAAAGCCTCCGTCACTGCCGGCCGGGCCGGGCCGTCGCCGACGATCAGAAGCTGCCAGTCGCGTTCCGGCACGCCCGCGAGCGCCGCCGCCAATTGCCGGTAAGAGGTGAGCTTGTCGCCGGGCCGCATCATGGCGACAGCGAGCAACCATGGCGAGCCAGAGGGGATGCCTAGTTGCGCGGCCAAACGTGTGCGCTCGCGGTCGCGCCGGGCGGCGGCGGTGCGGAACGGTGCCGCGTCGAGGAACGGCGAGAGCGAATGCACCCGGGTGGGATCGGGTAAGCACGCTGTATCCGCCGGGTTCAAGGAGATAACGGCGGCTGCGTGTGATAGCGCGGCTGCCGTGGCTTGGTGGCCGCCTGCCCACGGCCCCTCGGCCCGCTTGTTGGCAAGCGATGCCTCCACCGCGATGTACGGAATGTTCAGCCCGGCACTTACCGCTGGCCCCAACCAATCCGGAGCCTTGTAATAGAGATGGTAGGTCATCCAGGCGCGCGGCCGCGCCGCCGCGGGTTGTTCGCGGTAACGACGCAACAACCGCTCGGCGGTCGCCGCCCCGGTGCGGGCAATGCGCGCTTGATGGGCCGGATCGCCCGCCCCGTCACGGCTGCGCAAACGGCTGGCCAGGTCCACCTGGTGCCCAGCGCGGCGTAGGGCAGCCATGAGCAGCCGTGCCATCCGCCGGTCGCCCGAGGGCTGCGGATGATCCGGCGGTTTCATGGGGGCGTAGAAAGCGATCCGCATGCGGGGCTCTTGTGCTGCGATGGGTGGCGCTTGGTCCGCTTATTGGGCGGCAGCGGCGGTCGTCGCCAAGCCAAAACGCGCTGCCAACGTATCGATACCCGCAGCCAAGGAAAAGTCGGCGCGCACACGCCGGCAACCGGCATCGCCCAGGCGCGCGCGTGTTTGCGGATCGCGAATCAGGTGGTTCAGGGCGGCTGCCAGTGCCACCGGATCGCCCGGCGGTACAAGAAGGCCGGTCGTCTCGTGGTCGATAAGCTCGGGGATGGCCGAGACCGTGGTGGAGAGACAGGGCAATCCCTGGCTTTGTGCCTCCATCAGCACGTTTGGCAGGCCGTCACGGTCGCCGTTACCGGCGATGCGGCTGGCCAGGACAAAAAGATCGGCGCGCCGGTATTCGGCCAAGACCCGTTCCTGAGATTGCGCGCCCAACCAGGCAATGCGGCCGCCGAGGCCGCGTGCATTGGCCTGGGCCGCTAGGGTGCGTGCCTGCTCACCGCCGCCGATGTGCACCAGGCGCCAGTGTACGTCGGTGGGTAGGCGCGCCAACGCATCGATCAGATCGTCATATCCCTTCTTCTCGACGGCGCGGCCGACCGAGAGAAGGACCACCGGATCCGCCGCTGCCGATCCGTTTCGGGTCGGGCGCAACCGTACCGGCGGCGGCAGGCGGGCGAAGTCGAGGCCATGGTAGGCCAGCGATACCTTGCCCGGATGGGGCGCCAGGCTGGCCAGATGATCGCGCGCGACGGCGCTGCAGGTGACCACCCAATCGGCGGCAGCGAGCTTTTCCCGCTTCTCCCATTCGGGTGTCGTCCAAATATCCTTGGCGTGTGCCGAGGCACACCACGGCAGGCCGGTCATGAGCGCCGCATACCGTGCGACCGAGGCCGGCGTGTGCAGGAAATGGGCATAGAGGCGCGTTACGCCCGCCGGCAGTTCGGTGGCAAGGACGCAGGCCTGGCCGAACCGGCGAAGGCGATTGCGGCTGCGCTCGCGCGCCAGATCACGCCGGAAAACCCGCCAGGCGGCGCCAAACCCCGGTAGTTGCCGGGCTCGGCGCCAAGCGGCCAGCACGCGCTGCGGCTGTTCGTGCAGGTACTCCGGCAGATAGGTTACCGGCGCGGTGATCTCGCGATGGATGGGGTGTGTCGCAGTCTCGGTGGGCCGGCGCAGGGAATAAAGGTGCAGCGGCAATCCGCGTTGCTGCAGGGCATGGATCTCCTGCGCGATGAAGGTCTCCGACAGACGCGGATACCCTTTTACGACGACGGCAATAGTCCCGGAGGGTGTGGAGTCCACCATGCGAGCAAGGTTAGGAAGCCTGACGGCCGCCCGTCAAGGTCCCGCCTCGCTACTTCCCGCCGCGTCCGGCGGCAACCGTTAGGCTGGCGCGCGCCGGAAGGGCGCGGTGGCGCTCGTGCAGCCACTCTTGCGATAATTCGACCACGTTCTTGCGGCCGTCCAGCAGGCCGGGGACGACCACGCTGGAGGGCAGCGGCTGGGTCGGCAGGCGGCGCAAGGCTTGGGCCATGACCCGCGGATCGCGCACCCCTTCATCGACCAGCATCCGCACAAGGCCGAGCTCTTGTGCTCGGGAGGCGCGAATGTACTGTTCGCGGCGCGGGACGGTGCGCGGAATCAGCAACGCCCGCTTGTCGAACGACAAGACCTCGCAGAAGGTATTATAGCCGCCCATGCAACAACGCCCTTGGCGCGCGCCATGAGACTTTCGATGTGGGCATCGAAGGTGATCGCCTCGACCTTATCGAGGCGCGCCGCCCGTTGCATGAATTCAGCCTGGAATTGCGCGCCCATGAAGGGCCCGAGGACGAGCAGGGCCGGATCGGGCAGATCCGGATCGGCTTCGTAGGCCGAGAGCACCCAATCGATGATCGCCTCGCCATCGCCGCCACCGCCGACGGTGACCAATAGGTACGGATCGGTGATCTTTTCCGGCACGAACAGAGGGCCGGTTTCCGGCACATGCCGGTTGAGATAGCCCGTATAGGTCATTCGATCGTGTACCCAGTCGGGCACGCCCATGCCAGCCAGGGGGTTGCAAATCTGCGGCAGCCCGTAGACCCAGATCGCGTCGTAATAGGCACTTAGCGCTGGAAGAACGTTCTTGCGCTTCCATTCCGGCTTGAGAAGGGCCGGATCGTCCATGACATCGCGCAGGCCGAGGACGCAAGGTGTGCCGCGCGCCTGCATCATGGCCAAGGTCCGCCGTACCTCGCCGCGCAGGCCCAGGGGCTCCTTGTCCACGATGAACAAGTCCGGATCGAAAATGTTCGCCGTATGTTCGACAATTGAGGCACGGATAGCCAACGTCTGCTCGATGTCGATGTGTAGATTCAACGACGTGTATTCGCCATTGCGCAGCTTGATGACCCCCGGAATGCGTATGAAATCAACGCGCGAGCGAAAATCGAAGCTGCCGATGATTGGCGAACCGGAGAGAATCAAGACCGTAAGATTGCTCTCGGCGCCCACCAGACTGTGGGCGATCTCACGGCATCGGCGCAAGTGGCCGAGACCGAAGCTGTCATGGCTGTAAATGAGAACGCGTTTGTTTTGGCGGCCCTGCCCCATGCCGCGGCCCTCCCCCTGTTCGGGGCGCATCACCCCGTTGGCCCAGACTATGGCACACCCCCAGGCACAAGGGGAAGGGCGGACCTTTGACAGAATTGTGAAGCGCTGAGATCGATGTTCTGTTTGCGTTTTACGGGGGTACGGGCATGGGTTAACGTCGCCAATCACCTGGGCGTTGCGCCAAGGTCGCCACAATTTATCGTCGTGATGGAACCGAATCTCTTCAAATACATCTGGCGCCATTCGAGACGCGAACAGCTCGGTATTCTCTGCACGGTGTTGCTGTCGCTGCCGTTCTATTTTCTGGCTCTCGATTTGCCCAAGGGCATCGTCAATCNNGGNATNCANGGCNAAGGNTTTGCCGGNCCGGNTNCGACNCAGGCTTTTCTNGCNTTCGACCTACCGTTTGGAGAGGCGATGACCGGCGCGCCGGTGGCCTTGTTCGACGGCTTTGCCTTGACCCAGCCGGAGTACCTGCTGGCGCTCAGCTTCGCCTTCTTGATCATGGTCACGATCAACGGCGGCTTCAAATTCGTCATCAACACCAACACGGGGCGCATGGGCGAGCGCATGCTGCGCCGTCTGCGTTATGAGCTGGCCGACCGGGTTTTNCGCTTTCCGATCCCCCAGATGCGCCGGGTCAAGCAGGCCGAGATGGCGACCATGATCAAGGANGAGGTGGAGCCGTTGGGCGGNTTCATCGGCGATGCCTTCATCGCCCCGGCCTTCCTGGGCGGTCAGGCGATCACGGCCATGGCCTTCATCATGCTGCAAAGCATGTGGCTCGGCTCGGTGGCGGCGGCGATCGTGCTGGTCCAGGCCTTCTTCATTCCGCGCCTGCGGCGGCCGATCCTACGCCTCGGGCGCGAGCGGCAAATTACCGCGCGGCACCTGGCCGGACGGGTGGCGGAAATCGTCGACGGCGCTACCGAGGTACATGCGCACGATACGTCGAACCTGGAGCGGGCGGATATGGCGGCGCGCCTGGGCCGCATCTTCAACATCCGCTATGAGATCTTCCAGCGTAAGTTCTTCGTAAAGTTTCTGAACAACTTTCTGGCGCAACTAACGCCATTTGTCTTTTACGCCGGCGGCGGGCTGCTGGCGATCTTCGGGCACCTCGACATCGGTTCGCTGGTGGCCGTCATCGCCGCCTACAAAGACCTGCCGGGTCCCATCAAGGAGCTGATCGACTGGGACCAACGGCGCAATGATGTGCAAATCAAATACGATCAGGTGATCGAGCAGTTCCAGCCGGCCGATATTCTGGATCCGGAACGTCAGGACCCGGATGCGGATGCGGGCCCGCCCCTGAGCGGCGAGATCGTTGCCGAAGCGGTTGGTCTGGTTGACGACAACAATAGCAGGGTGCTGGGATCGATCAGCTTCCGGGCCGGTGTTGCCGAGCACACGGCCCTTATCGGCGCCGACGAAAGCGGCAAGGACCGGCTGACGATGATGCTCTGCGGCCTTGAGGTGCCGAGCTCCGGGCGCCTCAAGATCGGCGATCGCAATGTGGAGGATCTGCCGCAGGCGGTGACGGGCCGGCGCCTGTCGTACGTGGGGCCGGAAACCTATCTCTTCGCCCGGTCGGTGAGCGACAACCTGCTCTACGGTCTTAAGCACCGGCCGGTGCGCGAGGCCGCCGACCGTGGCACGCCCGCCCGGACGAGCTGGTTCGCCGAGGCGGCCCGCGCCGGCAATTCGACCCTCGATGTGACGGCGGATTGGATCGATTACGCCGCCGTCGGCGTGGCCGGGCCCGAGGCGCTGACCCGGCGGCTTATCGAGATGCTGGCCTTGGTGGAGATGGAGGACGACGTCTATCGCTTCGGCCTGGTCGGGACGGTCGATCCGGTGGCTCACCCGGACGTGGCCGAGGCAATCCTCAAGGCGCGGGCGACCCTGCCGGACCGGCTGGCCGCGGTCGATGCCGAGAGCCTGGTCGTCCGCTTCGATCCGGAGCGCTATAACGGCAACGCCACCTTGGCCGAGAACCTGTTGTTCGGTACGCCGCGCAAGCCGGAGTTTGCCGGAGACGCCCTGGCCGAAAACGCGCTGATGACGCGGGTGCTGGGCGAGGCCGGCCTGATCGACGATATGCTGCGCATGGGGGTAAGCATCGCCCGTACCATGGTCGAGATCTTTGCCGGCTTGCCGCCCGGGCATCCGTTTTTCGAGCAATTCAGTTTCATCGATGCCGACTCATTGCCTGAATACCGCAACCTGTTGACGAAGCTGGACCGTGTGGGCGAAGCAGCGCTTACGGTGGCGGAAAGTTTGTCGCTGCGCCGGCTGCCTTTCGCCTACGTGGAAGCCCGCCATCGCTTGGGCTTGATCGACGAAGCCATCGAGCAAAAGGCGGTCAAGGCTCGACGCCTGTTTGCCGATCGTATGGCGACGGTCGATCCGGGTGCTGTCGCCATCTATCAGCCGGATGCCTACAATGCCGCCGCCGCTCTGCAAGATAACATCCTGTTCGGGCGTCTGGCCTATGGTCAGGCCAAGGCCGAGGAGATCGTGGGCGGAGTCATGACGGAGATGCTCGATGCGCTGGGCCTGCGGGAGACCGTGATCGAGGCCGGGTTGAGCTATGAGGTCGGTGTCGGCGGCAAACGCCTGAGCGCCAGCCAGCGGCAGCGGATCGGGTTGGCCCGCGCCCTGCTGAAACAGCCGGACTTGTTGGTCATCAACGATGCCCTGGCGGCGATGGACGATGCGACGCAAATGCGTCTGCTGGATAAGGTTCTGGCGCACCGCCAGGGTCGCGGCGTGGTCTGGGCGCAACAGCGACCACGGGCCGGCGAGCGTTTCGACCGCGTCATCGTGCTGCGCGGCGGGCGCCTGGTGGCAGAAGGAAGTTTTGCCGAACTAAGCAAGCCGGGCTCGGCGCTAAGTGAGCTCCTGGCGGCGGAATAAACGGAATAAATAGGGGTGATTGGAGGCTTAAGGTGAGTATCGAACAGGAAGTCGAAATTCTGCGCAAGATTCCCCTCTTCGCCAATATCGATCCGGCGAAGCTCAAGCTCATGTGCTTTGCCAGCGAGCGCTTGACCTTCAAGGAGGGGCAATCCCTTTTCGACCAAGGCGATTCCGCCGATTCGGCTTATATCATCGTCGCCGGAGCCGCGGACGTGATCGTGACCACCGGCAAACCCTCGGTGGTGGCCAAGGTCGCCACGAACGACATCGTCGGCGAAATCGCCATTCTTTGCGACGTGCCGCGCACGGCGACGGTCACCGCGACCAGCGAATTGATCGCCCTGAAGATTACCAAGGACCTTTTCTTCCGTATGGTCACCGATTTTCCGGAGATGGGCGTCGAAATCATGCGGGTTCTGGCGCATCGGCTCGAGAATACGACGGCGGATCTCATAAAGGCGCGTGCCGCGGCGCGCGGCTGACGGGTGCCGCGGGTGAGTCGGCTCGACATCAATATCCGCCGGTTGCAGGCGCAGCGAGCGTGTCTGAATCTGATGGCCGAGCAGGTCCGCGATCTGCCGGGGCCGGTCTTCGAGCTGGGGCTGGGGAACGGCCGCACCTACGATCATCTGCGCGAGCTATTGCCGGACCGGGAGGTTTTTGTCTTCGACCGCGAAGTTGCCGCCCATCCCGACTGTATTCCGGATCCGGCCCATCTCTTTCTTGGCGATTTCCAGGAGACCCTGCCGCGCGCGGTTGACCGGTTCGCCGGAACCGTCGCGCTGATCCATGCCGATATCGGCTCGGCGAATGCTGCGCGCGATGCCCGGTTGGCGGGCGCCGTTGCCGGGTTTCTCCCGGCGTTGCTGCGGCCCGGCGGCTTGGTGGCGGCCGACCGCGACGTGGCCTTCGCCGGGGCACTGGCCGTGCCGTTGCCGGCAGCCGTGGCGCCGGGGGTTTATTTTATCTATCGGCAGGCCGCCGGG
>JGI24023J19991_10003519_pt1 | contig 10961 bp, 11 predicted proteins | sample Cruoilmetagenom1_FD_19991 | JGI IMG/M metagenome (IMG submission 19991)
GCAGGGGATGGATTTAAGACCCTAGAAGATGGAGATGCGGTAAGTTTCGAAGTTGTGGAAGGCGACAAAGGTCTTCAGGCAGATAAAGTGGAGAAGGTATAAAACAACTTTTTGAAGTATTGTAAAGAGGTTGAGGTTTCATAGGGTTATTCTGCCGTATTTTGCCGTTTTTGGCATTTAAGCTATAGGTGGGTTAATACGGCAAAAATTTTGTTCTCATGAGTCTATATTGATATTTTTTTATTTTTTATTTTTTATTTTTCATTCAGTTCCTACTTGTTTTTATCGGGCGAGCCCGCGGTCCAATGGCGCGGTATTTTCGAATTAGATATGGAAAAGATGTAAATACAATTACAGTATGATCTACTTATATGTCCAAGTTAAATATGCGCGAGGCGTTATCGGAAAGTCTTGAGGCTCTATGGCTCTATTCAACCATAATGGTGCCTTCGGTAGTGACCGCGCTTTTAATTACAACTATAGTCCCCCTCGTGTTGGCATTTATGCTGCTCGGTGTGACGGTGGGCGGTATGGGTGGTATCTTGGTCGCCCTGGTCGTCGGTGCGTTGGTATTGATCGTCATTGAGGCGATCATATTCGGAATGTATCCTCCGATGACGAGAGATGTGATGGGGGGAAAAGAGGTAGATCTGAGAGGTGCATTCCGCGAGGTGACCTCCAGGGCGAAGTCGTTAATCGGGGCATCCATGCTAATTGCATTGATCGTCATACTGCTAATCATCGCGGGAGGAACAACAGAATTAGTCGTTGCCTCGTTGAATAGCTGGATTGTGGTAGCAGTTGCAGGCATTGGGTTCACGATCGTCGGAGTAATATTTGCCGTGTGGTTCTGGTACGTTATACCGGCGGTGATGCTGAGCGACGCATCTGCAGTCGGTGCGATCTCTACAAGTAAATCGTTTACGAAGGGAAAATTTTGGGGCACGTTTTTATTTATACTTACCATGGCAGCTCTTGTAGCGCTCTCTGCTCTCTTTACATGGATACCATCCATCGGTCGAGTCATCCAGTTTCTCCTGCTGATACCGATTTCGGCGCTTTGGGGCATCGTGCCATCCTACATATATCTTAAATATTCAGAGTGATTGCGCGGCGGTAGCTCCACCACTTTTTTCTCATCTCCTCTTAGAGACCACATCCGTAAGTTGCTTTCCAGGATAGGCATACGGTTAGTTAAAACGTTGAGATCTTGTTTCAATCCTTGTTTCATTCTTTTTCCGATAAAATACTCAAGACTTCGTTTATACAGCTGGAAGTGAAATTATTCAGCAGATCAACACATTCTTCTTTTTTCCCGTCTTTTTTCAAGTTAATGGCTTCTTTCTCAATATCCCCAACTTTACTCAGCCATTTTTCTTGCAAACGGGCAAAAATCTTTCGCGTTTCATTTTTTCTTTTATCGTCGTCAAAAAATTTTCTCATGAGCCACCAGTAGGATTCAGGGGAAAATTCGTCTTTCTTTACCTCTGGAGCTGGCGTAATGCTTTTACCTGCTTTCCCTGCCCGGAAAACAATTTCCGGAACCTTATTCCCATCAATAAAGAACGGAACATAAACACCACCGCAAGGAGGACCAGGTGTCCACCAGAATTGAACCAGCCCCGCTTCAGAAAGGGGAAGAACCACAATTGCTGAACTGGCTGTTCTTACCCAGCCCGCGCCAGAAGGCAATTTGTGCATACAGATGGGCGGCAAATGTGTTTTCGCTATTTTTATCATCCGCTCAAAAGAAATTTTTTCCTCTTTCTCAAGTAATCTGGCAGATTTTTTTGCTCGCCAATGAGCAAGATTAGGTAATGTTTCTTTTTTATCAGCGTAGGCGCCAGCAAAGTTGAATGATTCCCTTTTTTTCTCCGCCCACCAACCCTTCTCAATCGCATAATCTATAATATCAGGGCTTCCCAAATCCCATTTGGTTCCAATACCCGGTCCATTTGAGATAGCGGCATATCCCTGGTCTATTCTCTTTGCTATCCAGCGTCGGCCAACAGTTTCTAAAATCCAGGCCTCCTGCCCATCCGCAATCAAAAAAGAATTATCGTAGCTCCCTCTAAGATGGTTTATTCCCGGAAATCCAGAACCCCATTGGCCATACCTGGAGACAAGTTTAGTGATTACCGCCAGTACCTCACGCGATGTTTTCCCTCTTTCCAAGCCGAGCCGGAGTAAGTCCATTCCCAAAAGTCCTAATTCTTCTTTTATTCCTTTTTTCTTTGCCCCCTTGAGTTCTTTAAGTGGTTTTGTATAGATTGCTTCATTCCCAACTGCAACACCATATTCATTGACACCCTCTTCATAACCCCAGCACCAGTAAGGCGATGATCCTATAGTTGCATAAGTCACTTTCGCCTGGGGAATTTTCTGGTAACTGAGATTGAGCAGATCCCCCTCTAGCCAGATGCTCCCCGGGTTATACATCAGAGGCTGGCAATCATTGAGGGGACGGTCACTGTTCTTGGCAAAAATAACTGCATCCATAGTGGTGGCATCCTTCATTGCTACCCAGGTATCACAGCCATATCCAGACAAAAAATTCATCTCTTAATACCTCAGGGTCAATAGGTTTCTAATATTTAAATCTGTTTGTTGACCTCTCTTTTTAACACAAATATTTTAAAACCTTATATCCAGTCAGCTTTAGGGGAGTGGGATGCAAAGTGAAAGAAGAAGATCAAAAGACCTCTTCAAACAGTTTGTTCAAAATTATTCTATTAAAAGCTCTCAAATCTCTCCAGGATCTAAAACTCCCCGCTCCGTTATTATAGATGTAATATTCTTCATCGGTGTGAAATCGAATGCAGGGTTGAATACCTTAACGTTCTTTGGAGCGATATATCTCTCCCCAAATTTTCTCAATTCGTCCGCGCATCTCTCCTCGATGATTATCTCCCCCCCGGTCCTTTCTAGATCGAAGGTCGAATAGGGGGCTGCAACATAAAAAGGAATTTTATTCTCCTTTGCCAGGACCGAGTGTGTATATGTCCCTATCTTATTAAAAACTCCATCTTTAACGATTCTATCTGCCCCCACNATGACTTTATCGACCATTTTATTCCGCATGACGATCCCGGAGGAGGAATCTGCGATCAAAGTCACGTCTATCCCATCTTCCATCAATTCCCACGTCGTTATCCTTCCCCCTTGATTTAAAGGTCTCGTCTCGCACGCAAAGACCTTTATATCCTTGCCCATCTCAACTGCACTTCTCACAACCCCGAGCGCCGTACCCCAATCTACGCAGGCGAGTCTTCCGGCGTTACAGTGCGTCAATATTGTATCTCCATCGTTAAGAAGCTTGGCACCATTCTCTCCGATCGTTTTATTTATTTTTACGTCTTCTTCGCATATCCTCTTTGCCTCTTCCAACGCGAATCTTCTTATATCTTCTATGCTTTCTCCACTCAAAGTAGTCGCAAATCTTCGATTTTTGAGCACCTTATCCAAAACCCGATTTACACCCCAAGAGAGATTCACCGCGGTCGGACGAACATCTTTTATCCTCTTCGCATCCGATATTATGGCACCGAGCATCTCTTCTCTATCTTCTCCACCGTATTGAAAGGCGGATAGAGCGATGCCCAAACCCCCAACAGCGCCCAATGCCGGCGCCCCCCTAATCTTTAGAGATTTTATAGCGTCTATGAGAGAATCTATAGTTTTACAGAATTTCTTCTCGAGTTTTAAAGGTATCTTGGTCTGGTCTATCATCTCGATACAATTCTCAATATCGTTCCATTCGATCGTTCTCATATTATCTTATAAGCAGTTTTTTCAATTCAACTTCGAGGAGGTCAAGTATCTCCTTCCTTTCCCTCATAATCTTCAAATCTGTCCTCTCTCTGGGCCTTTCCACATTCACATCAATTATCTTAGTGATTCTTCCAGGATTTGCAGACATCACCGCAACTCTATCACCTATATACAGGGCTTCATCCACGCTGTGAGTCACAAAAACGATCGTTTTTTGCGTCTTCTCCCAGATACTCAACAACTCGTCCTGGAGCATGTTTCTCGTCTGGGCATCCAGCGACCCAAAAGGCTCGTCCATCAGAAAGACGAATGGATCCTTTGCAAGGGCCCTTGCTATGGCTACCCTCTGCTTCATCCCCCCTGATATCTCGTTTGGATAATGTTCCTCGAACCCCGATAGACCGACCATCTTTATATATTTCTCCACCGTTCTATTGATCTCCTCTCTCGGCATGTTATCGATCTCGAGACCAAAAGAGACGTTCTTTCTCACGGTCTTCCAGGGAAAGAGCGAGTACTCCTGAAAGATCATCCCCCTATCCGGAGAGGGACCGTTTATCTCTCTCCCCTCCAACAGTATATTTCCTTCTGATGGTTCTTCTAAACCTGCTATGATCCTCAAAAGCGTCGTCTTTCCGCATCCGCTAGGTCCCACGACACAGACAAACTCTCCGTCCATGATATCTATATCTATCTTTTCCAATACGAGTTTATCTTTAAATCTCTTTGAGACGCCTTCAATCGATAATTTGGCATTCAAAACTATATCTCTCCTTTTGATGCTCTTCTCTCAAGAAACCTCAGGCACCTGTCCATTGCCAAACCGATCAATCCCAATACTATCATGTATGCCATAACTTTATTCATCTGATGTAAAGCGTAGTACTGCCAGAGCCAAGTCCCGAGACCATAATAACTCACACCGAACATCTCCGCAGCAACGACACACATCCAACCTACACCAACAGATATCCTTATCCCAGCCACAATGAACGGCAAGGATGAGGGAAGCGCCACGTGTCTGATCAGTTTAGTCCCATTATTGCAACCCAAAACCTTGGCGCTCTCGATCAAGATTGGGGGGACGTTCTTGAACCCAGTATACGTATTCGTCAGGATGGGAAAGAATGCGCCTATAAAGATGATGAACCCTGCAGACTGGTGATTTAAACCGATCCATATGATTGCAAATGGTATCCATGCGAGGGGGGGTATGGGACGCAGGAGTTCCATTATTGGATCACCGATTCTCGAACCGATCTTGAACCATCCCATGAGTGAACCGATGAGTATGCCAATTAATATGGCAAGAGAGAGTCCTATCGATAGATGCAGCATGCTGATTCCGATATTGAAGACCAGTTTATATCCCTCACCGAAGAGAGCCAGAATCGTCGAAGAAAGGGTCGGTAGCTTGATCTCACTTTTTATCAAAAACCTCGCCACAAGTTCCCATGCCACCAAAAAGGTGACCAAGGATGATATTTCTACGACATATCTCCCCTCTCTAAATTTATGCCCCATCCTCATCTAACTCCCAAAAGATCTAATCTCTGGTCAAGCCTCTTCATAGAATTTAAGGTCAAAGAGCTCATCGCTTCCAAGGATTTTTTGTATATATCCCAGGTCATACTGATATCTTGCATATTCCAGAGAAGAACCAACGATCGGGCGAGGATCGGAGACCCATCTCCCATCCCATGCTTGGATGGAATACCTTACCACATCTCCTAGTATTCCCGTTTTATCCGAACATATCTCTATGGAATCGTCCAGCTCTTCATATATGTAGTTAGTCGCCTTTATATGCGTCTTTACGATCTGTTCAACGATCTCTGGATCTTCTCTGATCAAATCTCCACTGACCAAAAGTACACAACATGCGTGATCTGGCCACATCTCCCCCGACTTAACGATGATCTTTCCCTTCCCATCAAGAACAATATTGGAAGGAGACGGAGACGGAAGAAATACACCATCCACCCTTTCGCTCTCTATCGCAGTTATGGCGTCTCCTGGACCCATGGAAACTATATCTAAATCCTTATCCGGGTTTATCCCATTTTCCTTCAGCCAAGTTCTCAAGAGTGTATCCTGTACCGATCCCGGTAGGAATGTAGCTATTTTAAGCCCCTTCAAAGATTGTGGATCCTTATATCTCTCCGCGATCTTGGGCATGAGAACGATCGCAGACCCTTGCGTATTTACGGCGGCAACGATCTTTGCATCGAGTCCCTGGCCTATCGCGGTTATCGCCGGTGCAACCCCAACATATGCCACGTCTATCTCACCGCCGAGCATCGCCTGCATCTCCGGTGGCCCACTCGGAAAGACCTTGTCATCCACCTCTTCGACACCAAATTCCTTTAGATCATCCTCCCACCATCCCTTCTCCATCGCTATCATCTCTGCCACGTGATGTGTGGATGGCTGATAGCCTATCGTTATCTTTTTATACTGCATCCCGCCATCAGGACTGAGAGCGACGTATGCGGCGAGTATCACCACAAGAAGCCCGATTGCGATTAATATCAAGGAACGTCTCTTCATCATTTCCCCTCAAATTCCTTTCCTATAAAATACTTTCCCAAATATGTCACTTTCTTACCTAATTGTATTAATTTCAGGCAACTTATTTATACTTGTGTATAACAAATAGTACTTTATGGATGATATCGAACGTCTGCTTCATAGCATCCTAAAATCGGATGAGGAATTTAGAAGAGTGCTCGATAAGGCGATAAGAGAAAGATATAAGAATATCTTGGTGTTCAGTAATGTCTCGGGAATTCCAGCGAGCACGCTCTATAAGATCTTATCGGGGAGAAGAAAGCCAAATATTAAGACGCTGAGAAAGATATGTGGTGCTCTGGCTGGCGAACGGAATGAAGAAGAGGTTATAGCCGTTATCGCCGCACGAGCTGTGCTGGATGAGNCGCTAAATAGAGATGTGGAGATTGGTGGAAGAAGATTCAGGATAAGGGAGTATCCGGCATATACNATGGAAGATGCGATCGTTTCAGCGATAAAAGCGGAGAGAGATGGGGCAGTTGGGCTTGTCTGTGCTCCTATCGTAAGCCCCACCGTTGAAAAGATCATTTCAATACCCGTTGCCATCATAATGCCTCATGAAAGTATATCCAAGGCGATAGAGATAGTCGGCAAGAAAGTATTTCCCTTCGTCAACGGCGATTGAGATTAAACCATTGGGGTAGTAGGGTAGCCTGGTCGATCCTCGAGCGTTTGGGACGCCCGGACGGCAGTTCAAATCTGCTCTACCCCATAAAAGGAAGGGGTGAAGAGGAGAGGGAAAGCCACTATTTTACTCCCGTTTCTACAAATGCCCATAGGACTCTATTGGGGCACCTACCTGCTGTTGAATTTTCTCATAACATCTTTCCGAACTACAGCTCTCAATATGATGCGCCAGGTGGAAGAGCCGAAAGAACGCTATGACTCTAAAATGAGGTCCATTGCAAGTGGGGGTGAGACATTGGGAGAGGGGCTTCTTAAATGNGGCAGAGAGGTCATGGGATTAGAAATCAATGAGTCTTACGGGCAAACGGGGACGGAGAGATAGGGTTATCGAAAAATATCTTCTAATTTTCCAGAATTTAGGAAAACCTAAGGAGTTTTTTTGAAGTCATCGGGTTTATATAGGCAACTATCTTAAACAGATGAGGAGCTGACTCTAAGGGGTAAAACATCGAGCTACGGAGCATGATAGGCAAAAAAATAGAGTTACAGTGGCAACAAGAAGATTGGAAGACTTTATCCTCGGCATAAATGGTATGAAGAGCGAGCAAAAACAGATCCCACCCAGAAGAGATGAGATGGACCGGTATGCTCTGATGCGGACGTGTTTTCTCTTGTTGTCAAACTATTTTGGTGCTAGAGCAGAAGATCAAATCTTTCGGGATTTTAGATTTCATCTGAAAAAAAGAAAAAAAAAGAAGTAAGAAATTAAAGAAACTCACTATCCAAGAAACTCAAGAGCCATCTCATCCGGGAATTCCGTCGAAACTTCAGCGGCGACCTTACCCATAATCACCGTCGCCTTGATGTACTTCATTATCATGCTCATCTTTCCTTTGAGCTTCATCTTCCGCGTCAGAACGAGCTTGGTCGCATCGGTTTCCGCTTTTGCCAATTTCTTCCAGTTAGTATAGGAACCCATCAGTCTGAAGCCGACTTCAATTTCGTCCGGGTTTTTGACTAGATGGGCGGCAGTACACGAGCCATCTTTAAGACCTATAAATGCATACACGGTGTTACCGTCTCCAAATTCATCCAAAAGATCCCTCACCTTCTTCCTAACCTCATTTAGATCATCTGGTATATCATCTGGCAGCTTGTTTAGTATCTCTATCGGCATCTCATCTACCTGAAAAATAAAATCGCCGTTCCAATCAACGCCCCACCCTTTTCCAGCTTTTTTCATATCTGCGCTCTCATTCAGCTTCTTCATGTAGTCATCAAACCATGCTGCTGTCCCAAATATCATATCTTATTCACCTCCATTTTTCCTGTTTCTGTATATAAGATTGTTTATTTAAATAGGTTTCGGTTCTCGAGGAATTTAAATGATGGAAACATTTAAATTGAAGTTAATTCAACAACAGCAACACAGTCATATCATGGATGATTATAAGTATCTATGCTATGTCTAACGCAATAGTCTACTGTAAGAGAATGATGTAAAAAACCCTGAAAGGAGGTATGAGATATGTGGCAATTTTGGTCTCCAAAAATTGTGTTTGGTGAAGAAGCGCTAGAATCATTGGCAGAAGTGAAAGGAAAGAAAGCATTTGTCGTGACTGACGAGACGATGGTGGGCATGGGGCACTTGAAGCGCGTTGAGGACATTTTAAAAGAAGCGGATATACCATCGGTAGTTTTTGATGAGGTAGAGCCGGACCCATCGTATGAAACCGTGCTGAAGGGAAAAGAACTCCTTGAAAAAAGCGACTGTGACCTTATAATAGGTCTTGGCGGTGGATCTCCGATGGATGTTGCAAAAACTGTCCGCATCCTCTACGAGAATCCAGAAGTGGAGATTGATGACCTTTCTCCCATGATGGAGGTCTCGTTTGAGAAAACACAGTTAATTTTGATCCCTACGACAAGCGGCACAGGAGCTGAGGTGACCCCGGCTATCGTCTTGACCGATAAGGCCGAAGGAAGAAAAGCACCGACCACCCATCTTGATGTTGGCGCAAATCTGGCAATCGTCGATCCCTTGTTTATCATGGACCTTCCAAAACCACTCATTGCAAACACGGGCATGGACGCGTTGAGCCATGTGGTAGATGCATATATCTCTGCATGGAAGAACGATTTTTCAGATGGTCTGACCATAAAAGGGCTGGACATGATATTTAAGTATCTAGCTCGCTCATATAAAGACCCCACAGACAAAGAGGCAAAGGAGAAGATGCAGATCGCCGCCACAATAGCTGGCTTATCGTTTGGAAATTCTCAGGCTGGCCTTTCACACACCCTTGGGCATACTCTTGGAGCAGTATTCCATATGCCGCACGGAAAAGCGTGTGGTATCTGCTTGCCTTATACGATCCAGTATGAAGCAAAAGAGGTGGGGGAGTTCGTCGTGGAGTTAGCCAGATATTCGGGAATACAAAAAGAAGGAGAGGAAGCAATCGACGAGTTCGTGAAAAAAATATTCGGGCTAATGGACGAACTTGATATTCCCCACTCTCTGAAAGATGCTGGCATAAAGAGAGAAGATTATGATGCAAACTTGGAGAAACTCATGGACATTTCACTTATGGATGCCACAATAGGAACAATACAGAGAATTCCGACCGATGAAGAATTCCGTAAGCTCTGGGAATGTGTATATGAGGGGAAGGCTGTAGATTTCTGACAGTGCCACTGACCGGGAGACGTGTCCCCAATTCTGGACGTTTCGAAGTCTGTGCCAAATCTCCGCTTATCAATATATGGGGCGAGGCGAACTGTGGCGGAAGATTTGGCCCCTATCTCAAATTTGCGGGATCGTCCATAATGACCGTGCTTGGGGTATGATAAAAGGAGGACAAACACAGTCTTTTGAAAAAAGGTACGTAGGGGTTGACTTTAGTGACATTCGGTACGATGAGGTCGCTCGAGGCATGAACTGTTACGGTGAAAGGGTGGAAAAACCACTTGATATCAAACCAGCCTTGCAAAGAGCGGTCGACTCCGGAAAGCCGGCCGTGTTAGATGTGATAATCAACAAGGAAGTACTGCCCCCCCAGACTTTGAGGCATGTATGTCACAATGGTTGGAAGGTTGCGGTGAGTAGCCAAAAACGCGACAGGAGAGAGATTTGTGGTGGTTTATAATTCATAGGATATCTTTCGGTGATTTGGGGGAAGTCAATGCCAGGAAAGCGATGATAGTGACCGACTATGGAGTAAAAAACTCGCTTTTGTAGATAGGGTCACGTGTTACCTAGAAAAACGTTAACAGAATTTCGTTAATCCGCTGCACGTCTTCACTTCCATGCGTGAATGGTCTTTTAAATAACGCGGCCGGTAAAAGAGATAGTAAAGGCTTAAGTATCTCGAACTGTCTAAGATACGCTCATGCCAAAGATCAAAGTAAGGGACATTGAGATGTATTATGAGATTCGGGGAGAAGGGCACCCACTGCTTCTAATCATGGGCTTCCTCGGGAATGCGGATTGCTGGGATCCCCTCTACTTGATTCCAAACCTTGTTGATCGCTTTAAACTCATCCTATTCGAAAACAGAGGCTCTGGGCGCACGGATTTCGGCAATCCAGGCGAAGATTTTACGATACGATTGATGGCAGATGATACTGCGGCGTTGTTGGACGCACTTGGAATCGAACATGCGTATGTCCTCGGCTATTCAATGGGCGGCATGATAGCCCAGGAGCTCGCAATAAACTATCCCGAGAAGGTGGACAAACTTATTCTCACTTCAGCCTATTGCGGGGGAAAGGAGTCGGCCCTCTTCCCGAACCAAGCAACCGAAGCGATCATAAACATCGCTTCTGCGCTTGACGAAAAAGGCGGATGGGATCATGAAATAGCGAATATGTATATGCCAAACATCTTTACGGATGAGTACATGGTGGAGAATCCTGGTGGAGCGGACGTCGCGATTGAGCTTATTCTCACCGCTCCCACGAGCCTCGAAACGCTTAGTAAGCAGTTTTTCGCC
>JGI24023J19991_10003520_pt1 | contig 10958 bp, 8 predicted proteins | sample Cruoilmetagenom1_FD_19991 | JGI IMG/M metagenome (IMG submission 19991)
GAACCCATAGTAAGATATTTACAAAAAAAATAATAATAAACTCAAAAAGCTAATCTTGCAAGAATAATGAGAAGCTCACCAGGGTGATTTGATTCTATCCCACTTTTGATGAAAATTTATCATGTTAGATAAATATCTGAACATTATCTCGCATATTTGATATAGTTAAGCATAACAGATAATAATGCGGGAGCCATTGCGCATCAAAAGCTTAAAAATTAGAACAAATTTACCGTGGGAAGAGGAGTTGCTCTGAAAAATTTATTTTGGCATAGTCATTGCTGCATATTGTCAGATAATTAATTTCACAGGGCTATAGCAATGAGATAAAACTAACTGTATATCTCCGACCGATAAGGCATTGAAATTATTTATGTGACGGGCTATAATATTATTTAAATATTTCTCAACCCTTAAAAGCATAAAACTGGAGAATTGAGTTTCATGAAAAAGACAAAAATTATTGCAACTATCTCCAATACTAATTGCGAGCCATCTTTTTTAAAACAACTCTATGATGCTGGAATGGACGTTATAAGAATGAATACAGCGCATCAGACCCCGGAAGACGCGGGTCCTGTAATCGATAATATCCGTGCTGTTTCAGATAGAATTGCCATTCTTATTGATACCAAAGGACCTGAAATAAGAACATGCCCGATTAAAAAAGAAATCCCGGTTAAAACAGGCGACATTATATATATTAAAGGCCCAGTTGACGAACCAGCTGGATCAAAAAGCATCTGTGTCACCTATGATAACTTTGTTGATGATCTTAATATCGGGGACAAAATTCTGATTGATGACGGCGATATAGCGTTTTTGGTGGTAGATAAAAGTGCAGTTGCATTGAAATGTAAAGTCCAAAATGACGGCTCCATTAGAGGGAAAAAAAGTATTAATGTGCCTTCTGTTTCAATTAATCTTCCGTCTCTTACACAAAAAGATGAAGCTTTTATCAGGTTTGCAGCTGATAATAAACTGGACTTTATCGCACATTCATTTGTTAGAAATAAAGAAGATCTTCTGGTAATTCAAAAAATTCTTGATGAAAAAAAAAGCCCGATAAAAATAATCGCCAAAATAGAAAATCAGGAGGGAGTTGATAATATTGATGAAATCCTTGATAATGCTTACGGGATAATGATTGCAAGAGGGGATTTGGCAATAGAAATTCCTGCTGAAAAAATACCTCTGATCCAGAAAAAACTGGTCAAAAAATGTATTAAAAGAAGAAAACCTGTAATCATTGCAACCCAGATGCTCCAATCCATGGTAAATTCACCCAGACCAACCAGAGCAGAGGTTTCTGATGTAGGCAATGCCTGTATAGATGGAACAGATGCCGTTATGCTGTCAGGAGAGACCGCATATGGAAGATATCCACTTGAATCCGTACAAATGATGAGTAAAATTGCTAAAGAAATTGAGTGTGGTCGTGACACCTTTATCAATATTCCCTATGAGACTGAAAATAATATAACCAGTTACCTTTCAAAGGCTGCTGTTAAAGCATCCATGAGGCTGAATACCAATGGATTGGTTGCAGATACAATCAGCGGCAAAACTATAAGGAGCCTGGCTGCCTACAGGGGTAAAAATATTATCTACGCGCAATGTTATAGTAAAAGAGTTGTGCGAGAGTATAAGGAGCCTGGCTGCCTACAGGGGTAAAAATATTATCTACGCGCAATGTTATAGTAAAAGAGTTGTGCGAGAGTTATCTCTTTCTTACGGGGTCTGGGCGCGCTATATTGAGACGGATCTGACTTCCCATGAATTTTTGAACATAAGCTTATGCAGATTAATTGCAAACAAACGTTTTAGTAAAGATGATTTAATTACCATTCTGGCCGGCAATTTTGGTTCCGATAATGGAGCTTCGTACATTGAGATAAGTACAGCTCGAAATTTGCTTAACAGGTTATAAATTACGATTTAAATTATTTTATCAAAAAACAGTATTATGAAAATTATTTTGAATAAACCTGTTGAACTTCTAAAATATTACTGTTATGGATAAAAATAATTAATTTTCAGCAGGAAATCTTTTCAAACATTCTTAAAAGTCCTCATGTTCAATATAGAAACCAAACACCTTAAAAAGGTTAATTTTCGCGTTTTCCCGCTGGCCCTTAACATCATTCATAGGTGATGACCTTTTAAAAATAAAAACTATGAAAAATTTTAGAAAAGGAGAGTATTAAAATGGCAAATGGAACTGTAAAATGGTTTAGCAACAAAAAAGGCTTTGGTTTTATTGAGCAGGAAGATGGCGGACCAGATGTGTTTGTTCACCACTCCGCAATTGAAGGAAGCGGGTTTAAGTCTCTTAATGAAGGAGACCGCGTTACCTTTGACATTGAACAGGGAGGAAAAGGTCCGGCAGCAGTTAAAGTCACAGTAGTATAGCTGATTAATAAAAAATAAATTCAAAGGGCATCCAGATTATTTTGGATGCTCTCTTTTTTTCAAGATTACCTAATCTGAAGTTCCCCTTTGAAAAAGGTGCAATTGTCTTGCTATGTCAGATAGTTGATGTATTTAAGCGAGACATTTGCTTCAATCGATGATACCTTAATTTGTATTCGTATTCACATCAGGGTATCAAATGATCATAAAAAAAATATTATCAATTTTTATTACATGGCTTTATCCAAAATGCCGAAAAACAGACTTTTAAAGGCTCTTCAAAGTCTGCGTGAAAACTATATTAAATAAGAAGAAAAGAACAACCCGCTAGCGTCCCCTTGATTATATACGCAAGGAGCTTTATTGACCTGATTTTTTCATATATTATGAGTTTGCAAATTTCTGATAATTTTATTTTATGAATTTAATAGCCAAACCATCCTGATCGAGCCTGACCACTTCTCCTTTGATACGATAAAAATTTTTATTATTGGTAGATGGAATAGTTAAGAATATTTCTTGTCCAATGGAAACAAGATCATTTGTTTCAATAAATCCCCCGCCTAAACTAATATTTTGCATAACACCTTTATGAGAAGAGTCAACATCATCATAACATACTGATAATGAACATAATTTTCTGGGATGGGCCCTTTCTCCTCTATGCCGGCTTTCAGAATCGGCAGGCTCAACCTTATCTGACATTCTATCCTCCTTATAAGTGATAAATTATTGAAAAATAATCGTATAAGAACATAGCAAAGTCAATATAATTATCTGTTTTGAGCAGGGATCAAAAATGAATGGCTTTGACAATTTCGATGTTTCAGTGTAAGAAACATCGGAAAAAAGGATGTTGGTTTGTCTACAAACCAACATCCAGCGCGATTTTGTGGATCTATTTCTTTCCGTGACCCTTAGGGAATATAGGTCTGATGAGATAAAAAATGGATTATAATGGATAATTATAACATATTATTAGATAAATTAGAGGATATCAGAGAGAGCATATCTTCAATGTGTCTTAGAGCAGAAAATATCGGAGGTGCTGCCAATAATTATTTTGCAGAGTGGAAGCAGACTTGCCGTATAATTGCCAATCAGATATCGGAAGATGTTGTCAGAGTGGCTGTTGTCGGGCCTATTAAATCCGGCAAAAGTACTTTTGTAAATTCGCTTTTCAAAACTGATTTTTTAAAAAGAGGAGCCGGTATTATAACCTCTATTGTTACCCGGATTCATCAGGGCCACACCCTTGAGGCAGATCTTTTTTTTAAATCCTGGGATGAAATAAACTCTGAGATCAAGCAGGCTCTGGTACTTTTCCCTGCAAAAAATGGAGAAATGCTGAATAATGGTTTTGATATAAGGCGGGCAAAGGATCGTAAGTCTCTGGCAGAAGGATTAGATCTGCTCGAACCAGAACAGCTAATCAGCGAAAACTCGCTTAATCTGAACAGCCTGTTATTATCTTCCTATCTTAAAGGATATGAACAAGTTAAGGATCTGGTTGCTTCGGAAAATACTACTATTACCTATCTGGCGGATCGTTTCCAGGAACAGCGTCGTTTTGTGGCAGATGATAATCTTGCGATTTATCTTAAAGACATTAGTCTTCAAATCAGCGGAGCTGAGTTTGAAAAAAATATTGAAATTGCCGACTGCCAGGGAAGTGATTCACCCAATCCCCGTCATCTGACAATGGTTCAGAATTATTTAATAAAGACTCATTTAATTATTTATGTTATAAGCTCACGAACCGGCTTAAGACAGGCAGATATTAGATTTTTATCCATGATAAAAAAAATGGGGATCATGGATAATATTTTTTTTATCATCAATTTTGATTTTAGCGAGCATGAGTCTCTTGATGAGCTAAAAAAGCTCGTTGAGAAAATTCAGGGGGAATTGGCTATTATTAAGCCTGAGCCTGAAATATATATTTTTTCCTCTTTATATAATCTATTTGCGTGTAAACCCAAAAAAATATCTTCCAAAGATCGGGCTCGTCTGGAGCAGTGGCAAAATGAAAAGTCTTTGATGAGCTTTTCAGACAGGGAAACCCATCGCTTTCAAAAAGATTTTAATCATAAATTAACTACTGAGCGAACTGCTTTGCTGGTTAGCAATCATCTTGAACGTCTATGGCTGATTGCTAAAGGTCTTGAAAACTGGGTTGGGATTTATCAGGATTTTTTAAATAAGGATGTGGCAAGTGCCTGTGAATTATCAGATAAAATTAATCAACAGCAGGTTCATCTGGATCAGGTTAAATCCATGATCAAAAGCACTCTGGATGGTAGTATTCAAAAATTGAATCAGAAACTTAAAAACGAAGTTGACAACTTCTTTGATACTCCCTCAGGCGAGATTCCCAAAAAAACTATTTCTTTTGTTCAAAATTATAACGTCACTTTGGATAATTATTTTGAACAGCTCCGGAATTTAGGGTTCAACCAGACCCTGTATAGTATTTTCCAGGAATTTAAGCAGGCAGTTGAATTTTTTATAACCCAATCCATTAACCCGGAAGTTATCCGATTTATTAAAAAATGTGAAGGGCTTATCAGCGCGCATATGAAGGCGGTTGCAGTGCCCTATGATAGTATGATCGTTGATGCTCTGAGCAGCTATTACCTTAAAATGAAAGATTCCGGAGTCAGGCTTATAGCGCCTGGAGCTCATAACGCTGAATCAATAAATCTTGATTATATAAAAGAGTTGACGGGTCTTGTGGTGCCTCCGACCAATAACGGGATGCGCTATTCAGCTTATATTAAAACTGAAGCTGTATTTCATTTTGGTTTTTATAAAATTTTAAAATTATTTAAAAAGATATTAAAAAAGCCTGAAGACAGTGAGTTTGAAAGTGAGGTTCAGGCTTTAAAAAATGGAATAAAGCGGATAAAACAAGAAAGCGTCAAATCATTGAATTTTCATTTTAAGGATTATAGAGAAAATATTAAATTCCAGTATCTTTTTAAATTAACAGATACAGCCGGCTCTAACCTTTATCAATTATTGCTTGACCGGTTTCAGGGATATCAAACTGATTTCACCAATATGACTGAAGTAATTGATCAAAACCAGGATAAAAAAGAAAAAACCGCCAGGGAACTTGACAAACTCACAGAGCATTTTATTTCTCTTAATCAACGCATTAACTCATTAAGAGAAAATATTTTTACATAGGAATGCAGCAAAAATTAATTGTACGATTTTGCTTGTCCCTTTAATTTTATGATAATTTTCCAAGGGGAGGTTGTGGAATGGGTATTCAAAAACCAAGAACTATTGCAGTGGCTAATGAAAAAGGCGGAGTTGGAAAAACTGTGACTGTAATTAATTTAAGCGCCGCCCTGATTCTGGAAAATAAGAAAGTGCTGGTAGTTGATATGGATCCCCAGGCAAATTCCACTAAAGGTCTTGGGGTTTTGCTTGGTGATGATGATATCTCAGTTTATGATATTATTTTTAAGCAGGACAGGGTGTTTGCAAAAGACGCCATTAAAACCACGGCCTGGGAAGGGCTGGATTTAATCCCGTCGCATGTTGATTTAGCTGGAGCGGAAATTGAAATGGCTGATATTGAAGGACGTGAAAATCTGCTGAAAAATGCTTTGGCGGATATTATATCAGACTATGATTTTATTATCCTTGATACTCCCCCAAGCCTTTCATTATTGACTGTAAACGTATTTAGCTTTGCCGCTGAAGTGATAGTGCCCTGCCAGACCCATCCTTATGCTTTTGACGCTTTGGAAAATTTGCTGGATACAATTGACGCAGTTAAAGAAGAAATCAATCCTAATATTAGACTAACCGGCATTATTCCCACTTTTTTTGACCAGAGGACTAAAATCAGTCGCAAGATTATGGCAAAACTTAAGGAAAATGAAAATTATGGGAAGCTGTTATTTGACACTACAATTAGAATTAACACTACCATTGCCGAGAGTTCCGATAAAGGTAAACCAGTTGTGTTTTTTCGGCGCAGCAGCTATGGGGCTATTGACTACCAGGACTTAGCGGAAGAGTTGCTGCTAAGGGGATAGGTCATTGGTAAAAAAATATCACTCAGTGCTTTTTTAGCTTAGCAATTTTACAAGATTGTCTTTTGCAAATTGAATATCAGGATCAATTTCCAAAGCTATCTGATAATAGTGGATAGCCTTGGCTTTATTACCAATGTCCCGATAATTTGATGCCAGATTGGCATAATCAATACCTGAAGAGGGATCCAGCTTAATTACTTTTTTAAAACACCTGATAGCCCTTTCATGGTCTTTTAGCATAAAATAACAAAATCCCATTAGATTATAAATATCAGTCCGTTCCGAATCATATTGCTCCCCCTGTTCAAGCATTTCAAGAGCCCTGTGATATTCTCCCATTTCTTTAAAACAGATTCCCAGATAAGAGTAAATACTGGGCAGGTCTTCAGCAGCAGGCTCAAGATCAAGAGCTTTTTGGAAATNACAACGGGCATTGGCAGGGTNATTTAAAGCAAGATGGCAAGTCCCCTGGTAGAATTGCAAATAGTATTTTGCCGATAATAATTTCTCCATTTTGTGCAGTTCCCTAATTGCTTTTTCAGGAGTCTGAGTTTCAGTAATGATTTTGGCACTAAACATGGCCACACTGGTTCCTAAAGCCCTTTCTTTGAAATATGCCCCTGGGATAATAGTATAAAAGGACGGAACTTGNAGCAAAGGATGCGTGGTATTGACAATAATGACNTCCATGCTTTGCTGATTCAGGGCGCTAATTAAATTTTCTACTTCATTTTTTATATTGCTGTTTGAAAGATTCGGCAAGCTCGCCAGATCAACCATTTTATCGGGGTGTGTCAAAAAATCCGCATCTTTCAGATTAGTAAATTTCGGCAAGCCACTTGCCAGATAATTTGAGCCGCTGTTAAAATCACCGGCTAATTGGGCAGTTTCAGTAAGAGCCCGGCTCAGGGCTTTTTCAGGATCAGGGGTGGTGCCGGCAGTCCATATTATTTCACTTTTGGCGGGAAATGTGTTTGGATCATATGCTAAAATNCCTACTGTGGGAATTCCGGTATCCAGCGAAAAATCGGAAAGAAAAAGTTTGATCCCTGCCTGATGATATTTTTGCAGCATATTTTTGACCATGGGATCTTTGGCTGATTCCGGTCGAATTGTCGGAACTTTAAGTCTGTTTCGGCTTACCAGCGCGGAAACATGGCGTTCGACAATTTCACATATACCTTGAGATAAGGCCTCTTCCTGACAGTTACCTGCCGCAGGCCCGTTAAATTCATTGATGGTATAAAACCAGTTCATTGGGATTAACAGCTCTTTTTGGGCTGTTAAGTTATAGGCAGGGCACCATTTTAATGGAAGCTCGGCAAATATTTTTTTTGCGGGCCCAAGCTCATCAGAAGTATCATGAACTGATTTAGCTATTAAGTCAAAGGGGATTGCCTGGTCTTTGAGATTTTCCCAGGTGTCTTCCACAAAATTTGCCGAATTTTGATAAAAGCTGAAAAAACTATAACGTTCGGCCAGTTCCATAACCGCGCTTGCCTCAGCCTGAGCCGGTGTAGCGCCTTTGCCCATCTGTTTTTTTGTTTTAATAATCTTAAGGGCATCTTTACCGCATTCACTGAAATAAACTGGAATATCGAGCCGGCCGTTATCAATCCTAATGGTTTGATCCAGAATATCTAAATTCAGCTCATGAAGTTTTTGTTTGAAACGCTTAACTGTTTCCTGGGGTGCTATAATTTTATCCTGATCAAGAGTAAATTTTTTTTTGGCATCTTTTAATACAACTTTGGTTTTCATATATATTATCCCTTAAATATTTTCGAATATCTCAATTACGCCCATGCTCCGACATGATACAGGCTCGCTCAAAAAGCGCGCCTGTGCATCTGCCCTGCCTCGTTCCTAAAGCTCGGAATATGCTTGTTCCAGTACGTTTACGCTTTGCCTGTCAGATGTTTCAATACTTAAAACCGCTAATTTATTTTTGCGCAAACCCTAAATAATAATTTACAGTAAATCATAAATGCTCTTTTTTTCCAATGAGTAAATCATAACCCCGTCATTATCATTGAAAACCCGGATTGATAATCCAATGAAGTATATATCCGGCCTTTGGTACCCTAAAAGATTGTTGCTCAAAAATAACCATATTATGTCAATTTTATAACACTTAGGAACGAAGACAAAATAAGTCGGCCTTGACTTAGATTAAAAAATCTTTATTATTAAAAAATAAAAAAGCAGTTTTCTGATTATAGAAACGCCTCTTTTCAGCCATTTTTATAAATATGGTTAAATTTTGAAAAATTCCATTTTAAATTATTACTGGAGTAAAATATATGTCGGAAACAGATTATTATAAAATTCTTGGGGTAAACAAAAATTCCTCAGATAGCGATATAAAAAAAGCCTACCGCAAACTTGCCATGAAATACCATCCAGATCATACCAAAGGCAATAAAGCAGCTGAAGAAAAATTCAAACAAATTAGCGAGGCTTATGCGGTATTAAGTGATAAAGAAAAGAAGCAGCAATATGACACCTTTGGCGCCACTGGATTTCACCAGCGCTATTCACAAGAAGATATTTTTAATAATTTCAATTTCGGAGATATCTTAAAAGAATTTGGCTTTAGCGGTGGCGGTTTTAAATCAGGAAAGAGAAGAGGTGGGTTTTCTTTTGGCGGCCAGTCGCCTTTTGGGGCCGGTGCCGGGTCACAGGCTCAGGCTAAAGGATCTGACCTGATCTATGAATTACCCTTAACATTACAGGAAGTAGCAAAAGGAACCTCGAAAACCATTACTTTTCAGAATCAGGGACACAATGAAAATATTACGGTTAAAATTCCCAAAGGCATGACTAACGGGAAAAAGCTGCGTCTATCCGGTAAGGGCACCCCAAGTCCCTATGGGGGTCCAGCCGGTGATCTTTATATTCAGGCCAAAATCATTGCTGATTCAATTTTCAGTAATAAGGGTAATGATCTATATCAGCTTCGTGAAATTCGGCTGACCGAGGCCATCCTGGGGACAACTCTGGAAGTCCCGACTATTGAAGGAAAATCACTTAATTTGAAAGTACCACCAGGGACTAAGCCAAAAACAAAAATGCGTCTTGGCGGGCTTGGATTACCTCAAATAAAAGGTGATGCCAAAGGCGATCTTTATATTAATATTGATATAAAAATTCCGAAAACGCTAACCCCTGAACAAGAGGAACTCATTAAAAAGTTGGCTGATACAGGACTGTAGTTATAAATCTAAGGAACGAGACGAATTAACTTTCTCAACTATGCATCACAGCTTCAGGCCATCTTTGCCCGATCTAAAAGTATAAAAATCTTGAAATAGCTCGCTATTCCTGCAACTTTTGTAACTTCTCAAAAAATATGTGGTAGTAAAAAAAATTAATAATAAAAGCAGGGGCAACTATGCTATTGATGCTGATATTTTAGTTCCCATAACATCAGCTAAGAGAGGCATTAAATTAATTATAACTATTCGATCATAAGCATAAGGACATAAATTTTTATAAAATATTGACATTNTCCTTACTGTTTGAAATATTATTAAAATAAACTGTTAAGGAGNGGCATGNTAAAAATTCAACTATCTAATGAGCAACGATTAGAACTCGGAAAGTTTCGCAAACAAGCATCTTCAAAAGATTCTGAAAAAGCTTTAATGATTCTGTTAAGTAATGATGGCAAATCGGTTTCTGAAATTGCACTAATGTTAAAACGGAACCAACACACCATTAGAGACTGGCTTAAGCGATATAAAACTAAAGGGATTAAAGGCTTGAAACGAAAATTTTCTCCTGGAAGACCAAATGACATGCGAGAAAAAATAAAACAGCGACTTAAAACAATCCTTAGGAATTCTCCGATAAAGCATGGCTATCAGGACTCTACCTGGAGAGTTCCCTTGATTACTTTTGAGGTAAATAAAAATCTTAACCTGAATGCAAGCACAAAGACTGTAACACGAGCTTTAAAGAATATGGGCTACGTGTATAAACGCCCATCCAAAACCATTCCAGGTCACGCTCCAACGAAAAAAGAAAAACAAGAAACCATAAAAAAAATGGTGCGGGATATTCTAAAAATAATTGACGATGAAGAGAGCGTGATTTACGCTCTTGACGAATCACATTTTTCAACAGAACCTTATCTTGTTCAAGGTTGGTTTAAAAAAAGGTGGCCGCCACAGGATTCCGACACCCAAAAAAAGAGAAAGCCTCACCTACTTTGGCTGCTTGAATATAAGGACACAAAAATTTTATTGGAAAAAATCGATAAAGTCTGGCAGTGACTCATTCTTGTGGTTTCTAACACAACTACGCCAAAGGACACCGAAAAAGCAAATAGCCATTATTCTGGACAATGCAAGCATCCATAAATCCAGGAAGGTGAAAAGATATTTGAAACAACATCAAAATATTCATCTTTTTTATTTGCCAACTTATTCCCCAGAGTATAATCCGGTGGAACTTTTCTGGAAATGGATTAAGCCGAAGGTTTATGGG
>JGI24023J19991_10003522_pt1 | contig 10957 bp, 8 predicted proteins | sample Cruoilmetagenom1_FD_19991 | JGI IMG/M metagenome (IMG submission 19991)
CACCCGCCCCCGTCACAGCCACGCGCACACCGCCAGCCCCGTCCGCCACAAACACCCCGACCAGCGCAAACAGTGAGGCTTGTTGGGCAAATTTGGCATAAGCCGCTTTGCTCGGCGCGGTGACTTTGACAGCGGTGATGATCTCGCCATCGTCAAGGGCCGTGCCAAACAACCCGTCAAAGAAATCATCCGCCGCGACTTCACGGGTGTTGGTGACGATGGTGGCATTCAGCGCCAGCATCGCCGCCGGATAATCCGCCGCTGGATCGTTGTTGGCAATCGAGCCGCCAATGGTGCCCATGTTGCGCACTGCCGGATCGCCAATGTGGGACGCCAATTCCGCCAGCGCCGGACAGAGCTTTTGCACATCCGCATTGCCCGCCACATCAGCATGGGTCGTCGCCGCCCCAATGGTCAACACATTGCCCGCAGCAGAAACACCCGCCATGCCGTCAATGCTGCGGATATCCACCAGATCACTGGGGTCTGCCAGATGTTGTTTCATGGTGGCCAGCAACGTCTGCCCGCCCGCCAAAATAGTTGCATCATCCCCAGCCGAAAGGGCGGCCACGGCGTCGGCAATTGATGTCGCCTTATGATATTTTACCGGATACATATCTAATCCTCCCTTACTCTGCTGCCACAGGTTTGGCGGCTTGAATTGCCCGCCAAACGGCCTGTGGGGTTGCTGGCATCGCCAGATCATTGTTGCCAATCGCATCCGTGATCGCGTTGATCACAGCGGGTGGCGAACCAATCGCACCAGCTTCGCCACAGCCCTTAACCCCAAGTGGGTTGTTCGGGCTGGGTTGATCCTCCATATGGCTGACGTCATAACTTGGAACATCCGCGGCCCGTGGCATGGTGTAATCCATGTAAGACCCTGTCAGAAGCTGGCCGTCATCGTCATAGATCACCTGCTCAAGCATCGCTTGACCGATGCCTTGGGTGACACCGCCATGGACTTGGCCATCGACAATCAACGGGTTGATGATGGTGCCAAAATCATCGGCCGCCGTGAACTTGATTATCTCGGTTTCGCCCGTATCCGGGTCCACCTCGACCTCGCAGATGAATGCGCCGGAGGGGAACGAGAAATTGACCGGATCAAAGAACGCGGTTTCTTTCAGTCCAGGTTCCATACCGTCAGGCAAATTATGCGCGATATAGGCCGCTAGACCCACCTCGTGCCACGCCATCGCCTTGTCGGTGCCCGCAACTTTGACCTCGCCGCCTTCAATGACGATGTCATCCTCAGAGGCTTCCAATGTGTGCGCTGCAATCTTTTTGACCTTGGCCTCGACCTTGTCCATCGCCTTGACCACGGCGGACATGCCGACGGGGGCCGACCGCGAGCCATAGGTGCCCATGCCGAACTGCACCTTATCGGTGTCGCCATGCACGATGTTCACGCTTTCAATCGGGATATCAAACCGGTCCGCCACGATCTGCGCGAATGTGGTCTCATGACCCTGCCCGTGACTGTGACTGCCGGTTAAAATCTCGATACTACCAACCGGATTGACCCGCACCTCGGCGGATTCCCACAGACCAACGCCCGCGCCCAATGAGCCCGCTGCCTTGGACGGTGCCAAGCCACAAGCCTCGATAAAGGTCGAGTAGCCCATGCCACGCAATTTGCCGCGGCTCGCGGCCTCGGCCTTGCGGGCTGCAAAGCCAGCAACATCTGCTGCGCTTTGCGCCATGCCCAGAATTTTCGGGAAATCACCCGCGTCATAAGCCATCAAAATCGGCGTCTGATGCGGGAAACTTTGCACGAAATTAATCCGGCGCAATTCAGCCGGATCCATACCCAATTCACGCGCCGCCGTCTCCATCATCCGCTCAACCACATAGGTCGCCTCGGGACGGCCCGCGCCGCGGTAGGCATCGACCGGAACCGTGTTGGTGTAATAGGTACGCACGTTGCAGTGAATGTTCTGAATGTCATACTGCCCAGACAGCAGCGGCGCATACAAATACGTCGGAACCGAACTGGAAAACAGCGACATATAGGCGCCCAGATTGGCGACCGTGTCGACCTTGAACCCAACGATCTTGTTGTTTTCATCAAAGCCCATTTTCGCCGTGGTGACATGGTCACGCCCATGCGCATCCGTGATAAAGGCCTCGGCACGATCCGAGGTCCATTTTACCGAACGGTTGGTCTTCATCGACGCCCACAGACAAGTGATTTCCTCGGGGTAGATGTAAATCTTGGCCCCAAATCCACCACCAACATCGGGCGCAATCACCCGCAGCTTGTTTTCGGCAGCAACATTGTAAAATGCCGACAATACCAGACGCGCAACATGCGGGTTCTGGCTGGTGGTGTAGAGCGTGTAATGCTCCTCGGCATCGTCATAGGTGGCGACAGCTGAACGTGGCTCCATCGGGTTTGGCGACAGCCGGTTGTTTGTTATATCAATCGACGTAACATGCGCCGCGCCAGCAAGACCCGCATCGGTTGCGGCCTCGTCCCCCAACTCCCAATCAAAAATCTGGTTGCCCGGTGCATTTTCGTGAATTTGCACAGCCCCGTCGGTCATCGCATTCATCACATGTGCAATGACGGGCAGGGCTTCATAATCAACCTCGACCGCCTCGGCAGCAATCCGTGCCAACCCTTGCGTTTCAGCAATAACAACGGCAACCGCATCGCCGACATAGCGCACTTTTTCAGTGGCCAAAGCCGACCACGCGCCCATGTTCATCGGGCTGCCATCCTTGGAATTCACGGCCCAGCCGCAAATGATGTTGCCGATGCCGTCGCCAGTCAGTTGATGGCCGTCCAACACCTCAATCACCCCGTCCATGGCAAGGGCGGCACTTGCGTCAATGCCCTTCACCTTGGCATGGGCATGCGGGCTGCGCACAAAAGCTGCATAAGCCTGATTGTCTTTGCGAATATCGTCGGTGTATTTGCCTTTGCCGGTCGTAAAACGCTTGTCCTCTTTGCGTTTTACCGGGACTCCAATTCCTGAACTCATCTTCAATCTCCCTCGTTGTGGCCGCGTGATCCGAACAGCCCAAATTCATGGGCTCGGTTCACAGCGCGCCAATCACATTTTCGCAGCGGCGTCCTCGATGGACTTCACAATGTTATGGTAACCCGTGCAGCGGCAAATATTGCCCTCCAGCTCGGCCCGAATGGCGTCAGAGGTCAGGTCCTTGCCCGCCGCCTTGTACCGCTCGACCATGTCGATACTGGTCATAATCATCCCCGGCGTGCAGAACCCGCATTGCAGGCCGTGATTATCGTTGAACGCTTGCTGCATCGGGTGCAGTTCCCCATTGGAAACCCCCTCGATGGTCTTAACATCCGCCCCGTCCAATGACGCGGCCAAGGTCGAGCAACTCTTCACAGGTTTGCCGTTGATATGCACAACACATGCGCCACATTGGCTGGTGTCGCAGCCGACATGGGTGCCGGTCAGGCGCAGGTTTTCGCGCAAAAACTCTGACAAAAGCGTCTGATCGGGGACATCCCCGCTGACCGCCTTGCCATTCACTGTCATATTTATCGTTGTCATATGGTCCTCCCTGACCGACGCGCCGTGCAGCCCGCCCATTTCTTATTGACCCGTCGGCTCTTCCTCCTCGGAGTCGTCATTGCTTAGATAATCGTGGAAATTGTCAAAAAACTTGTTGGCCAGTTTCTTGGCCGTTGAATCGATCAGCCGACTGCCCAATTGCGCGATCTTGCCACCCACATTGGCATGGGCAGTAAAACTTAAAATGGTGCCTTCACCATCCTCAACCAGCACAACGTCGGCATGCCCCTTGGCAAATCCGGCAATGCCGCCCGATCCTTCGCCCTGAATGGTGTAGCTGGCTGGTGCCTCGATGTTGATCAACTCAACTTCGCCATTGAATTTCGCCTTCACAGGTCCGATTTTCAAAACAACTTTGGCGTTCATTTCTGTGTCAGATGTTTTCTCTAACTCTTGGCATCCCGGTATGCATGCCTTCAACACTTCGGCGTCGTTCAACGCCGTCCAAACCACGTCACGCGGGGCCGTAATTTGATATTCACCTGTCATATCCATATTTATACCAATCTTTCAATGCCTAAGGTGCCCATCATACCGCTGCTACGATTCGAAGCAAGGGGCTTAGATTTCTCAGCTTTTCCTTACAACAAGTGCATCAACCGCTCTTTCTCACCCGCACCACTAAGGGTTTGGCCCAGTTCCGCCAACGAATTCAGCGAGTGGCAGCCATAGAAGCTATCGACATTGGGTAGGATGGCGCGAATACCCTGCGCTTTGGGGCTAAATTCGTCCCAGCGTAGCAACGGATTCAGCCAAATCAACCTATGACACGACAGCGACAGCCGCTCGGCTTCGCGCTCCAGTTGCTGCGTATCCCCACGCTCCAACCCGTCCGTGATCAACAACACCACCGCGCCTTGCCCCAGCACCCGGCGCGACCAGTCTCGGTTAAACCGATGCAGCGCCGCGCCAATCCGCGTGCCGCCCTGCCAGTCCGGCGCGTCCTGCCCTGCGGCCGCCAGCGCGTCGTCAACATCCTTAAGATGCAACGCACGCGTGACATTGCTAAGTTGTGTGCCAAAGGTGAAGCCATGTACCTTGCCCCAATCAGGGTTCGGCGCCCAAATCAGCGCATGCAGGAAATGCAGCATCATCCGTGAGTAAACCGTCATCGACCCCGAAATATCGCAGAGCGTCACAAGGTTGGGCGGCCGCACCCGTGGCCTTTTCAACAACATCCGGTCGATTTCGCCGCCTTTGCGCAAGGACCGTCGCATCATGCCACGAATGTCAGGTTTGTTGCCGTGACTTGCCCCCACATAGCGGCGCGTCTTCAGCGGCGTCAGCGGCAGTCGCAATGACTGGATCGCCGCAACAGCCTGAACCATCTCTGCTGCCGACATCTGCTCAAAATCCATCGTGTTCAGCACCTCGGCATCCGACCCCGTGAACTGCGCATCCAGCTCGACCTCTTCGCGCTCCGGTGCTTGCCCCTCGCGCTCTTGGTCATCCATCAGGGCCTCGGCAGCGCGGCGCTCGGCGGCCTTTGGGTCTTGGTCTTCTTCAGCCCCCATCGCCTGCACCAGCGGCAACATCATCTTCAGCATCCGCTCCAGATATTCCGGATCGCGCCAAAAGAAATTGAACACCTGATGGTAGGTTTCCAAATGCTCTGGCCTTGTGATCAAAGTGGTCCGCAGCGCGTGGTAAAAATCACCCCGCTTGGTGAACCCTGCCCGCTCCACCGCTTCAATCGCGTTTTGCACCTGCGAGGTGCCAACTGTCACGCCGGCCTTGCGCAACGCCCGCCCGAAATGCACAATATTCTCGACCAGCCGTCCGTCCGTTTTCGGTAGAACGTCCCCCACGATCAGGCCATCCGCGCGATATCAGCCCGCGCATCATCCAATATCCGCGTCGCTTCGGAGCCAGCGATTTTGGCAATATCGTCTTGATATTTCAACACTGCACCCAGGGTGTCTGACACCATTTCCGGCGACAGCGACACCGCGTCCAGCGCGATCAAACAGCGCGCCCAATCCACGGATTCGGCCACACCAGGATTCTTGAACAAATCTTGCCCGCGCAACCGCTGCACAAAGGCGACAATTTCCGCCGACAAAGTCGCAGTACATTCCGGCACCCGTTGGCGCAAAATCTCGACCTCGCGTTCATGGTCCGGATAGTCCACCCAGTGATACAAACACCGCCGCTTTAGCGCATCATGCACTTCGCGGGTGCGGTTCGAGGTCAGAATCACAATCGGCGGCTCTGGCGCACGCACGGTGCCCAATTCAGGGATCGTGACCTGAAAATCCGACAAGGCTTCCAGCAAAAACGCCTCAAACGGCTCGTCGGTACGATCCACCTCGTCAATCAACAACACAGGCGGACCTTCGGGATAGCTCTCCATCGCCTCAAGTAGCGGTCGACGTATCAAATAATCCTCGGAAAACAGCTCATCCTTCAATGCGTTACGATCCGCAGCCCCTGATGCTTCGGCGGTGCGAATGGCGATCATCTGGGCGGCAAAGTTCCACTCATAAATCGCCGACGCCGCATCCAAGCCCTCATAGCATTGCAACCGGATCAATTTGCGCCCAAGCGCCGCCGCGATGGCCTTGGCAATCTCGGTCTTGCCAACCCCAGCCTCTCCTTCAAGGAACAGCGGTTTGCCAAGGCTCAGCGCCAAAAACGCCACGGTCCCCAACCCGCGATTGCAAATGTAATTCTGCGTGGCAAGCAGGTCGATCGTATCGTCGATATTGGCAGGTGGCTGGATCATATCGTCACTTGTACCCTGTATGAGATGCGTTCAGTTTCACGGTGAAGGTGCCGTTCCAACCTGATCTGGTCAAGCCCCCTTGCCGATCCCACTCATCCGCCTATGATCAAATCTCCGATTTCATTTTCGACTGGCCCACTTGATGAACACACCAAATCCCGATCCGATCCACGCCCTGCGTATGGCGCCCGAAGATGGCGTTTTGGCCGTGATCATTGGCATTGACGGCCCATCGTATCGTCCGCTCGGCGCAACAATGGCGATACTGGCTGGCGGCCAAAGGGTCGGGACTCTTTCTTCGGGCTGTATTGAATCCGATATCGAGCATCACGCCAAAACCGCGCTGAAAAACGGTGAGCCAATGCGTGTGCTTTACGGCCGTGGCTCCAAATTCGCCGATTTGGCCTTGCCTTGCGGCGGCAGCCTCGAAATCCTGTTGATCCCGCGGCCCTGCAAACAAGCCCTCGAAGCCCTTGACGATAATCGCAGCGCGCGCCGACCCTGCACCCTGAACATCACCCCCGACACCGGTGCAATGCAGGTCACTGATAACGGCGAAACCGGCCCAAACGGAGACCACTTCAACGTCCGGTTTGAACCCGATATCTTTTTCTACGTGTTCGGCAAAGGTCCCGAAGCCTGCACCTTCGCCGCCCTTGTCCAATCGGCTGGCTACCCCAACCTTCTGCTATCGCCGGACGACGAAACCCTGGACTTCGCCGCTTCCCACGGCAGCAAGACCCAACACCTGAAACAGGCCGCCTACCCCACCGACATAGCCCCCGATCAATGGTCCGCCATCCTGCTGTTCTTTCACGACCACGAATGGGAGCCGCCAATCCTATCCGCCGCCCTAAAATCACCAGCGTTTTACATTGGCGCACAGGGCAGCCAGCGCGCCCGCGACGCCCGCCATGACGAGATCTCGGCCTTGGGCGCGGACGCCAATGACGTCGCTCGCCTAAAGGGGCCGATCGGTCTGATCCCGTCTGCCCGCGATGCACGAACCCTATCGGTCAGCGTGCTTGCTGAAGTGTTGCAATCCGCGCAACAACCTTGACCAATTGGTAAAACTTGCACTACCCCCCTATATTATGAGACCGTGACCCCTCACAGACGGCCCAAATGGCGCACCAAGGGAGCCAGAACGTTGCAGACAAAATCAGACCCCACATTGAGCTCCACCACCACCGCAGGCCTGCCCCAAGTGCATGAACCACGCAACACTGGCATGGATTTGGACATGGATTGGGTGATGGGCGCACAGGCCAACACCTCGGCCATCGAACGCCGCGCCAAAACCTTGCCCGGTCGCCGGTCCGTGAAAAAGGAATTTCAAGCCGCGTGGATGCTCAAGGCGATCACCATGATTGACCTGACAACCCTGTCTGGCGACGACACCGTAGGGCGCGTACGTCGCCTGTGTGCCAAAGCCCGCCAACCCGTGCGCGCTGACATTCTGGGCGCATTGGGCATGCCAAACATCACCACAGGTGCAATCTGTGTCTACCACGACATGGTTGCCACAGCCGTTGACGCGCTGGCCGGTTCGGGCGTGCCTGTCGCCGCGGTTTCCACGGGGTTTCCAGCTGGCCTGTCACCGTTCCACCTGCGGGTTGCCGAAATCGGTGAGAGCGTCAAAGCCGGTGCCGCCGAGATCGACATCGTAATTTCCCGCCGCCACGCGCTAACCGGAAACTGGCAGGCGCTGTACGACGAAATGAAAGAGTTTCGCGCCGCCTGTGGCGATGCCCACGTCAAAGCGATCTTGGCCACCGGCGAACTTGGCTCGCTAAGAAACGTCGCGCGCGCTTCGCTCGTTTGTATGATGGCAGGGGCAGATTTCATCAAAACCTCGACAGGTAAGGAATCTGTGAATGCCACCCTGCCTGTCTCGCTGGTGATGATCCGCGCCATCCGCGACTACCACATGCGCACAGGGTTTCGCGTCGGCTATAAACCGGCGGGCGGCATCTCCAAGGCCAAGGACGCCGTAACCTACCTGTCCCTGATCAAAGACGAGTTGGGCGATCGCTGGCTGTCCCCCGACATGTTCCGCTTTGGCGCGTCCTCCTTGCTGGGCGATTTAGAACGCCAGCTGGAACACCATGTGACCGGCAATTACTCTGCCTCTTACCGCCACGCGATTGGATAAGACCATGACAGTAAAAGATATTTTTGACACTATGGACTATGGCCCCGCCCCCGAAAATGCCGGCGAAGCATTGGCATGGATTGTCAAACATAACGGCAAAATGGGACAATTCATTTCAGGCGAATTTACCGATCACCACGACGGATTTGCCAGCAGAAATCCTGCCACTGGCAACGTGTTGGCCATGGTCACACAGGCCAGCGTAGATGATGTGAACACCGCCGTTGCCGCCGCCACCAAGGCCCAGAAAAAATGGGCCAAAACATCAGGGCATGAGCGCGCCAAAGTGCTTTATGCCATCGCCCGTTTGATCCAGAAACACAGCCGCCTGTTTGCGGTGCTTGAAACGCTGGACAACGGCAAACCGATCCGCGAAAGCCGCGACATCGACATCCCGCAAGTGCAGCGGTATTTCTATTATCACGCCGGCATGGCCCAACTGATGGAATCCGAGTTGCCAGATGCCGAACCGCTGGGCGTTTGCGGTCAGATCATCCCTTGGAACTTCCCGCTGTTGATGCTGTCCTGGAAAATCGCCCCTGCCATTGCGATGGGCAATGCTTGCGTTTTGAAACCGGCTGAATTCACCTCGCTCACGGCCCTTTTGTTCGCCGAAATCTGTGTTGAGGCGGGCCTGCCAAAGGGTGTCGTCAACATCGTCACTGGCAATGGAGCGGTGGGGGAAATGATCGTCAATCACCCCGATATTGCCAAAATTGCCTTTACAGGTTCGACCGCCGTTGGTCGCCGTATCCGCGAGGCCACGGCTGGCGCGGGCAAAGCATTGACACTCGAGTTGGGCGGTAAATCCCCCTACATCGTGTTTGACGACGCTGACATCGACAGTGCGGTCGAGGGGCTGGTGGACGCAATTTGGTTCAACCAAGGCCAAGTCTGCTGTGCCGGGTCGCGCCTGCTGATCCAAGAGGGCATCGCCGACAATTTCTACGCGAAATTGCGCCTGCGCATGGACGGCCTCATCATGGGTGATCCGCTGGACAAATGCATCGACATCGGCGCGTTAATCGACCCCAGCCAACATGCCATGGTCACTGAAATGGTCGCCAAAGGTGGACCCGAGGGTGAAGTTTATCACGCCAATTGTACCCTACCAGATCAAGGCTACTACTACCCGCCAACCTTGATCACCGGCCTGCAATCATCCAGCATGTTGATGCAGGAAGAAATCTTTGGCCCCGTGCTGGTTGCGACCACATTTCGCACCCCCGCCGAGGCCGTGCAACTGGCCAACAACACCCGATACGGACTGGCCGCAAGTGTTTGGAGCGAGAACATTAATCTAGCGCTAGACATCGCGCCAAAACTGGCTGCAGGCGTGGTTTGGGTCAACGCCGCCAACCTGTTTGACGCGGCGGCCGGGTTTGGCGGCGTACGCGAAAGCGGTTTTGGCCGCGAAGGCGGTTGGGAAGGGCTATCAGCCTATACCAAGCCCAAATCAGACAACAAATCACTTAAGCCGCCAGCAGCAGTTGAGGCCCGCTCGGACGCCAACGCCCAAGGACTGGACCGCACCGCCAAGATGTATGTCGGCGGCAAACAGACCCGCCCTGACAGCGGCTATTCCACCGCGATCTGGTCCCCCAAAGGCAAGTTGTTAGGCCATGTCGGGGACGGGTCGCGCAAAGACGTGCGCAACGCAGTCGAGGCCGCCCATGCCGCCAAATCTTGGGGCAAATCCACTGGGCATTTGCGCGCGCAAATCCTGTACTACATCGCTGAAAACTTGTCAGCCCGCGCCGACGAATTCACCCAACGCCTGAATGATCTTAGTGGCACATCAGGCGGGCGCAAAGAGGTCGACGCCTCCATTTCACGCCTATTCACTTATGGCGCTTGGGCTGACAAATATGACGGCCAGGCCCATGGCGTTCCGATCCGCGGCATTGCTTTGGCAATGAAAGAACCTGTTGGCGTGATCGGCGCGCTCTGCCCTGACGAGGCCCCTCTACTGGGCTTGATTTCAGTGATGGCACCGGCAATTACGATGGGCAACACCTGCGTTTTGGCCGCCAGCCAACCCGCTCCTTTGGCCGCAACGGATTTCTACCAAGTGCTGGATACCTCGGACGTACCAGCCGGGGTGGTCAACATCCTAACGGGCGCCCACGCAGATCTTGCCAAACCCCTAGCGGGCCATATGGATGTCGATGCGATGTGGTCGTTTTCCTCGACTGATTTATCCGGCGAAATCGAGCGCGCTTCGGCCAGCAACCTGAAACGCACTTGGGTCAACAATGGGCGGTCGCGTAACTGGTTCAACGCGGGTGAGGGTCGCGAATTTCTGATGCACGCCACAGAAGTGAAAAACATCTGGGTGCCATATGGCGAATAGGGCGGAGAAATGATCACTCGCACCCATCAAAAAGACGATGCGCACTCTACCGCGATCTATTCGGACTGCGAAAAGTACCGCTATTCGCTGACCCGCGTGTGGGAACCCGAGGGGCGCAAAGCCTTCTTTGTGATGCTGAACCCCTCGACCGCGACCGAGGTGCAAAATGA
>JGI24023J19991_10003527_pt1 | contig 10953 bp, 9 predicted proteins | sample Cruoilmetagenom1_FD_19991 | JGI IMG/M metagenome (IMG submission 19991)
AAACCGAGTGAAATCACGTCCACACCTGATCTTGCATAGTCCAACAAATTTTGTGGCGTTATATTTCCGGAAGCCTCTAATATTATCTCTTTCCTTATTTTATTCTTCGTCAGCAGTTCTTCGGCTTTTTTTATCCTATCAGGTTGAAAATTATCGAGCATTACTATATCCGCTCCAAGAGTGGCCGCTTTTAACGCTTCTTCTGGGGTTTTAACCTCTACCTCTATCTTTTTAGTAAAATATTTCTTTTTAGCAGATGCTATTGCCCTTTCAAGTTCCACAACAGCGATATGATTGTCCTTTATCAATATCGCATCACTAAGCCCCATCCGGTGTGCGTATCCACCACCGATCTCCACAGATCTCTTGTCAAAGTATCTTAAGCCCGGGCATGTCTTTCTCGTTGCAGCTATCTTCACATCCAAACCATCCTCATCGATGATCTTTTTAAGCCTTCTCGTTAGTGTTGCTATCCCACTCATTCTCGAAAGAAGATTCAAGACGGTTCTCTCAATGAGTAATATTCCCCTTGCGTCTCCTTTTAAGATACATATATCGCTCTCACCATCGATTTCTTCCCCATCACCCACCAAAACTTTAACGTCTATTTTATAATATCTCATCAATTCGACGGTCTCTTCGATGCCCGCCAAGACGCATGCCTCTTTTGAATAGATCTTTGCGGCAACAAGAGTATCGGGCTCGATGATCGAGGAGGTTATATCCCCATAAGGCGCATCTTCTTCTATAAATTCCAGGAGTTTCTTTAACATTGGCATTTCATCCTATCTTTATCTGGTCATTCCTCGTCTTTAGAAGTGAGAGAATAGATAGCGCGGCCAAATAACTGGTTTTAGGATTTTTTGGAAATTTAGAGTTCTCTATATCAATCGTTATCTTTCCAAACTCTCCTTTCGCTCTAATTTGATGTATGTTATCTCTCACATCGCTATCTGCAACTATCTCGACGTCTATGTCTCTTCCGGTAGCGAGGGAGAGGGACGCCGCAACATTTATGTTAAACGGAAATTTCTTCACCGCTTCACTCGCCTTTCCCTTAAATACAACCATATTACCCGTTAAATCTTCTATTCCCAAGCTCTTTGGATTTTTTATCGTTCTGAGTGATATATCTCCGTCCATGAATCTCAGGATCTTCAAGTTGTCCAACCCCAGTATTGCACCAGAAGGTATGGATATATTTGAGTTATGCCCTTTTGCAGCATCTATCATCTCTTCTCTCAATTGGCGATCGAGCAACGCTCCCGAACTCATGACAATGAGATCCTTTCCACTTTTCAGTACTGCCCTACCGTATTTCCGAACCGCCTCTTGAGATGCCGCCTCCACCACCAGATCCATATCTTCTCTTAAAAATTCTTCGAAGTTTTTAGCCACTTTGCATTCGTTCGGTGATATATCTTTGGCTCTCGAAAGGATATCGTCGTAAAGGGCTACGACCTTCACATCTACGTATCCAGCGTTTTCTACGATCATTCTGCCGATGCTTCCACACCCAATTATCCCTATCTTGTACATCATTCCTCATCCAAATATTTCTAAATACGTGTCATCGGACTTATTTAAATATCTATGGAAAAAATCTATTAAGATGGCATTTAAGGTGCAAAAATTTATAAATACGCGGAAGTAAGGGCTTTTATGGAAGTAGAAATAAAAATAAAGCTCAAAGAGGGTATATCAGACCCGGAGGGGAAAAACACAAAGAAAGCACTGAGGCTTCTTGGGTTTGAAGATGTCTTGGACGTTCACACGCTAAAGACGTTCAGGATAAAATTGGACGATTCGGATGAGGGGGATTCAGTTGAAGAGGCTAAGGAGATGTGTAAAAAACTCCTTGCAAATCCAGTTATTCATGATTATGAGATAAAAGTGAAAAAATGAACACCCTACATTTGGTCAGTGAAGTCGATCTCATCGGCTCAGATGACGATTATTTGAGGAGGATCAGTGAAGATATGGGTCTTGGGCTAAGCGTGGGCGAGTTAAAGATCATAGAAGATTATTTTAAAAAGAGGGGAAGGAATCCAACCGATATAGAGCTTCAATCTCTCGCTCAGGCGTGGTCGGAACACTGCTGTTATAAGAGTTCTAAAACACTTCTCAAAAGATATATCCTGATAGATGTACCGCAGAACATTCTCATGGGAGAAGACGCGGGGATATTGGAATTTAACGATGAATATGCCTATGCGGTGGCATTTGAGAGCCACAATCACCCATCCAACATAGAACCCTATGGTGGAGCCGCAACAGGGATTGGTGGTATAGTAAGGGACGTCGTCTGTATGGGTGCCACGCCCGTGGCTTTGATCGACCCGCTCTTCTTTGACCCACTGAAGGGGATAAAATCAAAATTTTTATTGAACGGCGTCGTATCTGGAATAAGTGACTACGGAAACAGGATTGGAGTTCCGACCATCTCAGGAATGGTATATTTTGACGAGGATTATGTTAGCAATTGCCTCGTGAATGTTGGATGCGTTGGAATTGTCAAAAAAAGCGAGATCATAAGGAGCAGGGCAAAGGAAGGCGATCTTTTCATTCTGGTGGGTGGTAGAACGGGGAGGGACGGCATACACGGCGTCACCTTTGCATCCGCAGAACTATCAGAGAAGTCCGAAGAGGATCGAGGGGCAGTTCAGCTCGGTGATCCAATAACCAAAGAGCCGCTCATTCATGCCTGTCTGGAGGCAAATGAAAGGGGATTGTTAGACGGGATGAAAGATCTGGGTGGCGGAGGATTGTCCTGCGTGATCGGCGAGATGGCTCTCGCAGGAGGTTGTGGGGCAGAGATTGAATTGGAGAATGTCCCACTCAAGGAAGAAGGGTTGAAACCCTGGGAGATACTTGTATCTGAATCTCAGGAGAGGATGATGCTCTCCGTCGATCCGAAGAACCTAAAAGAGGTCTTAGGTATATTTGAAGGCTGGGATCTTCTCGCAACCGTCATTGGAAAAGCAACGAAGGAGAGGTTTCTTAAAATCAAATATAATAATGAAGAGATCTATGAGATCGATCTGAATTTCTTGGTGGACGGTGTCAGATATAATAGAATATATGAGATAAAGAATAAAGAGGAGAAAATAGAACGTTTCAACGAGCCTCGCAATTACGAAGAGACATTCTCATCGATACTCTCGAGTCCAAACATCGCGAGTAAGGAATCAATAATCCGGAGATACGACCATGAGGTCGGAGGGCGCACCGTTTTAAAGCCACTTCAAGGAGAGATAGGATTCTCTTCCCATGGAGACGCATCGGTCATAAAACCGCTCGAAGATTCTTATAAAGGGTTAGCGATAACCTCAGATATAAATCCGTCTTTCATGAAGATAAATCCATATAAAGGATCTCTCTCGGCGGTAGATGAAGTTTGCAGGAATCTGGTCTCCGTTGGATCGCTTCCCCATTCTCTCGCGGATTGTCTGAACTTTGGAAATCCGGAGAAGCCTTTGGTGATGGGGTATTTTCATGAGTCCGTCAGGGCACTCGGCGAGATTGCACGGGAACTTGGGTTACCCTACTCTTCGGGAAACGTCAGTTTTTACAATGAGACACCAGAAGGAAGCATCCCGCCAACGCCGGTAATTCTTGGTGTGGGGATCATTGAGGATATAAGAAGATCTATTACTTCTGATATCAAGGGAAGAAATCCAATCTATTTGATTGGAGAGACGCGTGAGGAGTTAGGAGGATCGGAATATTTAAAGATCATAGGTGTGAGTGGAGTAGTTCCGGATGTCAATATCAAAGTACTAAAGCGATCCATCGAAGCGATCCTAAAAGAGATGGCAAGAGGGAATATAGCCTCATGCCACGATATTTCAGAGGGTGGTATTGCAGTCTGTCTTGCAGAGATGTGCCTGGGAGGGAATATAGGTGCCAATATTGATCTATCTCTGATGGGAGAGATGATTGCAAACCGAAGGTTTGCAAACTTGAAAATCTCCGATTTTCAAATGAGGAGCGACATAAAATTGTTCTCAGAATCAAATACGAGATGGATCGTTGAAGTGAATAAAAAGAGAGAGGAAGAATTTGTTGAAGATTTGAAAGATCAGGGGTTGGGATGCACGTATCTCGGGAAAGCTGGAGGTGATGGGATACGAATAAGCGACAAGAAGAAAGGTCTTATAAATATCCCACTGGATAAGATAAGAGATATCTGGGGTAAAGGGCTCGAAAAATTTCTGAGATGAACTGATTCAACTCCTTTTGGGGCATTCTTTCTCCTGAAAGACAAAAACATTGGTTTTTAAAATGCGCCCAAAATATTCATGTCATAGTTCATACAAAATTCGGAATAGTGGTATGAATGCACATCGTGACCAAATCAAAGATCGGTTCAAGGGGTCAAATTGTAATTTCAAAGGTGGCGAGGGATATTCTCGGACTTTTAGAGGGATCGGATGTGATAATTGAGATGAGAGAGGGCGAAATAGGTATCATGCCGACAAAGAAAGATATATTAGATGGATATTAGATGGATGGCGTGAAGTTATAACCAAAAGGATTTTGAAAAGGTAAAGGGGATCAGGCGTTTCGATTTTAAGAGTTTTATTCGCCAGAATAAATCCCCTAAGTGAAAAACCAGGGGTTTTCCATGGCAAAGATATGCGTACTCAGGATGGAAGGGACAAATTGCGAATGGGAGACGTTTTTGGCGTTTAAAAGGCTTAAAGGAGACGCCGAGTTCGTTCATATAAAGCAGATCTTGAAAGAGAGCGAAGAAGAGCGATTCTTAGAAGATTACGCGTGTGTTATAATACCTGGCGGCTTCTCTTCTGGGGATTACGTACGTGCGGGGGCGATATTCGCTTCGAGGTTAAGTAAATTAAAGAAGGAGATAATCGAATTCATCGAAGAGGATAAACTGTTGGGAGGAATATGCAACGGATTTCAGGTATTGGTCGAGCTCGGCGTTTTACCTGGGATTGGAGAGGCATTATCTGAGGAAAAAAAGGCGGTGCTGACCGTAAATGATTCAAACCTATTTGAATGCAGGCCCACGTTATTGAGGCATGTGAATGGTGGAAAGTGTATATTCACGAGGAGATATGCAAGAGATAAGATAGTGATCTTCCCGAGTGCACACGCCGAGGGAAAGCTCGTCTTCGGGGGTGAGGATACCCTAGAGAAGATGATCGAGAACGATCAGATCGTCTTTAGATATACAGACAGTAAAGGAGATTATGCAGGATACCCATGGAACCCGAACGGTTCCACATACAACATAGCAGGAATATGTAACGAACGAGGGAACGTCTTTGGGCTCATGCCACACCCGGAGAGGGTCTTCTACTCCTACACACATCCGGATTGGACAAGAAATTCTATGGGTGTCTATGGGGATGGAATGCCACTTTTTAAATCTATTTTGGATTATATAGATAGATAAAGGTGATAAGTAGATAAAGATGAGATGGGAAGAGAAGAAGGGCAAGATCCTAAAAAGATTGAACGAGAGGATAAGGGAAGGTCTGGTGGATGAGAGAATCATCCCAACACTTGATAGCATCAATAAATTTTCTTATCTTTACACTGTTTCGAGTTGTTCTGGCAGAGTGATCGTCATAGATCTTCTAAAGATCGGTGATAAGAGAAACGCCATATTTACTGGAAGATGGCATAGAAGAGTTGAGAAAAAAGAGGTATTAAATGCGATCGAGAGATGCGAGAGAGACGGGTGGTTCATCCTAAATCCCCCGATCCTTCACGTCGTCTCCAAAGATATTGGGCACGCCAAAGAACTTTTGAAGATCGCGATCGAATGTGGCTTTAAGAGATCCGGGATAAAATCGATTGGAAAAGATAAGATAACCGTGGAGATGAACAGCACCGAAGTCATCGAGACGATCGTCGCCAAGAATGGCATAAATATCATAGGCGAGGATTATTTAGAGGTCTTAATAGAATGTGCAAACCTCAAGTTTGAGAGATCTCAAAGAAAGATTGAAAGGTTGAACGAGAGGTTAGATGAACCCCTTCTTCACGAGAAGTTCGCCGTTTAGGATCGCAGCTCCCGCCGCTCCTCTTACCGTGTTATGACCAAGAGTTATGTACTTTATTCCGTCGAAGTCTTCCCTTACCCTACCAACGGATATCGTCATCCCTCTGCCCATATTTCTATCCAACCTGGTCTGTGGCCTATCCTCATCATCATGAAGATATATCACCTTCTCCGGTTCAGAGGGCAGGTCTTTCAATCCGGGATCGAAACTCAAAAACTCCCTCTTCACGTCTTCTGCTGATATCTTCTCCTTAGTCCTTATCCAGATCGCCTCCAGATGACCGTCTATCACCGGAACCCTGTGGCAACTCGCGCTGATCTTTATCTTTGCGTTCTTTATCTTCTCTCCATCGAACTCACCAAGCATCTTCAGCGGTTCTGTCTCCATCTTCTCCTCTTCTCCTCCTATATATGGAACCACGTTATCCAAGATACTCATTGATGAAATACCCTCATATCCTGCTCCAGATACCGCCTGCATCGTGGAAACCCGTATCTCTTCGATATCAAATTTCATCAGTGGTTTAAACGTCGGCACCATCGCGATCGTCGAACAATTTGGATTAGTTATTATAAAGCCAGTCCATCCCCTCTTCTTCCTTTGAACATCTATAAGACCCAGGTGCTCTTTGTTCACCTCTGGAATGATGAGCGGGACATCTTCTTTCATTCTGTTGGCGCTCGCGTTGCTCGAAAGGGCGAACCCACCTTTTGCAAAATCAGATTCTATCTTCCCTGCCAGATCTGCCGGAAGCGCCGAAAACACCAGATCTGCCTCAATCCCCCTCGGATCCATCGGAAGAACTTCTTTCTCTGCAAGGTCCTTCGGTATCTCCGTATCGAGTCTCCAGGGTCTCGCGTCTTTATATTTCTTTCCTACGCTCCGTTCGGATGCGGCCAGACACTCGATCTCAAACCATGGGTGATTCTCCAAAAGTTGGACGAATCGCTGTCCGACCGCACCTGTTGCACCGAGGATTGCGACTTTCTTCTTCACTTATTCATCTCCCGTCTTTTATCTAAACCCTACGATGCCTTCGGAGGCACTTAAAGTCTGGATAGTAAGGCGGATGCCTTTGCTGCCGCGGCAGAACCCTGAGAGACACTCAAAGATATATCCTTTAATCCCTGTGCACACCCACATATCAGTATACCCTCTCTTTTAGTTTCGATGGGGGCCAATCTCGAATTCTTCTCGGTAAAGAAACCGTAATCATCCGTATCAATCCCAAATAATTTTGCAAGCTCTTTTGAGTCTTTGGACGGCAATGACGCCTCAGCCAGGACGAGAAGATCCAAATTAAGCTCCAACTCTTTATTTATAAAGTTCTCGAAGAAACTGGCCAATAGCTTCCCATCATCCTCTTTTACAGTTGCCGGCCTTCCCCTGAGGAACTTCACGCCACTCTCTCTCGCCTTTCTGTAAAGCTCCTCGGCGCCTTTGAACGGGGTCCTTATGTCCATATAGATGACGTACACGTTTCTCGTTGGATCTGCCTCCTTGAGCTCGAGAGCATTCTTTATCGTAAACGTACAGCAATAATTACTGCAGTATGGGTTGTAATTGACATCCCTGCTGCCGGCGCAGAGTATAAATCCCACATCTTTCGCTTCTTTTCCGTCGGAAGGTCTGAGTATCTTTCCTCCAGTGGGGCCATCTGTATCTGACATTCTCACCAGCTGCATGGATGTGATAACATCTTCATAATCCCCATACCCATAGAGCCCCCTTGGTTCAAATAGATCGTAACCTGTTGCCAGAATAACGGTCTTTGCCCCGANCTCTTCTTCTGTATCTTTCATATTTAGATCGATGGCATCCTTCGGACAGACCTTCACACATTCTTCACACTTCGTACATGCCCCCTCGTCTATCGCATATATCTTTGGAACTGCCTGCAAAAAAGGGATATAAATCGCCTTTCTCGTGTCCAAATTTCCGTTGAACGCGTTTGGAATNTCCTCTGGGCATACTTCCATACACTTCCCACAGGCNTCACAGCTCTCATTTACGAACCTCGCCTTACGGAGAACTTTGGTCGAAAAATTATTCAACGACCCGTCACATCCCAACATCTGTGTATTCGTCATTAATTCTATATTCGGATCGCTCTCCAGCTTTTCCATATCGTTTACAAGATCCTCTCTCGGATTCTCCAAATTTGGAAACGTCTTCGTAATCTTTGCTACCTTACCACCGATAAAAGGCTCTTTCTCCACAAGACAAACGTTATAGTTCATCCCGGCGAGATCTAGTGCAGCTCTTATTCCAGAGACGCCACCACCAACGACCAGCGCATCGAACGATCTCAAATCAGATTCCTCCTTCTACCTTTGATTCCGTATCTTCCCTCTTTGATTCTACACCTTCTATCTTTGATCCTGCTTCTATCTGTGACTTTATAGATTCTATCATCCTGTTCATGCCCCTTGAATAGAATTCCTTCGCATAAGCTATCTCATTCGTCAAATTTCCCATTGCTCTGAACCAGGTACCAGCATGGGCATGACTGTAAATGATCTTCTCCCTCCTAATCTCGATCACCTTTTCCGGGCATGCCTCCACACACGCCCCGCATAACATACAGTAAGCAGAATTAACCTCCACGGGACTCCCATAGATCGCCTTGCATGGGCAGGCATCTACGCAAACCCTGCAGTCCTCCGGGCATTTTTCTGTCTTGATGACTATCCTGCCTTCATACATTCCCTCCTGGACTATCGCTCCGTTTGGGCAGACTCCCTGGCACCAACCGCACGCGATGCACTTCCCCTCATCAAAATTGAAAGATCTGTGGTATTTTTCTGCTTTTTTTATCTTTATCCTCTTCTCTGGATATATCTCAACGAGTTTCATAAATTCGTCGTACCCTTTCCCCGCATCGAACAACTCATTGCATTTTTCGCGTAAATCGTATGCGTCTTCAGGTATTTCAACTGTTATCGCCTCATACGACCTCTCTTTATCCTCTCCTATCTCTATTGCGCCTGTGGGACAGGACATCTCACAGAGGTTGCAGGTGGGATCACATAAGGCTTCGTCCCAGATGACCTTCTTAACCAATTTTGGAAAATCTTCTTCCAATACGCTTCCTTTCTCTTCTCCATCTATCTTGAACGTTATCGCATTGAAATAACAGATGTCAGAGCATACGCCGCAAAAGGCGCACTTCTTCTCATCTATATCAACGACTGCCCGCTTTTTAAGCCTTCCATCCTCCACAATCGGCGGTTTTAACGTCATCGCCTCTTCTGGNCAGACAGCANCACAGGTTCCNCACCCAACGCACTTCTCTGCGTCCCTTATAAGCTCGTGTTCACGAAAATACATCTTCCTCGCCACGACGNCTCTTTTACCCTGAGTAACTTTGACTGGTTCGCCTCTCATCTACGAGACCTCTCTTTTATCTAATGTCATCAGATTCACATATTCTCTTATATAAACTGTATCATAAATCTTCGGTTGGTGTGCGAAACAAATTTATTATACGAGATCATGAACCTATCCAAATATTCAATAAGGGGTACTATTATGAGAGATGGCATGACGTTGGTGGTCGATTTAAGATCGGGAAGCATTCATACCAAGAAGGATGAAGGGGAGAGAGAGTATATCGGCGGAGGTCTCGGGGCATACATGCTCAACAAACGTATAAAGGGTGATGTGGACGCGATGGGGCCTGAGAATGTTTTGGTGATAACGAGCGGTCCGTTTGCTGGCATGCCCATACCAGCCGCGAGCGGCATCGGAATATTCTCAAAATCCCCTTTAACGGGCTATTTTGGGGAGGATTATCTATTTGGGACATTTGGAAATCAGATGAGTCGGGCCGGATACGCTTCTATTATAATCAGAGGCGTTTCGGAGAGGCCGGTTTACCTATATATAGACGATGGGGTCTGCACCATAAAAAGAGCAGATGAACTGCTGGGATTAAGCCCGTGGAAAACCGAGGAGAAGATCAGAGAGGCGATGAACGATCGATCTTTGGGCGTGATCTCTATCGGACAAGCAGGAGAGAATAAGGTGAGATATGCTACAATATACGGCGATTTCCAGTATTCTGGATGTGGGCTCGGGGCAGTGATGGGATCGAAGAGATTAAAAGCGATAGCGATAAAGGGGTCTAATGATCTAAGACCCAAAGATCCCACCACGATTTTGGAGATGTATAAGATGCTCTCTAAAAAGATGGAANAATCCTTTGTGGATGATCTGGATTGGGCTTACGATGCGAGGGNTAAACTTCCGGCGAATAATTTNAAGGGAGTTTCTTCTGATTCTGATGTGAAAAAGCTAATAGGCGGTTTAAAGGAGCGCGAACTCAAGAANGTATCNTTTCAGCATTGTCCGGTGGCATGTAAGACGCTATGCCAATCTGATGGTATAATATCGCCAATTACGATCGGTGGGATTTCAATAGGACTCTTAAATGGCATATACGACCCTGATACGGTCATAAAAGCAGAACATCTCTGCTACACATTAGGTCTGGATCCTCGTTCGGTGGCCGTGGTCGCAGCATTTGCCAACGAACTGGAGGAAAGAGGAGATGACATAGGGTTTGAGATGGGGTTTGGGAAGAAAGAAGAGCTTCTAAAATTCATAGAGGTGATTTCCAAGGGCAAAAGCATATTTTCCGAAGGCATAAAAGCTGCGGCAAAGAAATTTGGTGCGGGGGATAGTGCCATGCACTCAAAAGGGGCAGAATTAAGCATAGATACGTTCACAGACGAGAATATTGCCTTTGGAACGGCGATCTCTCATAGTGGATCATACCAAGGAGGGGAAGATTATGGTACGTCCCAGCTCCTAAAGATGATGGTGGTATATCCGAAGGCATACGAAGCATATTCTAAGGAGGATCTCTATCGGCTGTACGCGGCTGTTGGTGGAGAAACGGATAGAGAGAGACTTG
>JGI24023J19991_10003528_pt1 | contig 10952 bp, 10 predicted proteins | sample Cruoilmetagenom1_FD_19991 | JGI IMG/M metagenome (IMG submission 19991)
GCAATACCTATCCAAAGAGCTTGTTTATAAGATACTTTTTCTACATCATCTATAAAATGTTCTTTTTCTGTATAAAACTTCTCTACAATTAAAAAAATAATACCACCAACTATAAACATTATGGCTACTATTTTTATATCAAACATCGCTTTTACCTGAGATGAAAAAAGAAAACCTACAGCTCCTATTGGTATAAATGCTAAAATAAGTTTTTTCCAAAGTTCTATTTTTTTGATACTAAACTTATCTCTATAAGTTAATAACACAGCTAAAATTGCAGCAAATTGAATAATCACTTCATACGCTTTTGTCACATGAGTTTGATCAATACCCAAAGCTTCACTTGCAACTATTAAATGTCCCGTAGAACTAATAGGTAAAAACTCTGTAAAACCCTCTATTATCCCTAAAATTATTGAATCAAATATATCCATTATTTATTTTATCTCCTTTAGACTTTTTGCATTTTTATTAGTTACTATTTTTTTACCAGTTTTTTGTTCTATCTCTTTTCGTGCATTTCCTGCTACATCTCCACCTTGTTGAGCTACTTTTTTATGCTCTTCAAAATCACTTGGATTTGTTTCTTGAGATATCTCTGTGGTGGTTGCTTCTGCTAACATATTAAGTACTAATTCAAGATTGGTCATATTGTCTCTAAGATTTTCTTTTTTAAGATTTTTTAGTTCTTTATATTCTTTGACACTCTTCCCACTCCATCCTTTAGTAATAATATTGGTTAAAATTGCAAAATCTTTTGCTTCACTTAGCCCTTTGTTTTCCCACTCATTTGTCAAATCTTTTCGTATCTCTATACTTTTAAGTCGTTGGTTTATCCACTCTTTGCTATACCCAAGGTTGAGATAATCTTGCATCGCTGTATCGATTGACTTTTCTGGGTCTTGTATAGCTTCTATTCTCTCATAACCTACTTGTGCAAGCCATTGTTTAAAAGGCTCTGCATTTGGTGATGGGATTGATTGTACTAGTCTTAATACCTGCTCCGTTGTTGCTACATCAGTTAATCGCATCTTTCCATCAACAGCTTTCATTTTCAACTGGTTACAATTTGTAACCGTTTCATTTCCCTCTTTCAAAAGCCTATGTTTTAAAACTTTCCAATAATTTCTAGCACCTTGATGATCAATTTGTTCAGTTAATACTGAAACAATATCAATAATACTGAAATACCATAGTTCATTGTCACTATCCCAATGTGTTCGTATCTTTTGAGAATTAAAAAGTTGTAATTTGTCCATCTGCACTGTCCTCATTTTATATTTTATATATCATAACAAAATATAAAAAAGATTTTAAAATATATGTCAAATTGCAATAATTTTTTTATAACATCCATTTTATATCAACTCCAACTCTTCACTAATATCTTTTATGAGTTTACTAATATGAATTCCATAATAAAGTTGTAATGATTCAATATCAGACATAACTGAATCAAAAAAATAATTCCTTAATTTTATCTACTATTGTACTTAAGTTTTCCTAAAACTCATTTCCCTTTTACTTTGCCAATCTCAAAAATAACTTCAAACTCTTTTTCTCTTTTATTCCAATATTGTAATGAATTTTTGTAAGATAATCTAGTATCTGTTTTTTAGAGATGCCACTTCTTTTTGAATATTTTTCTAAAATATATTGAGGAATGTACACTTTTGTTTTTAAAAAATTTTTTGCTAGCTTTTCAAGTTGTTTTTCATGTTTATTTACACAAAGTCGGGCAAATACAAAAGGGAGATTATGTTTTTCTTTCCATTTAGTTGCTAAGTCAATAAACTTTTCATTGCTATTATGAAACTGATACAAGGCTTTATCTCCAATAACTACCTCTCCATCAATTTTTAATACTTTTGCTAGTGCATTTGATGTTTCTGATTGGAAATCTTTTTTGTAACTTCCTGGTATTACCAAAACAGAATCCACAATTCCGTTGGCAACTATTCCTAAATCTAAACAATTATTACATCTTCGTGAAGCAATAGAGCTAATAACAGCAGCATCAACTTTTCTTTTCTTAAATTTTTTATTGATAGCTGAGGGATATGACTTCTTATATTCTATAATCTGTTTTGTTTGAGTTGATAAGTTTTTTTTGATAAAAATATGTAGTGGTAAAAGATTAATAAAATCTATCTTTGCAAATATCATAACTAAATTAAATCCTTATTTTTAATCAGTTATAATATCCAAGTTATAGTAAGAATACGATTATTTAAAGGAAAAATTATGGTAACAATAGAATTTTTAGGACCAATAAATAAAAAAGCAATAGAGGTGGATATTCAAAACCTCAATGAATTAAGTGATATTTTAAAACAAGATGAAGATTTAAAAGATTGGTTAAACAATAGTGCTGTAGCTATAAATGATACCTTAGTAAAAGATAAAAATCAAACCTTAACTGATGGAGATAAAATATCTTTACTTCCTCCTGTGTGTGGTGGATAATTATGGAATATTTGGAACTCTATGATGGGAGTTTAGAAGTAGAAAAAATAACCAACAACTGGTACAATAATTTCAGACTTTCCAACTTTGGTGCAATTATCACTTTCGTAGGTGTTGTAAGAGATGAAAATGGGATAGATGGATTGAGTTTTGATATTTATGAACCTATTTTAAACTCATGGTTTGAATCATGGCAAAAAAAAGCAAAAGAGAAAAATGCAATAGTGCTTATGGCACACAGTCGTGGTGATGTTCTTAATCACACAAGTTCTTATATAGCCGCCGTTTGTAGCCCTAAAAGAAGAGTAGCGTTAAAACTTATAAATGAATTTGTTGAAGATTTCAAAGCTTCAGCTCCAATATGGAAATATGATATTATCAAAGGGAAAAGAGAATATGCACTTAAAAGAAGCACTGAAATTTCAGGTGCTGGATTATTAAGCTAAACAAAGGATAAGAATGAGAGTAGATTTACACAACCATACAACTTTATGTAACCATGCAGAGGGTTCAATTGAAGAATACATTCAAAAAGCAATTGAACTAGGTATTGAAGTATATGGTTTTAGTGAACATGCTCCTATGAAAAACTTTGAAGATGGATATAGACTTATTTTAGATAAAAAAGATTTTTATGAAAAAACTATTCTAGACTTACAAAAAAAATATAAAAATCAAATACAAATCACTTTAGGATATGAAGTTGATTATATGGGTGGAGATTATATCCTTGAGACAATCAAAAATGCCAATGTTGATTATCTTATAGGGAGTGTTCATTATCTTGATAAATGGGGATTTGACAATCCTGAATTTATAGGTTCTTATAAAAATAAAAATATTGATACAATTTGGGAAGAGTATTTTGAAGCTGTAAAAGCTATGGCTAAAACTGGTTGCTTTAATATTGTAGGGCATCTTGATCTTATCAAAATATTTAAGTTTTTACCAACAAAAGATATTAAAACTATTGCCTTAGAAAGCTTAAAACAGATTAAAAAATCAAATATGGTAATTGAGATAAATTGCTCTGGATTTAGAAAACCTATAGGGGAACAATACCCCTCTCGTGAACTTTTAGAGTTAGCTTTTGAACTTAATATACCAATTACCTTTGGAAGTGATGCCCATAGTATTGAGCATATTGGGTTTAAATATGAAGAGGCAAAACAACTTGCTTTAGAAATTGGTTATACCTCTTGCATATATTTTGAGAAAAAAGAAAAAATCGAAACAGCCATACAAACTTAAACCAATATAAATTTATACACAATTCATTTAGATAAAAGCCCTTGTTTAAAGGATTAAGCACAGGCTCAGTTAAGCTTATTTAAAGTTTTAATCCACTATAATCCCAAACTTAAAAAAAATAGGAGTTCTATAGTGTTTGATTCTTTAACCAGTTCATTTAAATCTGTTGTTGGAAAAATTCGATATAAAGATGATGCTGCTGCACTCAAAAGAGCATTAACAGAACTTAAAAAATCACTTTTAAAAGCAGATGTACACCACAAAACCACCAAAGAACTCCTAACTAAAATAGAATTAGACACAAAAGCAAATGGAATAGGACAAGATTCTTTTCTTAAAGCTTTAAGAGACTCACTTACACAAATACTTACAACTACTGGAAATCAAGGTTTTGTTTACAGTAACAAATCACCACTTACAACTATCCTTATGACAGGTCTTCAAGGAAGTGGTAAAACAACCACAACTGGAAAACTAGCAAACTATCTTAAAATGAGAAACAAAAAAGTTTTAGTTGCAGCTGCCGATTTACAAAGACTAGCAGCAGTTGAACAACTAAAACAAATTGGTGCACAAATAGAAGTTGATGTATATTTTGAAGAAGATGAAACAAACCCTGTAAAAATTGCTATTAATGCAAAGAAAAAAGCTCAAGAGGGACTTTATGATGTACTATTTATAGATACAGCTGGTCGACTTGCTATTGATGAAGCTTTAATGGATGAACTAAAAGAGGTCAAAGATGCTGTAGAACCTGATGAAATATTTTATGTTGCAGATTCATTAACAGGTCATGATGCTACAAAAACAGCAACTACTTTTAAAGAAAAAATTGGAATAGATGGTGTAATCTTATCAAAATATGATGGCGATACAAAAGGTGGTGTAGCTATCTCTATTGCACATCAAGTTGAAGTTCCATTGAGATTTGTTGGTATTGGTGAAAAAATGCCAGATATTGAACCTTTTATTCCTGATAGAATTGTTTCAAGACTTATGGGTGCAGGTGATGTTGAAGGTTTAAGTGAAAAAGCAGCCGCAGTTATTGATGAGAAAAAAGCAAAAGAGGTTACTAAAAAGATTAGAAAAGGTGAATTTAACTTTAATGACTTTTTAGAACAACTTGATATGATGAAAAAACTTGGAAGTATGAAATCTATTCTTGGCATGATTCCAGGTATGGGAAATATGGCAAACCAATTAAAAGATATGGATTTAGAAAACTCTGGAGAGATTGTCCGAATTAAAGCATTAATATCTTCTATGACATTAAAAGAGAGAGAAACACCAAGTATCATAAATCCTTCACGAAAGAAAAGATTAGCACGAGGTGCTGGACTATCTGAAGTACAAGTAAATAAAATTCTTAAGCAATTTAAAAATGCAGCCAAAATGGCAAAAAAAATGTCAGGAAAAGGTGGCATGAAAGATATGCAAAAAATGATGTCACAAATGGGTGGCGCTGGCGGAATGCCACAAATACCAAGATAGATAAAAGTGCTAGGTGTTAAGTGCTAAGATGAAAAAATCATTTTAGCACTTAACATAATAGTTAGTAATAATGCGACTTCTGTCGCATCACGGAAATAAATTATTGAAAAATTTACTTTTTCATATAATTTATCGGTAGTGAATATAAAAAAATTAAGGAAATAAAATGACAGTAATTAGATTAACAAGAATGGGTAGAAACAAAAAACCATTTTACAGAATCGTTGTAACAGATAGCAGAAAAAGAAGAGACTCAGGTTGGATTGAATCAATTGGTTACTATAACCCAGTATCAGAACCAAAAGTATTAAAATTTGATCAAGAAAGACTTGATTATTGGCTAAGTGTTGGTGCTCAACCATCAGAAAAAGTAGCAAAACTTACAGCTAAAAAATAATTCTTATGATAAGCGAATTTGTTTCTACTTATTCTAAGATGATTGTTAGTTACCCAGAAGATATTCAGGTTGAATCAAAAGAGATTAAATGATTCTTTTTTTGAAATAACAATTATTGCAAATAGTAATGATATAGGGAAACTCATCGGTAAAAATGGAAATATGATTAATGCTATGAAAACTATTCTTAATGGTTGTAAAGCAAAAGATGGTATCTCTTACAAAATACAAGTAATATCAAAGTAATTTGATACTACTTGTATCTACTCACAAAGGTTTACTATGGAAAAAATTTACGTAGCAAAACTCGGAAAAACTGTTGGTCTTAAAGGGCAACAAAAACTACACATAGATTCAGATTTTCCTGAACAATTTAAAAAAAATGCAAAGTTTATCACAGATAAAAAACAAGAACTTATTATAGAATCTTACAATGATGTAAATAATGTAGTAAAATTTATTGGTATTGATACTATTGAAGATGCTAAAAAACTTACAAACAAGCAACTTTTTACCTCGGTAGAAGATACAAAAGAGTTGTGTCAATTACAAGAAAAACAGTATTTTTGGTTTGATATTATGAATTGTCTCATTATTGAAGATGATTTAGTATTGGGAAAAGTAGTGGATATTCAAAGAATGCCATTATCTGATTATCTTCTTATTGATACTGCAAAAGAACTTGTTGAAAAAAAACTTTCTACTCAATTTTTAATACCTTATATTGATGATTATATACTTAATGTTGATATAAATAACAAAAAAATAGTTACAAAAAATAGTTACCTTATCCTTGAGAATAGCTAGCTCTAATAGTTAATTTTAATACTTTAATGATACTTAATTTATAAGTAGCTGAAAAAATCCTTAGAAATATAATAATTTTTTTGATATAATAACTATATTCAAGTTTAATTAGGAATTTTATAAAATGAAAAGTATTGAGATAATCAGCCCTTGCGATATGCATCTCCATTTAAGAGATAATGATATGTTAAAATTAGTTGCACCTTTAAGTTCTAAAACCTTTAGTGGTGCAATAGTTATGCCAAATCTTGTGCCTCCTGTAGAAACAAAAGAAGCTGTAATCTCATACAAAAATAGAATTTTAGATGCTATTGATGAAAACCATAACTTTACACCATTTATGACACTTTTTTTTAAACCTTACACAAAAGAATTTTTAAAATCGGTAAAAGATGAAATAACTGCTATTAAACTTTATCCAGCAGGTATCACAACAAATAGCGAAGGTGGAGTTGAATCAATTGATACAGTAGCTCTTGCACCTACACTTAACGCTATGGCAGAACTTAATATTCCACTTTGTGTTCATGGAGAAACAAATGGTTTTGTAATGGATAGAGAAAAAGAGTTTATGAGTGTTTATGAAGCACTTGCTATAGCATTTCCAAAACTTACAATTATTATGGAACATATCACAACAAAAGATGCTGTAGAACTTTTACTAAAATATGATAATCTTTATGCAACTATCACTTTGCATCATCTCTTAATCACTCTTGATGATGTAGCTGGTGGTATGTTACAACCACACCTATTTTGTAAACCTATAGCCAAAACTCCTATTGATAGAGAAGCACTATTAGAAATTGCCCTTAGTGGTAACCCTAAAGTAATGTTTGGGAGTGATAGTGCGCCACATCCACAAGAAGCTAAAGAATCTTGTGGATGTGCAGCAGGAGTCTTTACAGCACCTATTGCCTTGCAAGTTTTAGCTCAAATTTTTGATGAAAATGGAAAGTTAGATAACTTAGAGACTTTTGTAAGTACTAATGCTGCTAAAATATATAACCTAGTACCATCTTCAAAAACTATAACACTTGTCCGAAAAGATTTTCTTGTACCTAAAGAGTATCAAAAGAATGAACTTAAAGTGATTCCAATGTATAGTGGACAAATTATAAAATGGAGCCTTGAATGATAAAAAAATTTTTTAAAAAAGAACATTCAAATGAAACATTTGCACTAGAACTTACAAAAAAGAAATTCGATAAAGAGTGGCTTTTAGAAGGTCTAAAATCAGACTATATTGATATAGACCATAAAGATAAAAATGGAGACACATTTTTAACAAAATGTATTACTGAAAAACGTACCCAAGCAGCACAATGGCTTATTGAAAATGGTGCAAATATTAATATTAAAAATAATACTGAAAAAAATTCATTAGAGTTAGCAGTTGAAAAAAATAATTTTATAATTGTAAAAGAGCTCTTAGATTTAAAAAAAATAGATGTAAACCAAAAAGATGTAACAGGGAGAAGTCTTCTTCAAAATGTTGTAGTTTGGGGAAACCATGAAATGGCAAAACTTTTGTTAAGTTATGGTGCAGATGTAAACAGTGTTGATAATTACGGAAGAATTGTCTTGTATGATGCTTTAGCCTATGGAGATCAACATTTTTTAAGATATCTGCTCTCTCTTGATAAACTGAATATAAATCATATTGATGATGAAGGTAACTCTCTTATGCAATACCCAGAAGTTACAAAAAATGACTCTATTGCAAAAGATATATTAATAGCGGGAATTGATCCAACTATAACAAAAGGTGATGAAAACTCTTTTTTATATAAAACAATGCTTCGAGAGGACAAAGATTCTCAAAGTGTATTTGAGATAGCTCTTAGTCATGGTGCAAATGTAAATGCAAAAGCACTTAGTGAAAAGACTATTTTAATAGAATTAATATACATAGCTTCTATGTTGCCAAAAAATGAAAATGACAAAAGAATGTTATATCTTGATAGGGCAAAAGAGATGATAAAATATCATGGAGATTTGAACCTTTTAGATCCAAATGGAGAAACAATATTATTTCATGCTATTAGATTGATTGATATGGAACTTATTAATTTTCTTCTAACATATGGGATTGATGCAAATATTCAAGATAGCAAGGGAAAAACAGCATTAGAATATGTAATTTATTATGGTATTGAGAAATTAGATTTAATTTTATTACTTATTAACCATGGTGCAAATCCAAAACAAAAAAATAAACAAGGGAAATGTATCTACGAAATACTCAATGATATTATTCTTCATCAATATACAACAAAAGCAATTGATGATAAAAAGATAGTATCAAAGATTGAAAAAAATGGTCAATATATAGAGATAGTGAAAAAATTATTAGCTATCTCAAATGAAAATGAGGAGAAAATAGACTATCTTGACTCCACGGGTAACCCTCTATTTTTCAAGCCTTTGATGTATGATCACTTTAATCTTTTTAAAGTTTATATTAAATTTGGATTAGATATCCATGCAAAAAATAAAGCAAATCATAATATTTTCTTTGAGTATGTTTTAAAAGTATTTGAAAAAAATGACAACTCTTTAAAAGCCTGTGAAAATTTCCAACACAATCTTTCAAATCTAGTAAGTAGTAAAATAGATAAAAATTATCAAGATGCAATAGGCTGGACTATTTTACACAAAGTTGTAGGAACTCCTTGTGATGAAAAACTTTTTGATATATTAACAAAAGTTGTTCCTTTTAATTACACAATAGTTGATAAGCTTGGAAGAAGTGTAATCCATAATGCAGTTTGGGGAAATAAAAAAAATATTATTAAAAAAATAGCAACTATTTCAAAAGAGAGTATTAATATTGAAGATAATTATAATATTTTACCAATGGTTTATGCCNCACTTTTAGGAAATAGGGATATAGTATTAGAGTTTCTAAAGTTAGGTTCNTTTATCCATTCAAAGAAAAAAATAGATNCAAAAGCTATAAAAAAATTTNGTCCTATGTTAAGAAATCTTGAAAAGTTAACTGAAGGGGTAGAANATTTATCTGACTTGCAAAATTTAAATACAGTTGTTGAGCAAGTAAAAAAAGACTTTGGTATTCTTTAAAAGTAGCAATAGTAAAAGTGTTTTAACTATTGCTACTTTTTATAATACGGGTTATAATTTAAAATAGCTCTGTATTTAAAATAGCACCACTACTAGCATTTGTTACTAATGCTCTATATTGTTTTAGCCAACTTGAATTTAACTCTTTTTTAATAGGTTCAAAGTTAGCTTTTCTTTTTTCTATCTCTTCAGCAGTAAGCTTTACGGACAAGATATATTTATCTACATCAATATGTATCTCATCTCCATCTTTAAGAAGTCCTATCATACCACCTTCAGCAGCTTCAGGACTAACATGACCGATACTAGCTCCTCTTGTAGCTCCACTAAATCTACCGTCAGTTATTAAAGCAACTTTATCACCAAGTCCCATTCCCATGATTAAACTTGTAGGTGCTAACATCTCTTGCATACCAGGACCACCTTTTGGACCTTCATATCGTATAACTACAACATTTCCAGCTTTTACTTTATGATCTATAATACCAGCTATCGCTTCATCTTGAGAATTAAAACAAACAGCAGTTCCTGTAAATACTCGCTCACCCGTAATTCCAGCAGTTTTTATAACTGCACCTTGTTCTGCTAAGTTACCATAAAGTATAGCTAATCCACCAACTTCACTATATGGATTATCTATAGTATGTATAATATTTGTATCTATTATCTTAGCATCTTTAATTCGCTCTTTGATAGTTTCGCCTGTAACAGTAAGATTGTCAGCAAGGATATCATCACCTCTTTTGCTCATCTCGTGCATAACAGCACTTACTCCACCAGCTTTATCAATATCTTGCATATGAACAGTAGTTAAACTTGGAGATATTTTTGCAATATGACTTACTTTTTTAGAGATACTATTTATATCTTTTAACTCAAATTTTACACCAGCTTCTTTTGCAATAGCTAACATATGTAAAACTGTATTTGAACTCCCACCCATAGCCATATCAACAGCAAAAGCGTTTCTAACAGCATTTTCATTTAAAATATTTCTAATATTATATTTCTTTTTTTGTTCTAAATTTAGTTTTGCTAATTCACATATTCTTCTAGCCGCTTTTCTATAAAGTTCTTCTCTTTGAGGAGTAAGAGCTAATATTGTTCCATTACCAGGAAGTGCTATACCCATAGCTTCCATAAGTGTATTCATAGAGTTTGCTGTAAACATTCCTGAACATGAACCACCACTTGGACAGGCATTACACTCAATATCTTTTAAATCATCTGCTGAAATATCCCCATTTTCATATTTTCCAACTGCTTCAAATGCTGTTGCTAAATCTATTGGTGTACCATCTTTTGTGTACCCTTTTGCCATAGGTCCACCAGATACAAACACTGTAGGTACATTTACTCTTAATGCTCCCATAATCATCCCTGGTACTATCTTATCACAGTTTGGTATAGCAATCATTGCATCTAGTTTATGTGCATTCATAACTGTTTCTATACT
>JGI24023J19991_10003533_pt1 | contig 10945 bp, 11 predicted proteins | sample Cruoilmetagenom1_FD_19991 | JGI IMG/M metagenome (IMG submission 19991)
CAGCTGCTGCGGTTCGAGCTTGAAGAAGTTGCAGATGGCAGCAACAGATTGCCCGCTGCGATTCATAAAAACCATCGGCTTGAGCAGACGACAGGAGTATGAGCCAGCCTGCATCTGACAGGATTCGCCAAAAAACCGCCTCTCCTGGCGAAAAACACCGTCATAGTGGGAAGCAACTGCATCTACAAACCAGAAACCGGCATTGTGCCTGGTTTGAAGATATTTTTCGCCAGGATTCCCCAGGCCGACAATCAGTTGAATTGTTTGTGATTCAGACATAGAGTTTTCATTCATAATGGATTCCGGCTAAAAGCATGCCGGAATGACGCTGTTTTACAAGTGCTCTTACGATAAAAAAGGGGCATTTGTCACCAAATGCCCCTTGCTCTACACAGAGATAATCCCCTGTTACGACTCTTCAGACTCTCCTGCGTCGCTTGCTTCAGCCTCGCCTTCAGCAGCTTCAGCCTCCTCTTCCGGCTCCTCCTCAACTTCAACACGTGCAGCGAGTACGGCGACAACAGCCATGTCATGATCTTCACCCAGNGCCAGCACAGGCAGTTCAACACCCTCGGGTAGCTTGATCTGGGAGAGATGAATGGCATCGCCTATCTCCAGAGCAGAGACATCGACATCGATGTACTCGGGAAGATCAGCCGGCAGGCAGCTGACTTCAACCTCTGTAAAGTGATGCGATGCAGTGCCTCCCTCCTTGACACCAGGCGCTGTCTCTTCACCCAAAAAGTGCAAGGGAACAGACATTTTGATCGCCTCTTTACTGCTGATGCGCAGAAGGTCAAGGTGCATGATAAAAGGCCTTGCAGGATGGCGCTGGAGATCCTTGAGAACCACTTTTTGTGCCTTCCCGTCGACCTCCACACTCAGGATAGAGGAGTAAAAAGCCTCATTCTCGAGTTGATGAACAAGCTCGTTATGTTGCACCGAGATGCTTTGCGGATCACTACCTGTCCCGTAGATGATTCCAGGTACCATACCCGTGCGGCGCAGGCGGCGGCTCGCACCTTTCCCTGAGTCAGCGCGGGGTTGAGCAATAATAGTTAAAGTGTCAGCCATGGGTTTCTCCCGATAAATGCTGATGAAAAGAAAAGCCCTGCCAACCCGCGACCAGGATTTAACAGGGCACTCTGCCAATAGAGGGATCGACTCCCTCCTAGTACAGTGATGTATAAGTTCGCATACCATATCGGAGATGCACGGGCGTTGCTGGCAAGGCGCATAACCGCAGGAATACTTTGTGTATTTCAAGGTTATGCAACGCGGTCAGGAACGCTCGGGCGCTTCGAGATTGTTTGTGATACTTGTGCATCACTGTACTAGACAGCTGTCAGTCCACAAAGAGCGAACTGACGGATTCTGAATTGCTGATGCGGCGCATGGTTTCAGCCAGCAAATCAGCAATGCTTAATTGTCTAATTTTACCACACTTTTGCGCCTCAGGTGAAAGTGCTATCGAGTTAGTCACCACAAGCTCGTCCAGTTGTGACTGCTGCAGATTCACCAGTGCAGGCCCTGAAAGCACGGCGTGGGAGCAGTAAGCATAAACCTTGCTGGCCCCCTTCTCCTTGAGAGCCCCGGCAGCATGACAGAGTGTACCGGCCGTATCAACAAGGTCGTCGATCATGATGCAGGTGCGCCCTTTGACGTCACCAATGATATTCATCACTTCCGCCACGTTGGCCTGGGGACGACGCTTGTCGATAATCGCCAGGTCAGCATCATCCAGACGCTTGGCAAGTGCACGCGCGCGTACGACGCCTCCTACGTCCGGCGACACCACTATCATGTGCGGATACTGCCTTAACCAAACATCCTGAAGCAGCACAGGAGAGGCATAGACATTGTCAACCGGGATATCAAAGAAACCCTGGATCTGATCTGCATGCAGGTCCATGGTCAGCACCCGGTCTGCCCCGGCAGTGCTGATCATCTTGGCAACCAGCCTTGCTGTAATCGGGACGCGGGATGAACGCGAGCGGCGGTCCTGCCGCGCGTAGCCAAAATAGGGAATAACCGCAGTAATGCGTGACGCCGAGGCAAGGCGCACAGCATCGATCATGACCAGCAACTCCATGAGATTGTCGTTGGTCGGCGCAGATGTCGACTGCACGATAAAAACATCGCGCCCGCGGATATTCTCCTGTATCTCTACAAGGATTTCACCATCGCTGAACTGCCCGACTTTTGCCTTGCCAAGAGGCAGGGCGAGTCGTTCCGCAATCTTGCTGCTCAACTCCGGATTTGCATTTCCGGAGAATACCATCATACCGCTTGACGCCACGGTAGCACCCTCATGGTGTTGTGCTGAAAATGATGTAACCGCCACCACACGCGTGGAACTGCGGCGGCAGATGAAATATGGCTGGGGCGGTAGGAATCGAACCTACGATGCTAGAGTCAAAGTCTAGTGGCTTAACCGCTTGCCGACGCCCCANNTATTTATTGTCAAGCCGCCGGTAGAGGGGCGACCTGTTTAAACCCTGTGCAACAAAGTAGTCCCACTGCTGCGGAATCTGCCCTGCTGCCTCAGTGACCTGCCGTTGTGTCTCGAAGTCGAGAAACAGACATGCGCCCGTTCCCGTCAACCTGACATCTCCAAACTTCCCCAGCAGGTCCATCATTTCTGCAACTGCCGGATACCGCTTTTTAACCACGGCAGTGAATACATTGAGTCTGTCACCGGCAATAAAGTCGGCTATTGTAATAGCAGAGCAGTCTCTTTTCAATTCCTGATCTGAAAATATTTCTACAGTAGATATCTCCAGCGGAGGTTTTACCACCAGATACCACGGCTGTGACAGCTCGATTGGCTGCAAAATATCGCCAATACCTTCTGCCCAGGCAGTGTTTCCATGCACAAACACAGGGACATCAGCCCCCAGCTCTCCTCCAAGTGCGGCAAGCTCGTCCAGTTCCATGCCAACTCCCCACAGGTGATTCAGCGCAACCAGGGTGGTGGCTGCATCCGAGCTTCCTCCACCAAGCCCTCCCCCCATGGGGAGACGCTTCTCTATCGAGATTGCCGCACCCTGACTGCAGCCACTGCGCTGCTGCAGCAATCGGGCGGCGCGAATAATCAGGTCGTCCTGCGCATCAACACCTGCAATTGGCGTCAGCTGCTGAATATCACCGCTCTGCATCACCTCAAAAGAGAGTTCGTCGGAGTAATCGACAAACTGAAAAACTGTCTGCAGCAGATGATAACCATCATCCCTGCGGCCCGTGATATGAAGCATCAGGTTGAGTTTTGCCGGCGCTGGCCAGCCGCTGCTAACACTCATAGATTCAATCCGACATCATTTCAGCCACGATAGGCACGAAATCTCCAGGCCTGTTTTACTGAGCTTTTCGTGTCTTTCGTGGTTCATCATTTCAAAACGTCGGAATCATGGTGGATGCAGAAAAAGGCGCCTTACCCCCTACAAACTTCCAGGCATTCACCCCTGTGCACTGTTATTGATCCATTACTGCTCAACATGCTGCTGCAGCCGCTTTATGGCATCAAGCAGGTGCTTGCTCTCCGGCTCCAGGCGCAGTGCATCCTGCCAGATTTGCTTTGCCTCTTCATGCTCCCCCCTGATCCACAACACCTCGCCAAGATGCGCCATGATCTCACTATCATTATCTCTCTCTGCTGCCATGCGCAAATATTTTTCCGCCTCCTCAAGGTTACCCAGACGGAACTCAACCCATCCCATGCTGTCCAGGATCGCAGCACTCTCCGGCATCAGCTCATAGGCACTTCTGATCAAGTCACGCGCCTCGTGCAGACGATCGGCATAGACGCTGAGGGTATAACCAAGGGCGTTGAGCGCCTGGGCATTTTCCGGGTCAATTTTGATAATCGTCCGCATATCCCGCTCCAGGATCTGCAGTGATCCCATATCGTCTCCCAGCATTCCGCGCGCATAGAGCAGATCCACCTGCTGCGGATGCTCTGCAAGCGCTTTATCAAGCAACCCCATCGCCTGCATGCCCTTGTTGGCATCTGACAACAGATCGCTCTCTACCAGGTAGAGACGCACGGCATCCTCCATGGCAGAGAGTCTCGCTGTCGTAATCATCTTCAGCGCCTTCGGCAGGTCGCCCTGCTTTGCCAGCAGCTGCGCACTTCTGATTTTTGCGTCGGTGCGCAGCGCTCCCCCGACCTTGTTGTAATATTGAAGCGCCTTCACTGAATCACCGCTGCCCTCTTCAATCTGACCGAGAAAGTAGAGTGCGCGGTCTTTTTTACCGTGCCCGCTCATCATCTCACTCCAGATCTCCCTCGCATCGTTCCAGTGATGCAACTCGATAGCAAGACTGCCAAGCGCCTGGGTGATATCATCGTTTTCGGGCAGCGACTTGTGCAGCAGCTTGAACTCACTGTAGGCCTGCTGGTATTTTTCATGGATAACAAGATGCTCGGCATAAGAGAGGCGCAGCAGATCATTGTCTGGAAGTTGCTCCACTCCCTGCCGCAACAACTCTTCACTATCGCCTGTTCGCTTCTGCACATCGAGAATTCGTGCCAGCAATATCCAGACCTTCGGGTCATCCTTTTTCAGCGACAGTGCCTCTCTCAATGACGCTTCCGCGGCCTCCTGGTCTTTTTGCGCAAAGTAGGCAATGGCCAGGGCATAGTGCGCCCTTGGATCACGATCGTGGCGTACAACCAGGTTTTTTACCAGCTCCAGGCCAAGCTCCTTGTTATCGCCCTCTGCAACAACAGCCGCAACCTGGATAAATCCGTCACTCTGCTCTGTTTCAGCGGCCTTCATCAATGACTCTATCGCTTGCACAGCCCCACTCCTGTCGCCGGCATTGACACGCAGCACCAGTAGCGCCTTCCATGCGTCCAGGTCATCAGGAGCCAGTTGCGTCCACAATTTCGCCGCCTCTGTGACCGCCTCGGACTTCAGGTGCAGACCGATGTGAGTAGCGCGACGGGCAATTGAGACCTCATTCGCCGGTGTCATGATCTGCATATAGTGCTCAAATGCAGTTGCAAGATCACCATCATGCGCTGCAATCTCCGCCGCCAGATAATGAGACATCAGTTCGGGTGAGTTGAGTACCGCATCCCCAGCTTGCAGCACATCCTGTTCCGCAGCCGCTGAAACTGTTGCTGATAATGTCAACAACAGCAGAGACGCTGTAAAAGTGATGACGAGGGAATTGAATTTCCTGGAAAACGACTTCATAGATGCGCAGTATATGTTGATTACACTCTTTTACCAATATTATTAGAGAGTTGATACAATATGCCAAATTCTCAATAACCCTACGTCTGAGAAACAAGCGAATCATTGGCAAATTTTTTCCTATGCTACTAACCATCGGCCTCAATCACAAAACTGCCCCCGTCGATATTCGCGAACGCCTTGCTTTCGGACCGGATATTATCGCGGCTGCCCTGAGAGGACTGCACGAACAGGCAGGGGTCAATGAGTCTGTGATCCTGTCGACCTGCAACCGCACGGAGATTTACTGTGCTGCTACCGATGAAGATGGCTGCTCCCGTGTCGAAGACTGGCTCACTGACTTTCATGGCCTTGAAGCCCAACAGGTTAAGCCATACCTCTACCGTCATTGCGACACCGACGCCATTCACCACCTCATGAGCGTCGCCTGCGGTCTTGATTCACTCGTGCTCGGAGAGCCACAGATTCTCGGCCAGGTAAAAGCAGCCTGGCAGACCTCCTGTTCCGCCAAGGCTTGCGGGAAACTGCTGGACAGACTTTTTCAGCACACCTTTACTGTTGCCAAGCAGGTACGCACCGATACCGCAATCGGTTCAAGCCCTGTCTCCATCGCTTTCGCAGCCGTCACCCTTGCAAAACAGATTTTCGCCAACCTCGGGGAGCAGACAGCATTGCTGATTGGCGCCGGAGAAACCATCGAACTGGCCGCCAGACATCTGCACCAGCAGGGGGTCCGTCACATGATTATCGCCAACCGCACCCTTGAAAATGCGCGCAAACTGGCGAAGCAGTTTGATGCCTATGCCATCGGCCTGACAGAGATTTCCGCGCATCTTGCAGAAGCCGATATCATCATCTCCTCAACTGCAAGCCCGCTGCCGATCCTTGGCAAAGGCACTGTTGAAAGCGCTCTGAAAAAACGCAGGCATCGCCCGATGTTCATGGTGGACATTGCTGTGCCTCGTGATATTGAAGCCGAGGTCGGATCATTGAGAGACATCTATCTCTATAGCGTCGATGATCTGCACGAGGTGATTCAGGAAAACATGAAATCGCGTGAACAGGCGGCCGAAGAGGCTACGGAGATCATCGAACAGCAGGTGAGCAGCTATCTCAGCTGGATGAAATCCCTGGATGCAGTCTCCCTGATTCACTCTTTCCGCTCGGCTGCAGAGCGTGATCGTGACGAGGTGCTGCAACGGGCACTGCGCCAGCTGCGCAACGGCAAGGATGCAGACGAGGTTTTACAGTTTCTGGCGCATACCCTGACAAACAGGCTCCTGCACATACCCAGCACGACTCTTCGAGAAGCCGGCAGCAGCGGCAAAACCGAGATCCTCCAGGCCGCCAACACCCTCTTTCAACTGAAGCAGTAACCCCTAAATGAAGAACTCTATCCGCCGCAAACTGGAGCAGGCCAGTGAACGCTTCCAGGAGATCACTGCATTGCTTGCCCAGCCTGAAGTTCAAGGCGATCAAGACCAGTACCGCTCTCTAACCCGTGAGTATGCGCAAATCGACCCCATTGTCACGGCATGGAATCAGTACACAGCTCTCGAAAGCGATATCGAGAGTGCTACAGGGATGCTTGCAGATCCCGAGATGGCGGAGATGGCGCATGAGGAGATCGAGAGCTCAAAACAGCAGATCGCAGAGCTTGAGCCACAGTTGCAGTTGCTGCTGCTGCCTCCAGACCCCAAGGATGACCGCAATATCTACCTGGAAGTACGCGCCGGCACCGGAGGCGCCGAGGCTGCGCTGTTTGCCGGTGATCTGCTGCGCGCCTATCTGCGTTACGCCGAAGGTCGCGGCTGGCAGGTGGAGACCATCAGTGAAAGCCAGGGAGAAATGGGGGGCTACAAGGAGTCGGTGGTCCGCATCAGCGGCAGAAATGTCTACTCCCGCCTCAAGTATGAATCGGGAACCCATCGCGTACAGCGCGTTCCGGATACCGAATCCCAGGGGCGCATTCATACCTCCGCCTGTACGGTTGCGATACTCCCTGAAGCGGCAGAGATCGACGCTGTCGAAATCAACAGCGCCGATCTGCGCATTGACACCTTCCGCGCCTCCGGTGCCGGCGGTCAGCATGTCAATAAAACCGATTCGGCCATACGCATTACCCATCTCCCATCCGGCGCGGTCGTCGAGTGCCAGGACCAGCGCTCCCAGCACAAAAACAAGGCGCGCGCTATGGCGTTGCTGCAGACCCGTCTTCTGGACCAGGCGCAGCAGGCCGCTCACGATGAACGTTCCGCCGAAAGAAAAATCCAGGTGGGCTCAGGCGACCGCTCAGGGCGTATCCGAACCTATAATTTCCCGCAGAACAGGGTCACCGATCACCGCATCAACCTCACCCTCTACAAACTGGAGGAGATCATGGCAGGGAGTTTCGATACTCTCATCGATCCACTGATCCAGGAGGATCAGGCCGAGCAACTGGCAACCCTTGCTGTTGCATGAGCTATTTGTTTGCGGTCAGATGACCGCCTACAATATATGACGAATCCTCGATGTGGGAGTGATCCTCTGACCACGAAGGGATTAAACAGATGAACGACAAGGTAGCCGTCAAACAGGCCATACAGACTGCAGAGAAACAGCTGCAACCACATGTCGAAGCATCACTGCTTGAGGCTGAAATTCTGCTTGGACACCTGCTTGGAAAATCGCGTTCATGGTTGATCGCCTGGTCTGACACCTGCCTGGACGACACGCAACTGCAGCGTTATGCGGACCTCGTCAACAAGCGCATCCAGGGTAAGCCGATAGCACACCTGACAGCAAATAGGGAGTTCTGGTCACTCCCATTGAGAGTCACTGCGGACACTTTAATTCCCAGGGCAGACACAGAACTGTTGGTGGAAACCTGCCTGGACCTCTACCCTATTGAAGAGAGCATCACTGTTGCAGATCTTGGCACCGGCTGCGGCGCCATCGCACTGGCCATCGCCACTGAGAGGCCCGAATGGAGCATCCTCGCAACTGATCAGTCGCGCCAGGTGCTGGAAGTCGCCATTCACAATGCCGCAGCTCTGCATGTTGACAACATCCAGTTCCTCCAGGGTAACTGGTTTGACGCACTGCCGGCCACCACCCGGGCAGAGATCCTGCTCAGCAACCCCCCCTACATCCCGGATGATGACCCGCATCTGCAGCGGGGCGACCTACGCTTCGAACCCCGACAAGCGCTTGCTTCCGGGCCTGATGGACTGGATGCAATCCGCCTGATCATTTCGAAAGCTTCCGCTTATCTCAAACCAGATGGATACCTATTACTGGAACACGGCTATAACCAGGGCAGCACTGTACGACAACTCATGCGCCAATCAACTCTCGACGAGATTCGCACCCTCACTGATCTTGCCGGGCATGAGCGGGTCACGATGGGACGTAAGTTAAAACAGTCCAAATAGATGCCCCTTATAAATACCAGCAAGCTGTTTAGCGACTCCACAAACTCCTGAACTGGCAATAAATCTGGAAAAGCGCTATCAACACATTAAACTCGTTTTATCTGCATTGCGCTCTACGGTCAACCTACAATATCAAGTGCTAATATCTCAATAAATCCATGCGTTGTTCGAGCCTGTGCAGGATCGGGGGCAGCCTTTCAGCATCGCAGTCAACAAACGGATGGACTACTTCTCACATATGAAGAAGATACATGTGAAGCTTGTGAGGTTAGCCTCGGCAAACCCCACGACACTCGCATGCATGGCAGAGCATGCCGTGGTAATAGAGCCAAACTGCCACAAGCCCTTGCCGACGAGCTATCTGCATAATTTGCCTGCCTCATTACATGAGCATGTCACCCAACAGCCAGTTAATTTAGTCAGTATCGATGAACTATGAATGGCCTTTATGGAACTACAGCCATCCAGAAAAAATTGCGGTATCAGGGAAATTTTGAGAGGCGCAGTGAATGGCCGGTTCGTACTCTTATGTGTAGCTACACATAGATACTCATTGCAGTCATTCAAATGATTACTTGCAATAAATAGAGTTGCGCACACCGCCAGTATCACATATAGTACCAATTATGAGGCTGCAAAAAATAGTCATCGACACCAATATTTTAATATCCGCATTGCTGTCCAGAAGAGGGGCAGCATTTAAACTCATCTCATTGGTTGGCAAAGGACATTATGATTATGTACTTTCGGTTCCGCTGATTATTGAATATGAAGATGTCTTGAAAAGAGAGAATTCTAAAATAGTATTGAGTCTGGAGTCCATAAATAACGTACTCGATAGGTTGTGCTTTCATGCAGAATTGAGAGAAATTTTTTATCTTTGGAGGCCTTATCTAAATGACCCCAAGGATGATCTCGTCCTAGAACTGGCGGTGGAGTCAAATTGTGACTCAATCATTACTTACAACCTGAAAGATTTCAAGAATATTGACAAATTCGGGTTAGAAGCAATCACACCCAAGGTCTTCCTCCAACAAATTGGAGTAATATAATGAGCGCTATTAGCTTGAGATTGCCAAATTCAATCCACAATAAGGTTCGCGAAGTTGCTCAGCTAGAAGGTATTTCTATAAATTCTTTTATTGCTACAGCTTTAGCGGAAAAATTATCTGCGCTTTTAACCAAAGAATATCTGGAAATGAGGGCGGAAAGAAGCAGTAAAGAAAAATTTCAAGAAGCACTTTCTGAGGTTCCTGATATTGAACCTGAAAAATATGATCAACTTTGAAAAAAACCAGATAAGAAATTGTGGTAAATGGAAAATTGTCATCATGCCGTTATGGAGAAACTACTGTCATTCACTGTATCAGCGGTCTGAGCAGATTTAGAGGGATACAGTGAATGGCCGTAGAATACTCTCTCCGGTCATTCGTGACTAGCCGCTGTGTACGCTTATGCGTATTGACAACATGTAGCCTATTGGCTACACTTTGAGGATGATCGAAATCCGAAAAACGGAGGTCTATGCCAAGTGGCTCGATGGTTTGCGCGATATACAAGCACGGGCTCGCATTCTTGTACGAGTTGAACGCTTGGCGACAGGAAATCCGGGAGATGTTAGAGCTGTCGGGAAAGGCATTTCGGAGTTGCGAATCAACTATGGCCCCGGCTATCGGGTGTATTTTACAAAGCATAGGCAGGAGATGGTTATCCTATTGGCTGGCGGGGATAAACGCACCCAAGCCAAAGACATCAAGACTGCTTTGAATCTCGCGCAAAACCTGTAGGAATATATCATGGCTAAAACCACCACTACTCGCTACGATGTCACCGAACACCTCCGAACCCCTGAGGAGATGGCTGCTTACCTGGAAGCTTCCCTTGAGGACGCAAACGGAGATGCCTCTTTTATTGCTAAAGCACTGGGGGACATTGCACGAGCCAAGGGCATGTCACAAGTTGCACGAGATGCCGGCTTATCACGTGAAAGCCTATATAAAGCCCTTTCCGGAGAACGAACCCCTGGCTTCGATACCATCCTCAAAGTCGTAAAAGCGCTAGGCTTGAAGTTACATGCTGAAACGGCTGCCTTGATCTAACACGGCGCTCCAGTCGACACTCATACCTCGTGCGGCTGAGCATGGTCGTTATCGATGATTAACCAATGACTGCAATGGAGCAACTCCAGCCGTTGATTTAGCAATTCTATACATCTAATTTCCGGGGAATATTTGCTGCCCGGTTGTTACGATCCATCAAGTTTTTCCACCGCATCAGGGCCTTGTTTCTCTACTGAACTCAAACATGAGGAAGTGATTTAGTAGTGGG
>JGI24023J19991_10003534_pt1 | contig 10943 bp, 7 predicted proteins | sample Cruoilmetagenom1_FD_19991 | JGI IMG/M metagenome (IMG submission 19991)
GGGAGATCGTGGGCCATATGAAATCCCGTTCGCTCTCGGTCAGCTCTGTTAATTTTTCCCCTGTGTTCGGCCAACTGGAACCGGAAATCCTGGCGGAGTGGATCCTGGCGGATCATCTGGCGTGTCGGCTGCACCTCCAACTCCATAAATATATCTGGGGGCCCGATGCAAGAGGGGTTTAAAGGGAGATGACGGAATCCAAAAAAAAGGCTGTTGTATTGTTGAGCGGAGGTCTTGATTCAACCACCGTTGCGGCCATTGCCCGGTCCCAAGGGTATGAAGTGTTCGGGCTCAGCTTTCGCTACGGGCAGCGGCACGCAGTGGAACTGGAAGCGGCGGAAAGGGTGGCCAAAAGCCTGGGGGTAACAGAACATCTGGTCATGGACATGGATCTTCGAAAAATCGGGGGTTCCGCGCTCACGGACCGCATTGACGTGCCCAAGGGTCGCAGTGTGGGATCAATGGAAAGTGGAATCCCCGTGACCTATGTGCCCGCACGCAATACCATATTTCTCTCATATGCCCTGGCATGGGCGGAGGTACTGGGCGCCTGGGATATCTTTATCGGTGTCAATGCCGTGGACTACAGCGGTTATCCCGACTGTCGACCGGAATACATGGCGGCATTTGAGCGAATGGCGAATCTGGCCACAAAGGCGGGGGTAACGACCGGCCGACACCTCAAAATCAGAACTCCGATCATTGAAATGAGCAAGGCGGAAATCATCAAAACAGGGCTTAGACTGGGTGTTGATTACAGATTGACACACAGTTGTTATGACCCGGCACCGAATGGCAAAGCGTGCGGTCTTTGCGATAGCTGCCTTTTGAGAAAAAAAGGATTTGAAGAAGCCGGGGTTCAATGGATCCCCTGAAAATGCCCGACGTCTAATCCCTGAAATAATCCACCGCATTACGAAAGATAGCGATCCCTCCTCCTTCTTCCTGTTCAATGCTTTTCCCCTGACGGGAAAGCGCCTGTTTTCGCTGGGTCCAGTCCGGATGATTGGTGAAATGGTTGAAAGCCTCCGGATGGGGCATGAGCCCGAAGATGTGACCGGTGGGATCGCATATCCCGGCGATATCGGAAAGGGATCCATTGGGATTTGAGGGCCGATGGCCACATGCCGGGTTCCCATCAGGGTCGGCGTATTGCAGTACAACCTGGTTGTTTTGAAAAAGCCGCTTAATGGTATCCTCGGTTGCGTAAAACTTCCCTTCCCCATGCCGGACCGGGAATTCCGCAAAAGTAAGTCCTTTGGTGAAAACATTGGGTGATTGCGGATTAACCTTCAGTTTTACCCACGCATCGATAAAGTTCCCTGAGTCATTATGGGTCAAGGCCACCTGCCGATCCTGATATCGGCCGTCAAAACCCGGCAGCAGACCCAGATTGACCAGCGCCTGAAACCCATTGCATATTCCCAGGATCAGATTTCCCGCATCCACAAAGGCTTTGAGCTGTTCGCCCAGATGTCGCTTCATTTTTGAGGCCATGAGTACCCCTGCACCATGATCGTCAGCCCAGCTGAAACCACCCCCAAAGACCAGGATTTGATAGTCTCGAAGGGGTGAACCGCTTGATGCGTTGCGGATCAATTCATTGATGTGCATCCTGTGAGCATCGGCGCCGGCCAGGCGCAGCGAAAAATCGGTTTCGTTATCGCAATTGAGCCCATAACCGGTGAGGACCATTGCTTTTACCGCTTTCATATGAGATCTCCAAAAGGTTTTTTCCATGAATCCTTTAGATGGTGGAGGTTTTCTTTGAGAATTACATCACCGTTTTCCCCGGTGATGATAAAATCAGGCGACTCCGTTACAATGCCGACCTTTGCCGGCTTCATTCCGGAGAAGCACTTTTCAAAGGGTGCAATATGCTCCGGCGCCACCGTTATCACGAACCTGCCGCATGATTCGGAGTAAAGTTTTTGTGTGTCCGAAAGACCCGGTGCAGAAGGGATTAAGGGCAACTGAAGCGTTATCCCCAACCCGCCGCCCATTGCGGTAAGCGCCAGATGTACGGCCAGACCGCCTCTCGCAACCGCGTGGCAGGATGACACCAGTTCACTGTTTATGGCCTGATGAAGGGCCATGTACCGGGGAAGAAATTCTTCCGGGTAAACCTTTGGGACATTAATCCCCACCTGCTCCATCATCTGGTAATATTCGCTCCCGCCCAGCTCATTTCGTGTTTCTCCCAGCACATAAATCAGATCTCCCGGAAATTTGACATCCATGGTAACGGATTGAGTAACATCCGCCATAACGCTTGAAACCGTGAAAAGCAGTGTGGGCAATCCCGATACTTTCCGTCGCTCTCCGAAGGGTCCTTTGAGATTCCCGTCAATATACATGCTGTCTTTACCGGAAAGGAGGGGAATATCGTATTGAAGGCATATGTCCCGCAGGGCCTCATTGGACCGAACCAGTTGGGCGGCTTTGTACTTGCCGTCCGGGTTTTGAGCGGGATCGTATTCAATGGTGGGCCAGCAGAAATTGTCCACACCGGCCAGATGATCCGGATCACCCCCCACCGCCAGGACTTTTCTGACCGATTCATCCATGGTCGCCGTGGTCATGTGGTAGGTATCAATTTTGGAATAGGCAGGATTTATGGCCTGTGATACGACAATCCCTCTTAAGGATTTCAGCACCGGCCGAATTACTGCGGCATCCGATGGCGTATCTCGCTCTTTTCCCACCAGGGGTTTGATGACGCTGGTCCCCTGAACTTCATGGTCATATTGCCTTGCGATCCAGTTGCGGGAGCAGATGTTGGGCCGCTGCAACATGGCGTGAAGGAGGGCGCCGTGATTCTCGGGTTCGGTGATGACCGGTTCCGTCAAACCGCGCATTTTCGGGGGGATCCACTCCGCATCAAATTCCCATTGTGGAAAATCCGATTCCAGCAGATCCATTCGAATGTAGGCGCAGGTTTCCTGCCGGTATTTCAGGTGCAGAAAACCGGAGTCCGTGTATTCCCCGATGACGGTGCTTAAAACCGCATGCTTGTGGGAGAGCGCCATGAAGCGATCCAGATGTTCCGGTTTTACNGCGATGGTCATCCGTTCCTGGGACTCGGATACCCATATTTCCCATTGGTTCAATCCTTCATATTTCAGCGGTACCCTGTCCAGGTGTACAATACAGCCGTTGCTGAAGCGCGCCGACTCGCCCACGGAAGAAGAAAGCCCCCCGCCCCCATTGTCGGTGATAAAGTGAATCAGGCCTTCATCCCGGACTTCCAGGAGAAAGTCGTGCATTTTTTTCTGGGTATAGGGATCGCCGATCTGCACATGGCCCGCCGGTGTGTTTTCGGAGTAGGTTTCGGATGCCGCCGTCACCCCGTGAATACCGTCTTTTCCCACCCTTCCACCGCTCATAATAATCAGATCACCCGGGGAAGTGGTTTTTTCGTGTGACGGCCGGTTTTCTACCTTTGAGGGCATGATACCCAGAGCCGTCACAAACACCAGACATTTTCCCGTGAAGGTTTCGTCAAACAGCAGCAGGCCGTAGGGCGTGGGAATACCGCTTTTGTTGCCGCCGTCCCGAACCCCCTCAATGATGCCGTCCAGGAGGCGTCTTGGATGAAGGTGGGGTTCAAGAGTTCCCTGATAATCCCGATGACCCACGCAATACCCATACATGCCCAAAATGAGNTTTGATCCTTTTCCGGTCCCCATGGGATCCCTGTAAATTCCCACGATTCCGGTAATGGATCCGCCATAGGCTTCCATGTTGGACGGGCTGTTATGGGTTTCACCCGTGATACAGTAGTAATGGTCGGAGTCAAAGCGGGCCACGCCCGCGTTGTCCCACAAAACCGAGACCACCCAATCCTTTTCCGCCTGGATCTTCAGGGTCGGCGCTTCAATACAGGTTTTAAAAAGGCTGTCGATGGTTTGCCGCTCACCGCTCTGGAGGTCGTGGTAATGAAATTTCCCCCGGAACGTGTTGTGGTTGCAGTGATCGCTTCGAGCCTGGGAAATGTATTCCAGCTCCACATCGGTGGGAAGGTTGAGCCCCACTTTTTCCCGTTCCTCTAAAATGTCCTTCCGCAAAAAATAGGCGCGGATCACCGGGATATCCCGATCCTGAAGTGCCAGATTCCTCTCTTTGGAAATGCATTTTAGCGCTTCATTGCTTTCGATGGACAAGGTTTTCACTTCCGGTTCATGGCTCAGGATAACTTTTGGTATCAGGAATCCAAGGCCTTCTTCGGAATTCCAGTCTTCCCTGGAGAAAATTTTCCATTGCTGAATCGCTGCGTTGGCCAGAAGCTCCGTCGCAATGCGATGGACCTGAACTTGAGTAAGTTTCCCTCTTATTTCATAGCATTTTGACGTGTAAACAGCCTCCCCGGATTTAAACGTGACACCCAGAAGATCTTCGATGGCTTCACGGGCGGTACTTCCCGCCGTATCTCGCACACCGGGCCGAAAACCGACCCAAATGAGCCAGTCAAAATCCCTTTGAATTGGGGTATACGCACTTTGTTCGGTGATGGGATTGGTAAATATCTCGTTTTGAATTCGTGATAGCTGATCGGCATCAAAATGGGCGTCAAGGGTCAGAACCCGGATCACCCGAACATCATCCACGTCAAACCCGAAGTACGCCTTCGATTTTTTTTGAATGCTCACACCCAATGCGTCTGTCAGCGTGTCTTTCAATCTGATTTCCAGTCTGAATGTCATTTGCACATCCTTAGTTTTTGTCAGAATTTTAGGAACCGTTCCGTAGCTTTGTAGCTTTAAACAAAGTGCGTCGTCAACCGCCTTTTTCAGGAAAGGTTTTCTCCCGGCGTCATCCTGAACTTGAAATTCAGGATACCAATGCGTATCTTCTCTTAACGTGTTGAAAACAGGTTAATGCAAGGAGCGACTTGGCAATGGAAAAATCAGAAATGGAATCGACCGAAAAAAAGAGTGCCGGAAGGCTTCCCAACCAGCGAGAACTTGAAAAGGAATTGGGAGATTATCTTTCAAAAAAATATGGCGATCGGGTCAAAATTATTTCTCCATTTGTTATACCCAAAAAGGATGCACTAGACCCGGATGGCAAAAAGTCGGGATCCAAGGGCTCGGATATGGATGATTTTTATATGATGCCCGAGGAAATGGAATCCTATCTGGATGGGTTTGTGGTGAAGCAGGATCAGGTCAAGGCTGTGCTGGGAACAAAAATATGTACACATTTTAACCGAATCAGGTTCAATCATCAAATGGAAAGCGAAAGCTTTTCAGGCGCCGACAAAAAATCAAGCGTCGGAATGATCAAGAACAATGTGTTGATGATCGGTCCCACCGGCGTGGGGAAGACCTATATCATCAAACTGATTGCTCAGAAGCTGGGTGTTCCATTTGTAAAAGGCGATGCCACCAAATTCAGCGAGACCGGGTATGTTGGCGGAGATGTTGAAGATCTCATCCGGGACCTGGTCTATGAAGCGGATGAAAACATTGACTTGGCTGAAAACGGTATCGTCTATATTGATGAAATTGACAAAATATCATCCTCCCAGAACCTGATCGGGAACGACATATCCAGAACCGGGGTTCAGCGGGCGTTACTGAAACCCATGGAAGAAACCGATGTGGACCTGAAGGTCCCCCATGATCCCATCAGCCAGATTCAGGCCATTGAGCATTACCGGCGAACGGGAAAAAAGGAAAAGAAGGTGGTCAACACCAAAAATATCCTGTTTATCATGAGCGGTGCTTTTGGCGATTTGACCGAGATCATAAAGAAAAGACTGCAGAAACAGGGGATCGGCTTTGAAGCCGACGTGAGGCCCACTGAAATTCCATGGGAGATACTGAAAGAGGTCCGTGCGCAAGATCTGGTTGAGTTCGGGTTTGAGTCGGAGTTTGTGGGGAGACTTCCGGTGGTGGTGGTATTTGACGAGCTGACGAAGGACGATCTTTTTGAGATCCTCAAAAACCCCAACAACCCCATTATCATCAGCAAACGGATGGATTTCAGGGCCTACGGGATTGATGTTAAATTTGAAGACGACGCCCTGAAACGCATTGCGGAATTGGCGGCAACGGAAAAGACGGGGGCCAGGGGGTTGGTAAGTGCCATTGAAAAAGCCCTGATTCTATTTGAAACCCGGTTGCCCTCAACGGACATTAAACGGTTTCTGGTCACACGGGAGGTGGTTGATGATCCCGAAAGACAATTGGCCCAACTTCTTGAAAAGTATAATAAACAGGATTGGGTTGATCGCTTTGAAAAGGCACGAAGTCTTGAAATGGAGGAGATCAAGCATTACATAGCGGAACGGGCCGAACATTTCAGCCATAAGTCGGGCCTTGATCTCTATGATCGAAGGCTGGATCTGATTGCNAGGCTCTATTTGCGGCATGTCACGGATGTGGATACGGCCATTGAAAACTTGGGCGCCATGTACGAACAGGTCCANGCCGAGACGGACGCCCTGAGGGAAAACCTCAGTGTAAAAATTTTGTTTGACGACAGCGCCATAGATGAAATTATCCACCAGGCCATTGACTCCGGCCAGAAGGTGAGAAACCTCACATTTCAACTGGCCAAACGACTTGAATACGGGCTAAGGCTGGTGAAAGATCGCGTCGGCAAGGAAGATTTTATTATTAACCGTGAAGCTCTCACCGATATGGAATCATTTATCAATGACCTCATGAAAAAGGCATACCAGAATGAACCCGCCCTTGATGAGGAGAAAGGGGAGGAATAAAAGGCACCCTGAGAACGATTACCTCTGATTTTTCAACGTATTCTCATAAGCCTCATCAACGCGTTGTTCCAGATATGAGATGGCACCTTGGTTGTTCTCATAAAGGTCGAAACAGTAGCCGTCTTCCCCCAGCAATCCCCCCGGCACCAGATCACCTTCCTCCTCGGGATCCGTCACACAATCACCGTAGAAGCATACGGACAACCACCGGTTGTCGGGATCATCGTCCACAATGTCGATCATCGTAATCAAGGTTCCCTCTTCATCTTCGGCTTTCACCCTGGCCCTGAGAGAGTGGCTGATGCCGGGCCTGGAAACAGCGGATAGAACCGCCCGGCTCTTTTCCGAAAACCGGTTGGCCAACCTCAGAAAGGCATCCTTCATGTTCATTTCATCTTGGGTCCATAGGTCAAGAATGTCTGATAGATTTTTGAAATCTTCCTTTTTTAAAAACATGTCCTCTCGCATTTTTTTACGTTGCTCCTTATTATTATGATTGCTTTCGTGGATCAGACCACATCATATACCCCCCGGTCCCGGTCCTGCAGGTACACGTGCCTGAAAGCCCCTTTCCGGCCTGTCTGAAACCAGTTCAGAGCGGTTTTACGGCATGCGGGACAGGCCTCCATGGGGATGTGGACACCCATAATGTGCTGACCGGTACTGGCGGTGGACGAAATGGAAAAAGCGCCGGCACAATGGGAACAGCATCTTATTTTTTCATTCTGTCTTTCCTGAATACCGTCCGTATCATAAAAGATATCTCGTTTTCGCTCCAGTATTTGACCTTCGTCATATGGCTTTTTCTTGAGCCCCCCCCGCAAAAACAGGTCCTTCAGTGTTTCAACCAGCTGTTCAATGTTCAGGGTCACATCCCGGGATTGCGGGCGATAGTCTTTTTCATAATTGGGTTCCTTGACAAAAGAGGTGTCCAACCCGGCCATGGCCATGATAATGCCCACATTCACATAGGGCAGAGCGTTTTCAATGGCGTATCCGCCTTCAAGCACGGCGATGTCCGGCTTTAAGCGCTCGTTCAGGATGGCGTATCCACGGGCTGAAAAGTTCATATTGGTAATGGGATCATTGAAGTGATTATCCTGACCGGCTGAATTGATCACGATTTCGGGACCAAATTCCTCCAGAAGGGGCATGACCAGTTCATCCAGGGCATAAAGGAACCCCTTTTCGCCCGTTTGGGGGGGCAGCGGAATATTGACGGTTTTCCCCTGAGCATTGGGTCCGCCGGACTCATTGGGGAAACCGCTTCCCGGGTAGAGGGTGCGGCCGTCCTGATGAATGGAAATAAAAAGCGTGTTGGGGTCGTGCCAGTAAATATCCTGGGTCCCGTCGCCATGATGGCAGTCGGTATCCACAATGGCCACTTTCCGAATGCCGTAATGGGTCCTGATATATTCAATCATGACCGCTTCAATATTGATATTGCAGAAGCCGCGATTGCCATGGACCACGCGCATGGCATGGTGTCCCGGCGGCCGAACCAGGGCGAAAGCGCTCTCCACCTCTCCCTTTAAAACCGCATCCGCCGCCACAAGGCAGCCGCCGGCGGATATCAGATGGCTCTTTGTGGTGACGGCAGCTTCGTCGGGAACACAGAAATGGGCCCGTTGAATGTCTTCATATGCCGCGGGGCGTACACGGTATTCTACAATCCCCGGAATATCCAGCAAGCCTTCCTCCATGACCTGATCCTGCGTATAGAGAAGCCGTTCCTCACGTTCAGGATGTTCAGGACTGATGGCCCAGTCAAATGCGGGGAAAAAGACCAATCCGGTCTTGCGTGGTGCGCTTATCATGGGTTAAAGGCTCCTTTTCCATTGGGGAATGAGTCCCGGCGTAATGCTCATTTTAAGGCGAATGTTCCGACCCACCGTCCTGTAGCCGCGAATCATGTTAAAGACCTGCTTTTCCGTGATGACGGTTTCCAGTGAATTGTTTTCCGCCCCGATCGTCATGGCCTGCCGGCAAAGGGTTTTCCGGGCCATGGCGATGGCCTGGTCCATGTCAAAGCGGCGATCGGTTTTGTGCTCCTCCCCGGCCTCGGGAATGATCACCGTGCCCCGTTCCGTATCGGCCTGAAGGGTTACCTGTGCCGTAACCCTGGCAACAGCGGCCCCCACGGCGTTGGCCACGTCATAATGGGGCGGTACGCGACAGGGCAACCCCAGTGCCTTTTCCACATAGGGGGCTAACTGGGGGGCGGGTCCGCCCACGATGAGGACGGATGTGGGCACAATTTTTTCCTCGTTTAAAACCTGGTGAATGGTGTAAACCGGCTGGGCGTTAATGTTATATACAAAAGCCCTGGCCGAGTGGGCAATGGTTTCGGCCATTTGTTGCAACACACGTTCCGCGGTAGCTTCGGCGTTACAGCCCAGAGCGCCGCCCAGATTTTCCATGGCGGCCTTTGCCGCAACTTTGTTTCCCAGCGCTAAAAGCCCGAGAGTTACCATGGCGTCCGTCGGCGTTGCCACAGCGCCTCCGAATGCAACCGGGGGACCCTTTCGCAAAGGCCCCACGGTTATTTTGCCGTTGGTTTTCACTTGAACCACACTGTCTCCGCCCGTTCCCAGGGAATGGGTGATGATGGACCGGATCAATGTTTTATAAAGGCCCAATTTAACCCCGTGGGGATTGAGAAGAGGCATGCCGTCTAAAACAACAGACATGTCCGTGGTGGTTCCGCCCACGTCCAGCACCAGGGTTGCCCCTCTGCATCCATCCAGGGCCAGGGCCCCCATGACACTGGCGGCAGGTCCCGATTGTGCCGTTCGTGCCGGTGAACCGGCGCTTCTCATGAGATCAATGGTGCCGCCGTCCGGTTTCAAAAGGTAGCGTGGCCCATGCAGGTTCTTTTCATCCAGAATGTGCGTAAGTGCGCCGGAAAAGGCTGTGTGGAGTTCGTGAAGAGAGGCATTGAGATAGGTGGTAAAAATGCGACGGGGAAAATTGAGGCCGCCGGAAACCGAGTGCCCCATGGTCACGTGTGAGAACAAACCTTTGACCCAGTCAGAAATCTGAAGCTCGTGAGCCGCATTTCGCACTGAAAACTTTCCAACGACCCCTATGGTATTGATACCCTCTCCCTGAATTTTTTCGGCCGCTTCCATGACGGATGACTTGTCCAGGGGGACAGCCTCGAATCCCTGGTGGTCCAGACATCCTTCGACCACATGAAATGAAGGGCCAACGGAAAAACAGGCAGGGTCAATGCCGGGGCCCGCGGAGATAATCATGCCGGTTCGCCCCAGGCGATCTTCAACAATGGCATTGGTTGCCAGGGTCGTTGAAAAAGCCATCCGTTCAATCTGTTCCGGTTCAACACCACTCAAAATGCCATCCAGGGCGGTTCGAAGGGTTAACAGGAGATTGTCCCCGGTGGGGTTTTTTGTTGCCTTCAGGATTCGATCCCCGTCTATGAGCACCGTATCTGTCTGAGTTCCGCCTACATCAAGTCCCAGAATCATCGTTTCACCGCCCCGGAATGAGTATGAACAGTTTCAGCTATAGTACCTTACCACCTGGTTTTCTGTCGCAAAAAACAAGAAAGTCGTTATATGGTATCAGTTGTCAGTTATCAGTAAAAGCATCCCCATAATATTTTGAAAGTGTTTGTACAAATCTGCGCATAATCGTGAAGACCTCTTCCATACTTCCAAATCCTCAAATTTCAAAATAACCTCCAGTGCTGACAACTGACAACTAACAACTGCGGCTCTGCCGCGTTAGATTTATGCTCCGATTCATTTTTCCGGACGCAAACGCTTCCAGGTCCAAAGCGATATGGTCAAATCCCATATGACGAAATTCCTTGATAATATCCCTACGAATTGCATCATTTAAAATCAGTTCACGTTCCGAAGCGCCCACCTCAATACGGGCCACGGCACCGTGATGCCTCACCCGAAGTGTCCTTAACCCTTTGTCTTGCAAAAACGCTTCCGCCGTTTCAATCATCTTAAGTTTTTGGGGGGTGATGACGCTGCCGTAGGGTAGCCTGCTGGCAAGGCATGCCATGGAGGGTTTGTCCCATTGGGGTAGGCCCATTTCCTTTGACAACCGGCGAATTTCTGCTTTATTCAGGTTTTCGTCCATCAGCGGGGCTTTAATACCTGCTTCCACGGCTGCCCGAAGCCCCGGCCTGAAATCATCCAAATCATCCACATTGACGCCATGGGCCACATGCTGGATGCCC
>JGI24023J19991_10003535_pt1 | contig 10941 bp, 12 predicted proteins | sample Cruoilmetagenom1_FD_19991 | JGI IMG/M metagenome (IMG submission 19991)
TTGCTGAAAGAGGAATCCCATGTGGTTATAAATAAAATCCCCGGGTTGGGAGATCTTCCTCTTATAGGAACATTTTTTACCAGTAAAGAAGTTGAAAAAAATGAGACCGAACTTGTGATAATTGTAACCCCTCGGCTGGTAAGGCCGCTTAACAGGAACGAAGTGGCTGCATTGCCGGGTGATGATTTCAATGACAATGTAAGTGACCTGGACTTCTTTTTACTGAATAAAACCGTCAAAAAAAAATCGATTGTATATAACAATAAAGATAAAGACGATATTCCACCCTTTAAGGGTGAGATAGGGTTTGTAAGGTGATCTGTGGCTGAAAAAATTAAAGGTATAATAACAGGTTTTGATGAATCCGGCGAAAAAAAATTCCAGGCTGCTCTGTCGCAAGTAGCAGATTTTGAAGAAAAGTTTAAAGACCCTGCTTTGTCCTATGTTAAAATTAAAGAACTCAGGCCAGAGGCCCTTTTCATATGTCTGGATCAGGATAAAAATGCAGGACTGGCCCTGGCAAAGAATGTTTGCACCGCTATGCCGGAAACAGCAGTCTTTCTGGTAGATAAAAAAAAGGACTCTGATATTCTTTTGGAAGGGTTACGCATGGGGGTTTCCGATTTCATCCTTTTTCCCGGCAATCAAAAAGAGATGTGCCAGGTGGTGAGCAAGGCTCTTGGCCGCACCGAAGCGGGCGGGCGGGCAGGAGATATTACTGCGGTATTCAGCATGAAAGGAGGACAGGGGGTTACCAGCATAGCCATTAATCTTGCTGATCAGATTAATGCCCTGACCGGCGACAAGGTGTTGCTGCTCGATCTTAACTTATACATGGGTGATGTGAGCGTGTTTCTGGATTTGCCTTCAGCCTACACTCCTTTTGAGATGGTCAAGGATCTGGAACGGATGGATAAAAATCTTCTATTTTCTTCCCTTACACGGCATCCGCGCGGTTTTTACATTCTGACAGCTCCTGATGAAGTAAGTGACGCAGAGCAGATCTCCAGCGATGATATAGCCCGGCTGTTACAGGTTTTAAGACGCTATCTTGACCATATCATCATAGATATGCCCCATAATTTCAACGAAAGGAATATGGCAGCTATAGATGCGGCCGACAACTTGCTGCTTATAGTCCAGCAGTCAATGCCGGTAATCAAGAATGTTCAGAAAGCCCTGAAGCTCTTTGAAGAACTTGGTTATGATGAAAAAAAAGTAAAGGTTGTGCTGAACCGATGTCTGACAAAGAGCGAACTTACGCCTGAAGATATATCCTATGTTCTGAACTGGCCGGTATTTGCCAGTATCAGCAATGATTTTATCAGGTTGACCGATATTATCAACAAAGGCAAAACAATTGATATGGCTGGGCCTGATTTAAAAATAAACAGTGAGATTGAGGTTGTGGCCGGATTGCTGACCGGGATCAAGCCTGCTAAAAAGAGAGAAGAAAGCTGGTCCGAAATTATCAGCCGTTTCCTGCCTCTTCCCGGAGGCGCTAAAGCATAATGAAACTAAGCGATCGTTTGCGGGTTAGTATGAAAGGAAGCGCCTTTGCTGATGACCTTCTTTTTGAAGGGGGGATTGACCGCAAAACATATAATACTGTAAAATCCCGGGTTCATTCACGGCTGGTGAATGAGCTTGATCTTGCCGTTGTAGCGGATATGCCCAGGGAAACCCTGACGATTTCGATCAAGGATGCTCTGCAGGAAATCACATCTGAAGATAACCTTCCATTAAACCAGCGCGAAAGGGTTATGCTGGTTACGGACCTGATGAACGAGATTATGGGTCTGGGTCCGATCGAACCTTTGGTGAAGGATGATTCGATTCAGGATATCCTGGTAAACGGTTATGAAAAAGTTTATATTGAAAAAAACGGGCTGCTTAAGCAAACCCCTGTTCAATTCCGGGATAATAATCACCTGATGCAGATTGTAGATAAAATTGTTTCGACTGTAGGACGCCGAATTGATGAATCCTCCCCCATGGTGGATGCCAGGCTGCCGGACGGATCAAGGGTAAATGTAATTATTCCGCCCCTCTCTTTGGATGGACCTATCCTTTCAATCCGTAAATTCGGCAACAAACCTCTTGAAGCAAAAAATCTGCTTGACAAGCAGGCCCTGACTTCGGAAATGATGGAATTTTTGCAAGGGAGTATAAAATCAAAACTTAACCTGTTAATCTCCGGCGGAACAGGTGCCGGCAAGACCACCCTTTTGAATATATTATCCGGTTATATACCTGAAACAGAACGTATAATTACAATTGAGGACAGCTCTGAACTTCGTCTTAATCAGCCACATGTGGTCAGGCTCGAGTCAAGACCACCCAATATAGAGGGAAAGGGCGCTGTTTCTCTTACCGATCTGGTTAAAAACAGCCTGAGGATGCGGCCGGACCGGATTATAGTCGGCGAGGCCCGGGGCGCGGAAGTTATGGATATGCTCCAGGCCATGAACACCGGTCATCAGGGTTCCATGTCGACCATCCACGCAAATTCGCCCAATGATGCTTTGTCCCGTATGGAAGTTATGCTGAGTATGGGAACTTCCCAGTTCTCGGAAGTTGCCATGCGCGCGTTGATTGCCAGTGCAATCAATATTATAGTTCAATTGGCAAGATTGGCAGATGGGACAAGGCGGATTGTGTCGGTATCTGAAGTTATCGGTATTGACGAAAATTATAAAATGAAATTGCAGGATATTTTTCTTTTTAAACAAAAAGGGATTGATGAGGAAGGCAAGATATTTGGCGCTTTTACATCCACCGGTCTGGAATCAAGATTTACCGAACATCTGAGAAGTTACGGAATTGAACTGAGTCCGAATATATTCAATTTTGTCAAGAAAATATAAATAGTTAAGGAAAAAAGAGAATGAAAGTTTTTATTCTTGTAATGGTTTTTATGGTGGTTTCTTTTTTTTTCCTCTCCCTTTATTATCTGGATATGGACAGGCGGGCGGCAGCCCGGGAGAAAGTTCTAAACCGTCTGGCCCGGGAAAGAAGAGGTTCAACCAACAGGGAAACGGAAGCGGAAGATGTTCAGGCAGGCTTGCTGGAATCAATAGTCGCCAGGGTAATGGATACTGCCCTGATAGAATCCCTGCTGCTATCGGCTGATTCTTCTATATCGGTCGGCAGGTTCCTTTCCATCTCCCTGGGTATGGGGTTTATTTTCATGCTGCCTCCCCTTATCCTGATGCGCAATCCTTTTGTTATGCTCCTCTTTTTAATTATCGGAGCATCCGTCCCGATATTCTATTTTTTATATCGAAGAAAAAAACGTGAAGAAACTCTTATAAAGCAGCTTCCCGAATCGATCGATATGATTACCCGGGCGCTTAAAGCCGGTCAGTCCCTGGATGGAGCATTGCACGAAGTCGGCCGCAGTTTGCCTTTGCCTATAGGCGGAGAAATTTCTGCTGTTTATGATGAAATTGCCATAGGGCTGCCCTTTGAAGCCGCAATAAAAAATTTTGAAAAAAGGTATCCTCGAATTGCCGATATAAAAATTCTATGCACCACCTTTGTTATCCAGCGGGAAACCGGCGGAAATCTCACCAAAATACTGGGAGGCCTTGCAACTACTATCAGGGAACGGTTTAAACTGAAAATGCAGATCAAAACCCTCACAGCCGAAGGCCGGGTTACCTCCATGATTCTCGCCATGATACCGGTAGTATTCGCGTTATTGACCTGGTTTTTGAATCCCAAATATATCTCGATCCTGTTTGTACACCCAATGGGCAAAAAGATTCTTCTTTTTGCATTATTTCTCGAAGGGCTTGGGTTTTATGTAATGAAAAGACTTACCGAAATAAAGGTATGAGAAGCGATGCTGAATTTTACTGTTGAATTTATTACCTTCCTGCTGATTACAGGCTCGGTAATGTATGGCTACTATTATTTGGAAGAGAAATATAAACGTTCTGTTATAATGAAGCGGCTTTTTGGTTCCCGCGCAGCAGCCGGGGTCTATGAAAAACGGCGAATGAATACCGATTTTAAAAAAACACTAACCTCCTTCGGCCTGATAGCCATGCCTAAAAGCGAGGAAGAGGTCGCCGGTATCAGGAAGCTGCTTGGCTATGCCGGGTATAGATTCCACAGCGCGGTTGTTATCTTTTTCGGTTTAAAATTGCTGCTGGCCATTATTTGCGGCGGGCTTTATCTTCTTGTTGCTCTTTTGGCAGGCAAGCTGGAATTAAGGGGATTGCTTTTTGTATTTTTTCCTATTGCTGCCGGCTATTATTTGCCTGCTTTTTTACTTAAAAAAAAAGTTGCCGCAAGGCACAGGAAAATTTTTCAGGAATTGCCGGATATACTTGATCTGCTTTTGATTTGTATGGAGGCGGGTTTGAGTTTTGATATGGCGCTTGACAGGGTCAGCAAGGAACTCTCTTCAATTGCGCCGGTACTCTCAGGAGAATTGGGGCGTTATTTCCTGGAAATAAAGGGCGGCCTCCCAAGGAAACAGGTTTTGACAAACCTGGCGGACCGGAACGGTGAAAAAAATCTTATCAGTGTTGTGCATGTTTTAATACAGTCTGCAAATTTTGGAACCGATATTACCGAAGCTATTAGAATCTATTCGGATTCCCTGCGCACCGAAAGGAAACAACTTGCCGAAGAGCGCGGCGCAAAGATTTCAACCAAACTTACTTTTCCAACAATTTTGCTTATTTTGCCAGCCTTGATGTTGATTATTCTGGGACCTGCAATAATAAACCTGATGGAGCGAATGAAATGAAAACAGCCTTCGGCTTTATCCGAATTATTGTGCCGTTTTTATGCCTGATATGCACCGCTGGATGCGTAACCACCGGGCAAAAAAAGTCACATGCTGATTTCCAGTCAAACATCATGCCGCAAATGGAAGAGCAATATGCCGCTAATCCGGCCTTGCGCCATGCTCTTAAACCTGATTTTTTACAACTTGCACAGAACCTGATCAATAAAGGTTTTTTTGATGTAGCCCTGTTGCAGCTCAATAAAGCAGTGGAAAATGATCCCGATAATTCTGAAATATATTTTCTGATGGGAAAATGTAACCGTGAAAGCAGTCACTTTAAAAATGCTGAAAAAAATTTTAAAAAGGCGCTTCAAATAGATCCTGAATTTGCCCCTGCTCACGACGGTCTTGGCCTGCTTTACGACCTGAGCGGAAAAAGAGAAGCTGCGCAGGCGCAGTATCAAAAAGCCATTGCATTAAATCCGGCCCGGCCCGATTTTTATAATAATCTCGGTTTTTCGAAACTGCTGGCAGGCAAATATATCGAAGCAAAATCGGATTTACTGAAAAGCCTGGCCTTGCAGCCGGGTTTTAGAAAAGCGGAAGCAAATCTGGCCTTATGCTGTATTATGACCAGTGATGATAAAAAAGCCTTTGCATTATTAAGAAAAAGCCATACTTATCAGGATACCTGCCGCAATATGGCCGCAATGTATAAATTTAAAGGGGAGACTCGAAAAGCCCTTGAGATGATTGACAAATCAACCAAAACTGATATAAATACCCCATAAGGTGATAAAATGTATAAAACAATACTTTTTCTGGTTTCTCTGGTTTCTCTGGTTTTTCTAACCGGATGCACACAAACCACCCATCTTTCCGATGAATACGGCAAATCATACAATGCATTATTTGCAGCACAGGTGGTCAATCCTGATGCCCCGCATGACCGCGCGCCGGTTGACGGCATGCCTGGCTATACAGCCATCCAGATATATAATGATGTATATCTTCCAGGGTTGACGAAATCCGACTCAAGCGGTGGCGATGGGTCTTTGCGATAGGGATCTTTCACCAAATTCGTATCATGTCGATCCCAATAGAATCCTGATCCTGTTGATTTTTTATATATTGCCGTATTTTGGCTTTATCCAGGAAACGTGAAATACAAATCGGATATCCTGACTTTCCCTGTCCGACTGCCTTCCCATGAGTAACATCCTTTTTATATTGCAAATTTAATTTACATAAAATATGAATAAGGAACGGGGACGAAATAACTTCCCCAATTCCTAAACCCAATATTTAAAATGTGATACCTCATGCCGATGTTAGCACTTGAAGAATATCATAAAGAACAAGTAATTCTAAATAACCTGTCTATTGAATTTATGCGGCAGGCCAGGTTTTATCCTTTTGCAATCAAGGATAATAAAATCAGCATTGTAATGGCTGATCCGGATGATTTTTATACCATTGAGGCTATTCAGCTTGGGTTTGGCCTGGAAGTAGATATTTACAGTGGTGTGGAGGAAGAAATTCTCGAAGCCATTGAAACCGGCTATGGTTCCGGGTCCCAGTCGGTGGAAAAAATAATCGAAGAGATGGGCAGAAGCATGCCTGGTTATCTTTCTGAAGGCGAAGAGGATATCAATCATCTCAAGGATTTGGCTTCTGAAGCGCCCATAATCAAGCTGGTTAACAAAATTATCACCAAGGCAGTTGAAATGAGTGCCAGTGATATTCATTTTGAGCCTTTTGAAAAGGATTTTAAAATAAGGTACCGGATAGACGGCGTGCTGCATAATGCTGAATTTCCTCCCAAACGTTTGCAGGCGGCAATAATTTCACGAGTAAAAATTATTGCCAAAATGAACATTGCAGAACGACGCCTGCCACAGGATGGCAGAATCAAGCTGAAAATATCCGGCAAGGAGATCGACTTCAGGGTTTCCACGGTTCCGACTTTATATGGTGAAAGCCTGGTAATGAGAATTCTTGACAGGGAAAGCCTTATTCTCGATTTTGAGGCACTTGGTTTTCCGGAAAATATGATCACCCAATACAAGGAACTGATTACTCAGCCTTATGGCATTATTCTGGTTACAGGGCCCACTGGCAGCGGTAAAACAACCACTCTTTATGCTTCTTTATCATCGTTAAATTCCTCTGAAAAAAAAATCATCACAGTTGAAGACCCTGTCGAATACCAGTTAAAAGGGATTAATCAGATCCAGATTAATCAAAAAATCGGCTTAACCTTTGCCAGCGGGCTCAGGTCGATTGTACGCCAGGATCCGGATATAATCCTGATTGGTGAAATTCGTGATATCGAGACTGCTGAAATAGCAATTCAGTCCGCTCTAACCGGGCATCTGGTATTCAGCACCCTGCACACCAATGACGCCACCGGCGCCATAGCGCGCATGGTTGAAATGGGAGTGGAAAACTATCTTCTTACCTCTGCACTTACAGGTATTCTGGCCCAGAGGCTGGTGCGCAGAATCTGCCCTCATTGTAAAGAAATATACCATCCGGAATCGAAGCTTACGGAAGAATTGCTGTCCGGTCGAAGCACAAATGAAGATATTACATTTTATCACGGCAAAGGTTGCGAACAATGCCGTTTTACAGGCTTTAAAGGACGGATTGCAATCCTGGAATTCCTGCCGCTTGATGGGGATATCAAGCGGGAAATTACCCTTAAATCAGATCTTGGCAAAATAAGAAAACTTGCAATCCACAAGGGTATGCAAACACTCAGGGAGCATGGCTGGGAAAAAGTCAAGGCAGGCATCACAACAATTCCGGAAGTATTAAAAGCTACATTAAGGAGTTGAATAGCAATTGACAATCTATTCCTACAAAGTATCAGACAGCGCCGGTAAAACAGTGGAAGGCACAATGGATGCGGGGGATGAAAAGGAGCTTGTGGGCCGGCTTCATACAATGGGCTATATCCCTATTCGGATTACTTCCTTAGATGGCGGAAAATCCGGATTGAATGATTTTTTTGCTTTTTTTAATAAAGTTTCCAAAACCGATGTAATGTTATTTACTCAGGATATCTCAACGCTGCTGAATGCGGGGCTTCCAATCGACCGCAGCCTTGCAATCATCGCTGATATTACCGAAAATAAAAAATTTGAGACCTTGATTCGGGATATTTTGAAAAATGTTCATGAAGGAAATGATCTTTCCGGAGCATTTGCCAAATACCCTGATGTTTTTTCTCCTTTGTATGTCAATATGGTAAAAGCCGGTGAAGCAGGCGGAGTGCTGGAACTTATATTACAGAAACTGGCCGAGTTTTTAAAAAATTCTCGGGAATTAACCGATTATATAAAATCTGCAATGGTGTATCCTCTGCTGCTGGCATCTGTCGGAGGCATATCCATGATCATCCTGCTAACCTTTGTAATCCCTAAATTTTCTGTAATCTTTGCAGATATGGGCCAGACCATTCCTTTGTCTGCCAGCATTTTACTCGGTTTAAGCGCTGCCTTGAAAACATACTGGTGGCTGATAATAACTGTAATCGGTGCAGCAATTTTTTTTATAAAAAAATATATTAAAACAGAAGCAGGCAAGTTTAATTTTGATAGATCGCTTTTTAATTTTCCCCTGACTGGAAAAATTATTAAAAATCTGGAGACAGCCAGGTTTGCCAGAACCCTGGGTACACTGCTTAAAAGCGGAGTGCCTGTTCTTGAGGCGCTGAAACTGGTTAAAGATATCATCGGCAACAGTTTTATAGCCGGCAGCATGGATAAAATATGTGATCAAGTCAAAGAGGGTGAAAGATTTTCCAAACCGCTGAGGGAAAGCAATCTTTTCCCATCTCTTGCTGTGCAGATGGTAATCGTGGGAGAGGAAACCGGAAAAATAGATGAACTGCTTATCAAGGTGGCAGATAATTATGACAGCGTCGTAAGAAGTACGGTAAAAAAACTGATCAGCCTGCTTGAGCCGGCCATGATTCTGATAATGGGGATAGTCGTAGGTTTTATAGTCATTTCCATGCTCATGGCCATATTCAGTGTTAACGATATGCCTTTTTAGGAACGGGGACGAAATAAATGGTTAATAAAAATGGTTTTACATTAATTGAAATTCTTATTGTAATGGTTATTCTTGGTCTTTTGGCCGCCCTGGTCGGCCCGAAAATGTTCGGCAAGGTGGGCAAGTCAAGGCAAAAAACCGCCAAAGTCCAGATTTCCCTTTTTGAAACATCACTTGATACATTTCGGCTTGATATGGGCCGCTATCCAACTACAGAGGAAGGGCTGGAAGTGTTGAGGGAGAAACCCTCCAACTCAGACAAGTGGGACGGACCGTATATTCCAAAAAGAATTCCTACGGATCCCTGGCAGAACCCTTATGAATATAAATGCCCGGGTGAAGAAGGGGAATACGATATTATCTCATACGGAGCAGATGGAAAATCCGGAGGCGAAAAAGAAGATAAGGATATCGTCAACTATAAGGATATTAATGAATAACGCAAATTCTGATCCGGAGTTGAACTATTCAGGATTTACTTTGCTGGAACTGATGATTGTCATGATTCTCATGGGACTGATGACGGCTCTAATTGTGCCGGTTACAGGCAGCGCCATTGCCAGAATGGAATTAAAAACAGCCGCAAAAAAGACAGCTTCAGCGCTCAGATATTGCAGGAACATGGCCGCTATGGAAAAAATAACCTGCACTGCCGGTATAGATTTTGCCAATAAAACCCTTTCTATTATAAACAAAAAAGATTCCGATAAAGAACCGGACGATAAACCGGACGATAAAAATGTAAAAAAATACAAGCTGCCGGAAGGAGTAATTATAAAAAAAATAGACTATAATGGAGAGGAGGTCGACCAGAAAAAATTCAGCTTTATTTTTTTCCCAAATGGATGTTGCAGCGGAGGAACTATTACGCTGGCCGGAAAAAAGGCTAAAACTTTCAGCATTAAAGTTGACACCATCACGGGCATTGTAACAATTGAAAATTAATAACTCCTATCCCTTAAAGCTTAAAAATTCTTCTTTTGGTTTTACTTTAATAGAAATACTGGTCTCCCTTGTAATATTGACCATTTCCCTGGTTACGATAATGCAGCTTTTTTCAGGCGGTCTGAAATCAAGCAAAATCGCAGGTGATTACACCAAAGCTATTTTTCTGGCCAGGGAAAAAATGAATCAAATGCTCCTTGAAGAAGATACTGTTGCAAAGAGTATTGAAGAAGATTTGAATAATGAATATAAATGGCGGGCTGAAATCAAACCATTTAATATTATGAATGAAGATGAAGATGACAGCAAAATGCCTGTAAAACTTTTTGAAATAGAGGTATCAGTTGAAAAAAAAACCGGCGGCCGAAAAATATGCTTAAAAACATTAAAATTATCAAATTCAGATGAAATGTTTGAAATGGAAAATAAACTGTCCATTCAAAAATAAAAATGGCTTTACCCTGATTGAACTGTTGATTACTTTTACTATTTTTGCAATCAGTATAGCTATTCTGTTTTGCGGATTAAGGGTTGGTATCAGAGCCTGGGAAAAAGGGGAGCAGGATATCAACAATCGCCAGCGATATCGTATAGTGCTGAATTTGCTGAAACGTCAGATAAAATCGGCTTATCCGTATTATGGCAAAGACGAGGGTGAAAAAAATTTAATTTTTAACGGTAAAGCAAAATCGCTGGAATTTGTTTCCGCTCTTTCCCTGATGCCAGGCGGAGCCAGAGGACTGATCTACGTTAAATATAAATTACAGGAAGATGAATTGCAAAAAAATCAGACAACTGATAAAAAAAAATTAGTCTTCAAGGAAAATTTTAAATATCTGCTGACCAATGAGAGCCAAACGGATACGGATGAATCCTTTACCAGCCTTCTGAATAATATTATATATTTTGAAATTGAGTATTTTGGAAAAATTGATGAGAATGATTCGGCCATGTGGCATGATGAATGGGATGGCAGGGAGATTCAGGCCATGCCGGCAGCGGTAAAGTTGAAATTAAAGACAGATCTTAAAACCGATCAATTAACAGTCATTATTCCAATTCCGGCGTAAGGAACGGGGAACCATTCAATGGATCGAAAAAAAAATTATTGATTTTTGGGCATCCGAAGCGGAAGAATCTCTCCATGTTGCAAAACATCTTTTTGAAAAAAAAGATTATTCTTATGCGCT
>JGI24023J19991_10003536_pt1 | contig 10938 bp, 12 predicted proteins | sample Cruoilmetagenom1_FD_19991 | JGI IMG/M metagenome (IMG submission 19991)
CAGATACGAAATTGTCTCTCAGCCGGCGGTAAATCCGGGGTGTAGTCAGTTATTCTCAGATACGGCAAGACCTCGAAAATGGAACATGGGTTTTAAAGATGCCATGAAGCCCACTGCGTATAATGGTATCGGGCTCTGCGAAGTCAGCCACAAGCTGATTTGGACAACGCGGGCATGTAGCCCGTGTTAAGCGAAGTAGGCCACCCTATTCTGCAATTTTGGCCCAATTTACACTGTTATGTCCGTCAATCTCTACAGCTTAATTTCTGTGCCAAGCATATCTAGAAACTTGCGAATCCATTCTGGGTGTCCAGGCCAGGCTGCAGCGGTAACCAAATTTCCATCTACGTGAGCGTTAGAAAGATTTTCGTTCACCTCTCCCCATTTAGCTCCTGCTCTGATCACCTCGGGTTTTATGGCTGGATAAGCTGTACAAAGTTTCCCTTCAAGGACATCTGCTGCAGCCAGCACCTGTGGGCCATGGCAAATTGCCGCCATGGGCTTATTGTTTTCTGCAAAGTGACGTACGATAGAAATTACTTTCTCGTCCAGACGAATGTATTCTGGGGCACGTCCTCCAGGGAGCACAAGGCCATCATATTCTTTGGGATCAATCTCATCAAAAGTTGCTGTAAGAATGAAATTATGGCCTGGTTTTTCACTATATGTTTGATCGCCCTCAAAATCGTGGATAGCTGTTTTTACGGTCTCACCTTTTATCTTGCCCGGACAGACAGAGTGAACAGTGTGGCCCACCATCGTCAACATCTGGGAAGGAACCATCGCCTCATAATCCTCGACAAAGTCTCCCACAATCATTAGGATCTTTTTGGCACTCATCTTCTCGCCCCTTTTAATGCTATTTAGACATTCATGCTAGCTTGAGATTGTGTGAAAACTCCCTAAAAAGCGTTTTTCTGAAGCCACCGCTTTCCCGCTGGAAGCTGCAACGCTGACTTTTCACACAACCTGATGTCTTGCCGATGAAAGAAGCTGCCGAAGGCAATTTGGGCGAAGGTGGGCAGCATCGTAGGCTTTTATCCGCTGCTATATGCTGTGCCGTGCCATAACAGCACAGGCAGATGGGACAAAAGGATTCACTGCTCAAATAGATTAACATCTTTATCTCTTTTGCATAACGAAAAAGACTGATCGGAACAATTTTGGATTCTTCTTGAACATCTCTATTTCCTGCTGCTCACTATCAAATTCTACAAAATCCTTGGACTCATCGATATATTTCATTAGAATATCATTAATTCGCCTTTCCAATGGACCATAGTATTCAGCCCACCAGATATCTTCGGACAATGTGAAATGCCCAAGTATCTCATACCCACAACTAGAGATGTGTTTGAGTTTTTGGTGAATATTATTTATGTCATCATGGATTACCAGAAATCCGTTGGGTTTAAGGAATCGCCTCCACTCTTCAAGCCCCCGTTTGAAACCTATCCTTGATATGGAACCCTCAGCCCAGATGATGTCAAAGCTTTCATCCTGGAAATCTAACTCGAACATTGAGCATCTTAGAGTCTTAATTCGGTGTGAAAGTCCTGCCTGTTCGATGTTCTTGCTAAGTTTGTCCAGGGCAGCCTGGTCAATGTCTATCGCTACTACTTGTCCATTACTCAGTCTTGCAAGCTCCATGGTGGGGACCCCCGAACCACAACCTATATCTAGAATGCAGGGCTCATTCATTTTCGGAAGCATGTGAAATGCCTTTGCTGTGTATTTGTTGAGGTTCTCTCTAATAGGATCCGTATCCATCTTGCCCAATTTTTCGTTACCCGTCACTTACCTGGTTTGTTCGGCAGTCAATTTATCTTCCTTTTACTGATCCGAAGCGTTTGCCAATGATTACATAAGACAGTGATATTAACCGCCCACACGGAAACAGGAGCAGGCAGCCGGAGTGAGTCGCCAAGGCGTTCGGTATGGCGATTCGAGGGTATCTGAAGTCCGGCCGTAAAGCCGGATTCCGGCGAATTGCCGAAGACACCAGACCTGATACGCTGATTGGCCGACGTTGACTCTAAAATCCGAAATACTCGGGATTCGCCCACAGTGAAATCGCTCCGACAATGGCGATAATGACAAAACTCCAGAGGGTTGTGAGAACTCCAACATACTCCCTCAAGCTATCTTTTAGTCCGAACTCAACCAGGCCAAATCTCTGAGCAATAGCCAAGATACCGACATAAAAGTAAAATATGTACAGGAACGTGCTCAGGACAAACCCCCAGTAGCTTCCTCTGATCGTCAAGACTATGGCAAGGGGCACAATAATAGCGTGTGACACAACATCTGCCCATGCATGGCCCCATTCTATGGCCATGTGGGTTCGATTGACGGGATCGGCATCATCTGATGCATGCTCTTGTACCCGCAATTTCAAGGCAAGTCTCCAATTGACGACGGATATTCCTTGAAATATAAGGTTTGCTCCCCCTATCAAGCCAACAATAACTATCGACAACCAGATGCCCAAGGGGAATTGACCAGTTTGCGTAGTTAGGAATTCCATATTGTTCTCCTTTGCCAGTCCACGCTCTATCAATGCGGGCGTTTATATTGATAGCTTTCTCAAAAGCCTTTATGGCGTCTTCATGTCTCCGAAGCCCGCTAAGCTGAACACCATTGCTATACCATTCTGTTTCGCTCGTGGTAGTCTCCCGGTATCTCTCACTTCGTAGTCAGCCTTTCCACAAGATGACCGCGTCTTTTTCCGGCACAGCACCGGGCATAACGTCAGCCTGTGTGACAACTCTGATCTTGAGAACTTATCCCCCACCTTTGGGGGAACAGGCAGGGATATTTGGTATCAATCCCCCGCTTTCTGCCCGAAATTGCGCTGCCTCTAGAGCCGCTTCCACACTTCTGCGATTCGCTGGCACTTTTCACACATTCCGACGGTTTCGGCGTTGCCGAAGCCGCCACAGGCGGTTTGGGCGAACAAGGTGACCCGCAAACATACTGCTTCACGCTGTCCTCTGCCAATAGGCTGACCCCCATCTCGTCTATTTGTACTATTTACCTCGAAAATAGATTCCCCATGTGTCATTGCGACCCTGAGCGAAGCGAAGGGGAAACAATCTCACTCTCATTACCCCGAGCTTGCTTCGGGGCCTTGCCCCTCGCAACGACAACCCATTTTCATGATTCGCTGGTGGACACCCGCCCATGAGGGTTTGTTCCGAAACATGGTTTAAGGTTGCTTTCCAGCTTGGTTACTGCACTTATTGATATTTCGCCTCTATCTCCTTTATTTTTCCTTCCATTGCCATGGCAGATAGGACAGGCTCAAAGGGAGGAGGGGAACGCAATTGTACTTCAATACCTCTTGCCGTGATACGTTCTATATTTGGTAAGAGGAGGATGATGATCAAAAGTGCAATAAGGAACACATACAGGGTCCAGTTTACCTGGAGAGAAGGAAACCACCCAGGAATAAATGGGTGAAGCAATAACAATGCAAAAATAAACAGTGAGACCATGAAAAATCCGATCCTCTTGGGCCAGCGATATAAAGGTGCGTTTAACCACCAGCGCCACCAGGGTGGTCTGATTTGATAGTTCCAGATATTGCCCAGCAATTCACGCGCAGATGCCTCAATTGGAGATTTTGATTTCAACTTGGTACACTCTTCAAGTTTTTCTTTTGCTGCAAAGATATCCTTGCTCTTGAGGTAGAAGCAGCCCAAAAAATACAGGGCGTGCGGCCTTATCTGTTTGCGCCGTTTTTGCTCTTTTGACAGGGTATCTGCCCTTTCCAGGTTTCTTATGATTGCGACTACCTCTTCCTGGAATCTTTTGCCTCCTGACTCCAGAGAAAATTCTGCCTTAAGATAGTTAGCGTAAGCATCCCAAAGGAGAAGCAACGGATTGCCTGCATCCAAAGAAATTGCCTTTACAAAGAGTTCGCTTGCAGCCTCGTAGTCCTTCTCTTCGATCTTAATTCTAGCCTTTAGACTCAGCGCAGGTGCAAGACTCTTATCTCTGTTCTTATCTCTGTCAAGTGCCTGTTCAACCCTTTGAGAAGCATCCTTAAGATTTCCCAGATCGAAAAAAACCTCTGCTAGATTGCTGTATGTCAGAGCGTCTTGTGGCTTGATCTCTATCGCTTTGTCATAGGCCTTTATGGCGTCTTCATATTTCTCAAGCTCGCCAAGCACAACAGCTTTCCCAAACCATGCTCTGTCATTTTGTGGGTTTATCTCGATGGCCTTCTCAAGAGCCTTTATGGCCTCTTCATGTCTCCCAAGCTTGCTAAGCACAACACCTTTGTTATTCCATTCTGTTTCGCTCATGCCATTTTCCCCGGGCTCTCTCACTTTGCAGTCAGCCTTTCCATAAGATCAGCCCTTTCTCTTTTAGGCAGGGCATTTCATATAACTCACCCGTATGCGCATTGCGGACATCCTTCCCATTTGCGTGTGTATTCGCACTAGTGGGCATATACGTGCCTCTGGGTGAAGCAGACTCACAAGTCACCTTGGCAAGACCCTATCTCCAGTTCTTGCTTACCCCCCTCTTTTCCATGCCTGGTCTCGTTTTTACGCCATCTTGCTCAGTTCAGCTTTAGCCAGAAGTGCTGCTCCCAGAGCCCCCATTGTTTGCGGACTCTCAGGAATTATGATCTCCATCCCAATGTCTTTTTCTAAAAACTTCCACACCCCTATATTCTTTGCTACCCCGCCAGTGAAAATCACCTCTTTCTTAAAGCCGACAGTTCTTGCTATAACCGCCACCCTTGAGGTACAAGAGCCGACTACCCCGGCGACTAACATCGGCTCATGCTCTCCTCCCCGAATAAGACCCACTGGCACTGGCATCGCCCCGCAAGCATACACTAGCTCCTCCGGCATATATAGCCACCAGGGGTATAACCAACCACCTTGCGTCCCTCATCCTTCACCTTCCTCAACTCGACCATCCTGGCTCTTAAGTGTTCAGACAATTTCTCCATCGCTTCCATTTAAGTGATCCTCCTTTCAATCTTCAATGTAGTAAGATTGCATAAATTTAACGCCACAGCAAATTAAAAATCGGCTCTTGTCTGCAAACTAATTATAGCAAATTTAAGTTCGTCTCGGTAAGACTTCACCCATTTGGAGGGCAACTATGAACAAAGTTATATTCTGATAAAGTTCATGGTAACGAGAGAATAAACTCGGGGATTTTGGCTGGCGGCGATAGGGCTATCTTCGCGGAGAGATCTACTGGGGCACCGCATTGAACCTCAAAAAGTTTAAGAGTTTTTGGGGGCCCCGATACATTGACCTTCTGCCAGCCTCATTGATATACTCATCTTGTGGCAGATGTCCAACCATTTCGTGGTCTTCGCTATAACTTGGCGCGAGTTGGCGAGCTCTCTCAAGTGATCAGCCCCCCCTACGATATAATTTCTCCCCAAGAACAGGCCCTCTATTATCGCAAAAACCCATACAATATCATCAGGCTTGAGTACCCCCAGGAGCAATCTGGCGACTCTGCCCAAAATAATAAATACACCCGGGCAGCCAGCACAATAGAAAGCTGGCTTAGAGAGGATATCCTAGTCCAGGAAGAACATCCATCTTTCTACCTCGTGGAGCACTGCTTTTCCTATCATGGTGCCCTAAAAAGCCACTGGGGGCTCATCGCGCGCATCCGACTGGAGGATTTGAGCACCGGCCGGATCCGCCCTCACGAAATAACCAGAGGGGAGGCCGTCACCGACCGCCTTCGTCTCCTCAAGTCATGCCAAGCCAGCTTCAGTCCTATAATGGGGATGTTTCGCCACGAAAGCGACTTATCACTATTTGCTAATCTGGCTACCAATCAGCCCGCCCTAAGCGCAGTGGATAGCTATGGAGTAACCTACCGTACCTGGGTAGTGACTGATAAAGAGACTATCACCATGATCTCTGAGTCTCTCGCCGACAGGATTCTCTATATCGCCGATGGGCATCATCGCTATGAAACCGCTCTGGCCTATCGCAACTCTCACCGCCCGCCTTTTGGGGATGGGGGATTCAATTTCGTGATGATGACTCTGACAGATTCACAAGCCCCAAACCTTGTCATGTTGCCCATTCATCGCCTGGTGCGAGGCCTCGAGGAGGCTCAACTTGCCAGCTTGAAAGAAGAGCTAGCTAACCGCTTTGAGGTGAAGGAGTTACTTTCGCCTACATCCTCTCTGTCTGAAACGGTGGAAAGTTGGCCAGATTGCCTAAAGGAGCAGGGCCAGCAGGGGACGGTTTTCGGTCTTTATGGCTTACATGGGCAATGCCTGCTCAAGGTTCGACAAAAGGAGACGATTCAACAAATGAGGCCGCAGCCGGACCAGGGAAAGGATTTGGATGCAAGCATCCTGCATGGGGTAATTCTGCGAGGAATGCTAAATATCGATAGCCCAGAAAAGGAGATGAGACACCTAGAATATACCACCGATGGACTGGAGGCTATATCTCGGGTAAACTCTGGGGAGTGTCAACTTGCCTTTTTGGTTAACCCTACTCCTATAGCCAGTGTCTTAGCTATTGCTGATGCCGGGACAAGGATGCCGGCAAAATCCACCTATTTCTATCCCAAAACGCCAGCTGGCCTGATAATATATCCTCTATGGGATGAGCATTAAACAAACCAAAAAATTGGCAATTTCTTGCCAAAGAGCACCGAGAGATAAAGAACAATCTGAGATGGGAATGTACTAACATTATTTAGGGGTGGGGCATAGTAAGTGCCGCGGATAGCCAACGACATCACTGGGTTAATAGGGAATACGCCGCTAGTCAGGCTGAATAGGCTAACGGAGGGACTCGGCGCCGAGGTGATAGCCAAGCTTGAGTCATTCAACCCCTGTGGCAGTGTGAAGGATAGGATCGGCGTCTTTATGATTGAAGCTGCTGAAGAGACTGGGCTTGTCAGGGAGGGCACGGTGATCATTGAGCCGACCAGTGGCAATACTGGCATTGCCCTGGCCATGGCTTGCGCCGTCAAGGGGTATAGATTGATCCTCACTATGCCCGATACCATGTCTTGGGAGCGTAGACAACTTCTTGAGGCCTTTGGGGCGGAGTTGATCCTAACCCCAGGAGCGGAAGGGATGGCAGGGGCAATAAGCAAGGCTGAGGAGTTAGTGGCCGGTTATCCCAATTCATTTATGCCCCGGCAGTTTAGCAACCCAGCCAATCCCGCAATTCACCGGAAGACAACCGCCGAGGAGATTTGGCACGATACCAATGGAAGGGTAGACATCTTAGTCGCTGGAGTGGGAACTGGAGGCACAATTACCGGAGTGGCCGAAGTGATTAAAGCCAGAAAGCCGGAGTTCAGGGCGATTGCTGTTGAGCCCAAAGCTTCAGCAGTTCTCTGCGGGGGGAAAGCGGGGTGTCATGAGATTCAAGGAATTGGTGCTGGATTTATCCCCGAGGTGTTAAAACTGGATTTAATCGACGAGATTATTCAAGTTAGTGACGAACAAGCTAAAATAATGGCCCGAAGGCTGGTTCAGGAAGAGGGGATATTGGCCGGTATCTCTTCCGGAGCGGCAACCTGGGCAGCGATGGAAGTAGCCAAAAGAGCTGAAAATGAAGGGAAACTTATCGTAGTTATTCTGCCTGACACCGGCGAGCGCTATTTAACCAGCCAACTTTTCTATCCCCAGGCGAATCCCTGATTCGGCTGGGGGGCCCCAATTTACCCCCCAATCTTCGGGCCCCCAGGAAAAAGGGCGAATTTTTATGGGGAACTATTTAGGAGGATAAATGGATGAGGTAACTATATCCCGAGCAATAACGGAGAGTTTCTTTAAAGAATTCATGGCGGCAATGGAAGTAGATGTGGCTATAGCTGGGGCGGGACCATCAGGGCTGATTGCTGCCTACCATGCAGCCAAAGAGGGAATGAATACTGTGGTATTTGAGAGAGAGCTTCGCCCCGGTGGTGGTATGCCTGGTGGAGGAATGATGTTTCCCCGCATTGTAGTTCAGGATGAGGGAAGGGAAATCCTGGACGAGTTTGGCGTCCGAACTAGAGAGTATGAAAGGGGGTACTACATAGCCGATGCTTTGGAGACTATTTCCACTATCTGCTCTCAAGCTATAAAGGCTGGGGCAAAAATTTTCAACCTGATCAGTATTGAGGATGTAATGATTAGGGAAGGCGACGCAGTAACTGGGCTTGTTTTGAATTGGAGTGCAGTTTCATGGTCGAAACTTCACGTAGACCCCTTAACAGTAAGATCGAAAGTGACTATAGATGCTACCGGACATGTAGGTGAAATCTGTCACATTGTAGTCCACAAGCTGGGGGCAAAACTAAGAACCCAGACAGGGGAGGTAATGGGAGAAAAGCCGATGTGGGCAGAAAGGGGAGAGAAAGAGATCATAGAGAATACCAAGGAGGTCTATCCTGGATTGATAATCTGTGGCATGGCAGCGAACGCCGTATGTGGTTCTCCCCGGATGGGGGCTATCTTCGGCGGCATGCTGTTATCAGGCAAGAAGGCAGCCAAATTAGCTCAAAGTATTGTATCGAAGGGATAAGCGGGGATAGAGGGTAAGAAAGCCTTTGACGAGAACCTTGAGAAGTGTGTCAAGTAAATAGGGTGCTATGACATTAGGATTCGCCCACTTCTTGGTGGAGAAGGTGCTAAGCGGCGGGGAGATCTCCTTCGAAGAAGCTTTAAGCCTGATGAATCTTCAAGGAGCCCAGACTTATGACCTTTTAGCTGCTGCTAACCGCATCCGGGAGTGCTATAAGGGCAACAGGATCAGCCTATGCGCCATTATCAATGCTAAATCGGGCAAGTGCTCTGAAGACTGTGCTTTTTGTGCTCAATCTGCTCATCATAAAGCCAAAATTGAGGCCTATCCTTTGCTTGGGCCTGAAATTATAGTGGGCGCGGCCGAGAGGGCGTGGAGAAATGGTGCCCGCAGGTTTGCAATTGTCACCAGTGGGAAATCTTTGTCACACCGAGAGCTGGCAAAGGTGTGTATTGCCATTGAGAGGATTTCCCGCCAAGATAAGATTCGCCCTTGTGCCTCTTTGGGGATATTGAACCAAGAGACAGCCTTAAGACTTAAGCAGGTAGGTCTAAAGCGCTACCATCACAACTTGGAGACAGCGGCGAGTTTTTTCCCTAATATCTGCACCACCCACCACTACGACGAGGACCTTAACACAATAAAGATCGCCAAGAGGCTAGAATTTGAGGTCTGCTGTGGTGGAATCTTTGGTATGGGGGAGTCGATAGAGCAGCGTGTTGAACTTGCCTTTACCCTTAAAGAGCTGGGGGTTGATTCTGTGCCAATAAACTTTTTAAACCCCATACCGGGGACTAAATTGCAGGGCAGGCATCTTTTATCGCCTTTAGAGTGCCTCAGGATTTTGGCTACCTATCGCTTCATTCTCCCCTCTTGTGACATCCTCACCTGTGGAGGGAGAGAGGTAAACCTTAGGAGCCTTCAGCCTTTAATGTTTACCAGCGGCGCCAGTGGCACTATGGTGGGCGACTATCTGGTGACCCAGGGAAGACCTCCCCAGGAGGATCTCGAGCTAATCGAAGACCTCGAGTTAGAGGTAGATAGGGGTGAAAGTAATTAAGCCTTTAGATTACTCCCTCTCTTATCAGGTCATCTAAAGGTCTTGCCCCGTTTACCTCCTCCATCAACTTGGGTGCAGAATTGGGATAGATTACCGGCCCATGTTCCCTTGAGGGAAGAATTACAGTCGAAGTATGCGGGGGCATTGAGTACACCTCCCTCTGATTCTTACCCCAAGCTTCGATATCCACGCAGCACTTCCCTCCCTCTATATACTTCTTAGTCACCTTCCCCTCAAAGATAGTGAAGTCACCCATCTGGTTGAAGGCCCTCAGGTCTCCCGCCATCTTCCACAGGAAGCCATCGTCACCCATCCAATTGGTGAATAACTGACCGAGCCAACTCATCCTCTGAGAGCCATAATCATAAGCTCGTTCCACTCCTATGGCATGGGCAAAGGCATCGAATATGTGAACCAGCTCAGGGACATCTGCCTCACCTGTCTCCTCTACATACTCCAGCGCCCTGGGGTGCCTCCTCTCAAACTCATACTCCATCTTGTGTGCCCTGAAGAATGGGGAGCCAGCTCCCATTAGCCAGGCAATCTCATCTCTGACACTCAAAGGTCCCTTGATCATAGGTCCCAGTTTGTCACCTAGTTGCACATCCTCCCAGTACCTGGGTTCAGCACCCGTTAGCTCCTCCTTATCATACATATCAAGGATCCTAACCCAATCTTCCCTAGCATAGACAGGCTTAAGGATATCACGTTCCTTCCCGGCTGACCCGGATGCCGTCCTCTCAGCCCAAACGGTATGATGACGCTCTTTGCCTACAATCTCTCCCCTCTGGTTTATATATACACCCTCATCATAGTCAATGTAGATCCCACCGCCGCCAGTCATCCTGCCTTTCTTCTCCACGACCTCCCGCAGGATACCGACTGGGGCAAATTCATCACCGGCAAAGATTGGCCGATACCATTCCCACTCCCCGCCACTATACCAAGCATGTATTCCTGGCATCCCTGATCCTGGGACTACCCATTGGACTGTATACAAATAGCTGCCGGGGGCAATAATACCGCCATATTTAGTCTTCTTGGCATACTCCTCGTCCCTGAATAAGGGATTCATATCACCTATGCCATCTACGAAGTGCCTGATTCCATCCTTTGACGCCTGACGATTGAAATAAATGGACCGAGGATAGAATGGCTTGTCCGACCTGGCCCTCCTCCTCGCCAGCACCTCAGGCGTTACCCTTTCAACCTCCGCCTCCACCTTTCCCTTCTCATCCACCGGCATTAGTCGCGGGTGCTCTAATTCCCCTTTTTCGCTGGGCATTTTTCGTTTGTCCTCCCTTTATTCCGAAAATAGATTCCCCATGTGTCATTGCGACCCTGAGC
>JGI24023J19991_10003538_pt1 | contig 10937 bp, 9 predicted proteins | sample Cruoilmetagenom1_FD_19991 | JGI IMG/M metagenome (IMG submission 19991)
GATCCCGGTGTTCAGCGCCCCAACGATGGCGAATCGGAAGCCGCGCACGCCATGCTGGCGGACTGCCTGACGAATTACCTGTATCATTGCGCCTGTCCCGCCCGTGCACTTTCCCCTAGACCACCGGTCGACGGCTGGGTAGCGTGCCAAGTTAACGTAATCATAGGGATTAAGCCGTGGCCAATGCGGGCACAGGGATGGCAAAACAGCGGGATCGCGGTCGCTCCAAGGAAGTGATCTCCGTTGTCGTCCCGGTTTATAACGAGGAAGAGGTTCTGCCCGCGTTCCATATGCGTCTGGCCGCGGTCCTCGACACCTTACCCTTCCCGACGGAAGTGATCTACGTCAACGACGGTAGCTCCGACCGGTCGCTGGAGATCTTGCACGATCTGCGCAGCCGTGACAGCCGGCTTGCCATCGTCGATCTGAGCCGCAACTTCGGCAAGGAGTTGGCCCTGACGGCCGGAATCGACCACGCCGGCGGTGAGGCGGTGGTCATCATCGACGCCGATTTGCAGGACCCGCCCGAGGTCATCCCGGACCTGATCAAGCCGTGGGCCGAGGAGGGGTACGATGTGGTCTATGCGCAACGCCGCTCGCGCAGCGGCGAAAGCAGCCTGAAACGGTTGACTGCCTTTAGTTTCTACCGGGTCATCAACTGGCTAAGCCGAGTGCGGGTACCGCCCGATACCGGCGATTTCCGCCTGCTCAGCCGCCGCGCCGTTGAGGCCCTGAAAGGAGTGCGCGAGCACCATCGATTCATGAAGGGCCTGTTCGCCTGGATCGGTTTCCGGCAGATCGCTGTGCCCTATCACCGCAGCCCGCGCGCCGCGGGGCGAAGCAAGTGGAATTATGTCCGGCTGTGGAATTTCTCGCTCGAAGGGATTACCGGATTCACGATCGCGCCGCTGAAGGTCGCAACCTATTTGGGGCTGGTTGTTGCCATCTTCGCCATCGGATTCGGTGGTGTCATCGTTTGGCGCACCTTGGTGTACGGCAGCAATGTGCCTGGCTATCCGTCGCTCATGGTCGTGATCCTGTTGCTTGGCGGCCTGCAACTGATGACCCTCGGCGTGTTGGGCGAGTACGTCGGCCGGGTCTTTAACGAAACCAAACGCCGGCCCCTGTACCTGGTGCAGGAGTATGTAGCGGCGGACCCGGCGGATTCCGCGACTGTGGTGCCGAAACCCGATGACGCTCGCGAACGGCGCGCCTAGGCACGCGGCCGGCCCGGTCGGGTCATTGATCCTAGCGCGCCCGGAGACCGTGTTCTGGGGTTTCTTGCCCCTGCACATGGCCGCCTGGACTTTGCTCCCGGCGCTCGCGAGTCCGAACCTGCCTCTCGACGTCATCGAAGGCCTGACCTGGGGGCGGGAATGGCAGCTCGGCTATGCCAAGCATCCGCCGCTATCGCCTTGGTTGATGGAGATCTTCGCTTTCCTGGGCGGCGGGGCCGACTGGCCGCTTTATCTGCTCAGCCAGGTGTGTGTCGGTGTCGCATTCTGGGCCATGTGGCGCCTGGCGCGGGATTTCCTCGATCCGGTGCCGGCCCTGCTCTCAGTCCTTCTATTGGAAGGTATTTACTACCACAACTTCACCAGCCCTGAATTCAATGCCAACGTGGTGTTGCTGCCCCTATGGGCGCTGGCCATCCTCGCCCTGCGGCGGGCGGTCACCGGCGGATCCTGGCAAGCCTGGGCCGTGTGTGGCTTGTGTCTCGGGCTGGGTATGCTGGGCAAGTACTACACGGCGGTCCTGATCGCGGCCATGGCGGCGCTTGTTTTTGTCACACCCGCATATCGACGGCATCTCGCGCGGCCCGGCCCCTATGTCGGCCTGGCGGTTCTCGCAGCGGTCTTGCTGCCGCATGCGGTGTGGCTCGCCGTAAACGATTTTCCAAGCTTCTCATACGCGATCAATCGGGCTGGAAGCGGCGGCGACGCCTGGCGCGGCCACATCGTCTATCCTTTACGGTTCCTGGTGGGACAGGCACCGATCGTGCTGCCGGCCCTCCTGATCATGGTGGCGCTAGGTCGGCCGAAGCGCGAAGGCNCCCTGAGCGGGGAAAAGACGCGCTTCCTTCTGTTCATGGGGTTCGGCCCTCTGGTTCTAACGCTGCTGCTGTCGGCCGTGATCGGCTTCAAGGTGCGTTCCATGTGGGGCACGCCGTTGCTGCTGACCAGCGGTCTGATGCTGATCGGCTGGTTCGGTCCGGCGGTAACGCCGGCTGGACTTCGCCGCTTCACCTGGGCCTGGTCGGGTATCTTTGCGGTCGCACTGGGCGCCTACACCGGCACAGCGGTCCTTCGCCCGTTCTTTTACGAAACGGGCAAGCGAACTCAATTTCCCGGTCAGCCTCTGGCAAACGCGGTGACCACCGCCTGGCACGCGCGTTTCGAGTCGCCCGTGCCGGTGATTATCGGTGACGCTTGGGCGGCGGGGAATGCGGCGTATTATTCGCCCGACCGGCCAAGCGTTTACATAGACGCAAACCCGGCGGTGGCGCCTTGGCTCAACGACGAGAAGGTCGCGAAGTCAGGTGCCGTCGTGGTTTGGCTCGGCCCGCGCGGCGGGGGAGCGGCCGCACCACTTGCCGAGACGCCGCTAGCGGTTTTGAGCGAGCGCATCGGTCCTGTCGAGGAACAAAGGCCGATGAGTCTGCCGTGGCAAGTGTGGGGCGATATGCCACCGCAATCGGTTGGTTGGGCGCTGATTCCGCCGCAATAGATTAGCGGGTCGCTAGTGTCCCGAATCTGAAATTCGTTACATCGAATTCCAGATTCAAAGGGACACTAACTATTTGAGTCTAGTGTGATTCAGCTTCCAAAGTTCGTCACAATTAATGTGACGAACCTTGGAACCATCACACTAGCGTCCGTTCTCGTCGAATCGGATTCTCTCATCCAAAGGGTACCAATAGCAAGGAGAGGCCAGCCAGCAACAAGACAATCCGCATCCACGCCGATTTTGGTGCGATGAGTCCGAAGGAAATGGCGGCAAGAGCCACGCCAATCTTGAGGGTAGCAGCGAGTGCCGCCAGGGGGTCCTTGGAAAGCTCGATGAGGTCGGGATTGGCGATCATGCCGAGCGGGATAAGATAGAGGCCGATCCCCAGGGCCATTGCGGACATCGCGACCTTGAGCCAGTTTTCCCCCACCATGCCGGCCACAATGAAGACCGCGCCGCAAACAGGTGGCGTGATGGTGGAGAGGAGCGCGAACCAGAAAACGAAGAGGTGCGCCTGCAGCGGCAACAGCCCGAGCTCGATCAACGCCGGGCCCGCCACGGAAACACAGATCACATAGGCCGCCGTTGTCGGCACTTCCATGCCCAGGATCAGGCAGGCCAGCGCCGTTAGCAGCACGGCGGGCCAAAGCATTCCCCCGGAACCCTGGAGGATCAGCGACGTGATCTTGACCCCCAGGCCGGTAATCGACAGCACGCCGATGATGATCGAGGCACATAAAATGATCGCGGCGATCATGGCGACCTGTCGTCCGGCCGTCAGGCACGCGTCCCCCAATCGATGCAACGTACGCGGCCCGCTAAAGGTCAACCGCCCGTCCACGAGCAACAACAACGCAGCAGCGATGATCGCCATACAGGCGGCGTACTGTGGCGTGACACCTGCCCCGAACATGCCCCAGAGCAGCACCGTGAAGGGCACCAGGAAGAAGGCCGACGTGACCAAGACATCGCGCGGGGGCGGGCGCTGCTCCTCCGGCAGGCCCTCGAGCGCATGGCGCAGGGCGTAGGCGTCGATCCCAACCCAGACCGCCCAGAAATAAAGCATCGCGGGCAAAAGAGCCGCGGCCATGATGCCGGTGTAGGGAACGCCCGTTAGCTCCACCATCACGAAGGCGCCCGCCCCCATGAGCGGCGGCATGATCTGCCCGCCGGAGGAAGCGACCGCCTCCACCGCCCCGGCGAACGCCCGGGGATAACCCAGCTTGGTCATGGCCGGCAGGGTGATGGCGCCGGTGGATGCCACATTGGCGGAGGCCGATCCGGAGATGGAGCCGAACAAGGCGGAGGAAATCACCGAGACCTTGGCCGCCCCGCCCCTTAGCCGCCCTGCCGCCGCAGCGGCCACATTCATGAATCCTTGTCCCGCCTCGCCGGCATTCAACACCGCGCCGAAGATCACGAAGACCGCGACGATGTTCACGGAAACGCCCGTCAGCTTGCCCCAGATGCCGCCCTCGGCAATGGTCAGGGTGCCGAGGAAACTGGCCAGCGGCGTGCCCGAATGACCGAACTCGCCCGGTATGTGCTGGCCCCAGAGTCCATAGGCCAGTGCCGTTACAGCCACCATTGGTAGCGGCCAGCCGATCGACCGGCGCGCCATCTCCAGCACCACCAGCAATAATGTGATGGCGATGGCGATTTGCAGATTGCCCTCAAGAAATCCGTACTGATCGCTCAGCCGGGCATGGTTGACGGCAACCCATAAGGCGGCGGCCAGGCCAAGGATGGTCAGGACCGTGCCGGTGAGCTTCTCCCACCTTTTCCGGGCGACAAAAACCAGCATCCAGGGCAGCGCCAGCGCCATATGCAGCGGGCGGCTGACCAGATTCGGTACCAGGCCGGAAAAGATCAGCCACAGATGAAACAGAATCGATGCCGCGCCCAGGCCGGCCCAGAACAGGCGGGATTTGGGCGACATACGCTGCCTTTCGGATAGGAGTCCGGGCTGAAGGCCCGGGCTCGCTCGCCTCGCCGCGCCGCGGCGATTACATTTGTGCGTCGGTTAGGAGGACGCCGGCTTCCTTATAGTAGCGGATGGCGCCGGGATGGATCTTACCGGTGATATTGCTCATCAAACCCTCATCGACACCGTTCCACCAAGGCGCGGATTTGCCCATCTTTGCCTTCTGCTCCCAGTAGGTCTTGGTGAGTTGGTAGGCAGCCTCCTCGTCCATCGAGGTGGTCGCATAGGCAACCACCGGCAGAGAAGTGGTCACGATATCCGCGTCCTGACCCGCATAGGTGCCAGCGGGAATCACGAGCCGCGCGCGCTTGGTAGCCGCGATCTGCTCATCGTTGAGCGATAGAACTCTGACGCCGGTTCCGGCGGCCGCCTCGATCACATTGGGCGCCGGGTAGGAGCCTGCCGTCACGAATCCGTCGATTTGACCATTCTTGAGCGCCGGCACCGCGTTCGACAGCTCCACATCGGCGATGGTCACCTTTCCCTCCAGCTCGAAGAGCTTGAGGTACTTGGCGCCCTCACGCGCCCCGAAAGAGCCTTTGCCCAGCAGGATCGTCTTGCCCTCCAACCCGGCAAAATCCGTAACGCCGCTTTTCTCGGACACCACGAAATGCATGGTCAACGACGGGATGGGAAATAGCGCCCGAATGTCGTCGAATTTCGGATCGCCCTTGCCCTCGAACATCGCCTTGCCCTTCTGGGCAAGCCCGACCAGGGCCGGTGGGGTGGTAAAGACGTAGTCGCCGGCACGGGCCTTCACCTCCATGACGTTTTGTACCGAGCCCTGGCTTTCCTCGACGGTTACGATGATGTTGCCACCGGATCCGGCCTTCATCGCCTCGGCGATCTGCACCGCCATCTGGTAGTACGAGGACGTGGATTTCGCGGACTTGTAGGTCACGCGCGTTTCCGCCTGCGCCGACCCGATCGCCAACACCGTTAAGGCGCCCGCAAGGGCAAATCTCCCGATGTGTTTCATCATTCCCTCCCTATTTTCTTGCCCGGCAAGAGGCTCTCGGGCCCTACCGCCCAACCTGGACCGGCGAAGTGTAGTATCGCCAGGACGCGCCCGCGCGCAAGATACCGGCAGCCGCAGCTTTGCGCCACCCAGGCGGCACTACCCGAGCATCTTGTGCAGGCGCGCATCCCTGGTTTTGAAATGCTGGGTGAACCAGTCGCGCAGATGCGCCGCGAGGACTTCGTCATAGTTGAGGTAGGCGCCCCGGTCGAAGGCGTCCATGATGTCGCGGATCCCATCCAGAAGGCGTTCGTGGTCCGCCTTATGGTCCGCATATTGGTCATAGTCGCGCTCGCGCATGATCTTCTCTTCGAGCGCGAAGTGCGCCGAAATCTTGGTATTGATCTCGCCCAGAAAATTCGCGACGGCCTGTTTCTCGACATTGCCGGCCAATTGCGCATGAAGGTCGTTGAGAATTTGGATCAACCCCTCGTGCTCATGGTCGACGGAAGCGATTCCGGTTCGATATTCGTCCCGCCATTGTACGAGGGTCATCGCATTCATCCCCGACTTGGCGTACCGGCCTGCGATTCGGCGGGCTCGGCAGAGGTGGCAAAGATGAACCCGCCGGCTTCGGCCCGAAACTCGATGACGAATCTTTGCCGCGGCGAGATCATAACCTGCGCTTCGCGCTGATAGTCGAAGCCTTCATCCCTGGCGCTTTCGCGCAGACGCACGATGAGGGTGTAGGAGCCGCTTGGAATGACGAAATTCTTATAGATTTGCGAGGGACCGTCGCCAAAAAGACCCGAGGGCGGAACGGATTCGCTAACAATAAGCTGACCGTCCAGCTCGACTTCCACCAGTACAGGCAAGCGCCCGCGCGGACAATCCAGGGGCTTGCGCATGTTCGGCGGCAAGGCCGCAATCTCCGCCGCGGTCAGGCGCCGACACTCGCCGACATGTTTGCCGCTGTGCGCCAAACTCAGGGTCAACTGCGCCTTGTCGTCGTCGAAGTGCCGGTAGGCCGGTGTATCCGCGAAGAAACCGAGCAGCACCGCGATGAGCCCATAGACGACGCCTTGGCCCAGGTACCTGGCAATACTAAGCATTGGGACCGTCTCCATCGGCCATGGCATGCCGCACCGGCGAGGTGTCGGGCTTCGGCAGAGTCGACAACCTTGCGCGAAATGCCTCGATCCCCTTTTCCAGCGCGGCGCGATCGGCGCCCGCCGCCCAACAGGTGAGAATACGCTCGCGCGGCACCCGTTTGCGCAGGTAAGGATCGCGCTCGCCCGCCAGACGCGCCTTTGTCCATTCCACGCCATAGCGGTTGAAGCACTCGCCTTCGCGACAACCGGTGATGACCACGCCATCCGCCAAATCGCGGCTTAGCACGTAGTCGATGAATGGCGGCGGTAGGGCGGCAACGCAGGGCAGACTAACGGCGCCTACGCTGCTGCTCGCCAGTCGACTAGCCGGAACGGCATGATCGCAGCCGAAAATCATCACCCGGGACTCGCCGGAGAGGTTCGCTGCCGCGGCGTCGACTTCATCGCGCACCGCACGTAGCGACCGGTCGGGCAGGTCGATCCCAGGGATAAGCTCGCTCGCCCGGCGGAACGGCGTCGACGTCGGGCACGATCCGGCGCAGATACCACAACCGACGCACAGGGACGCATCGACGGTGGCTTCCTGTTCGAAAGGCAAAGCGTCGCTGCGGGGCCGCATGACGATCGCATTGAAGGGGCAGTCGTTGGCGCAGCGCTCACAACCGTTGCAGTTGCTCAGATCGACAACGGCCGCGGCAGGGCGTCGCACCGGCGGCAGCCACGGCAAGGCAAACAGCATGAAGGTCAACACCCCGGCGAAAGCCCAGACCGCGCCGTTGGAGAATTGATCCATCACGGGATAGGCCGAAAGGTAGAACCAGTCGAGCTTGAGGACACCCGGGACGATCGTCAGGTCGGCCGGCGGATGGCTGACCGCCGGCTTGACGAAGGACAGCGCCACCAGCATCAGGAATGTCCCGGCAGCGAGGCCGCGTTTCGGGTTGATCCTAGGTTTGCTAACCCGCTGCAAGTGAATCCACAGGACCAGCAGCAGCAACAGGGGCGCTACGATGTGGATGAAGGTGAGCAGCGTGAAAAACCGGTCATCCAGGGAATTCGGCGTCAGAAAATTCCGCGCAATCGCCTCACCGAAAATGCCCAGCCAATCGAGCCATTCGGTGGACGCTATGGCGATGTATTGCGCCAGTTGGTCCCAGACCATCCAATAGCCGGTGATGCCGGCGACAAAAACCAGCCATAGGATCGGCGTGCCCGTGACCCACGTGAACCAGCGCGCGCCGCGATACCGGTCGAGCGCGAATTCACGCAACATATGCACGACCATCATCAGGATCATGCCGTCGGAGGCATAGCGGTGCAGGCTGCGCATGACGCCGCCCAGGTACCACTGATCGACTGTCATATACTGTACAGAGTCGTAGGCTTCGGTCGTGCCGGTATCAAAAATGATATAGACGTAGATGCCGCTAACCGCGACCACCCAGTAGTAGAAGAACCCAAGAGCACCAAGCTGATAGAGCGGGTTCCACGCCGGCCCGAAGATTCGGTCGAGCAGCGCCTCGACGATCTCGAAGCCCCACCTCAGTCGAGCTTGCACAAACGCCACGGGCCCGCCGCCAGCACCGGTACGGCGCGCCACGTTGCCATGGGTTTTGTTCTGGGTGGGCGCGCGCAAAGCTTGCTCAGGCGTTGCGCGCATTCGGTCGCGCCCTTAGCCAGGCACGGATCAGGATCACGCCGATACCGATCAGACTGCTGGCACCCACGGCCAAGGCGATAAAGATCGAATAGTCGAAGCGATAGCGTTCACGGGTCGGGTCATAGTAAGTGCAAAACAAACGAATACGATTCACTAGATTTGTCAGCGTTCCGGACTCGGTTGGTCGGCCGAAGACCAGATCGATCAAGGGCTCGACCAGTGCCGGCGCGTTGAACTGGGCCCCATAGACCTGGCGATAGACGCGCCCTTCGGCATCGAGCACCGTAGTTTGCGCCAGGTGGTCGAAGCCGCGCGGCGACGGATAATAGATGAAGCCCAGGTTCTCCACCAAGCCCTCAATCGTGGCGGCGTCACCACTCAGAAATTCCCAGTTTGGCAGATCGACCCCCTGACTGTGTGCGAAGGCGCGCATTCTTTCCGGCGTATCGTCGCGCGCATCGAAGCCGATGGTAACGACGGAGAAGGCGTCCTTGCCAACCGCCTCCTGCGCGACATTCACCGCCTTCTGCAGGGTCTGCACGACAATCGGGCACGAGTCGGCGCATGCCGTAAAAACCATATTCACCACCAGAGGCTTTCCTCGATAGTCGGATAGCCGGATGGTGCGGCGCTGCGTATCCAGAAAACTGAAATCACCCAGCGCGCGACCGATGGCCGCCTGGCTGTAGGCGATGGCGGCATTCTGATCGAACGGCGCCGGCGCGTGCGAACCTGTGTCGGCGGCCGCCCGCGTGGATGCGGCGATCAGCAGGACCGCGCCAAAAACCTGAAGCCGGCGTGACATGGGGCCGCTTCGCCTCCTACCCCAAAATCGCTCGGTCTATTATCGCTGCGAATAGGAGCATGCCAAGCTGAACCAGCGACGCGAAGAAATTTGTCATCGCCGCCTTGGGCCCGGGGTACTTGGCCAGATTAACCGACTTTAGGATGAAATAGCCGCCACCGGTTGCCGCTCCGGCCAGATAAATCCAACCCATACCGAGCGCGGCGGGCACAAAAGAAAGCAAAACCAAGGCTACCGTGTGCGCAAGTATGATCTTGGCCGCCAAGGCGTCGCCGGCAACGACCGGCAGCATCGGCACACCGGCCGCCGCATACTCCTTGTGCAAGGCGGTTGCCAGACTCCAGAAATGCGGCGGCGTCCAGAGAAAGAGCACGACCGCGAGCACGATCGGTGCCGCGGAGAGAGTCGGGTCCACCGCCGAGGCGCCGGCCAGCACCGCAAAGCTGCCAGCCAGGCCGCCGAGCACGATGTTGAGCCAGGTCCGATTCTTGAGCCAGATGGTGTAAACGACACCGTAGGTAAAGGCGCCGAGGAAGACGTGTAGCGCCACGGCGAAATTGAAGGTCCAGGCGGCCATCGCTACCGCCAAGGCCAAAATGCTCAGGATCGCGCCCAACCAAAGCGGCCCGGCCTTGAACGCGCCGGTTACGAACGGCCGGTTGCGGGTCCGCGCCATGCGCGCGTCCAGGCCGCGCTCGACATATTGGTTGAACGCCCCGGCGCTGGCCGCCGAGAGCAGCACCGCCACGGCGAGTACGGCGATCTTCCAGCCCGCCACCGCCGGCCCCGGCGTTACGGCAAGTCCACCAAGGGCGCAGAGCATGATCGCCAACCCAATCCGAAGCTTGAATACGGACCAGAGCTGCGCAGCGGTGTTTGCCATCGTTTTCTCGCAAGCTTTCTATGTGCGGGCCGCGTTGCCCGTCAGCTCAGTGGCCAGATCAGCTCAGCGGCCAGACCTCCGATAGGAACTTCCAGTTGATGAAGTAGTAGAGGACGAAGGCCATGAAAAACACACTGACCAGAACGATGGTTCCCGGCAGCTTCAAGGTACCTTCACTCCCATAGGTGGATACCGCGCCACCCGGTGCGACGATCGGGTTGGCCTTGACCGCGGCCTCGTCGCGCACCTTTCCGAACAGAATCGAGCCGACCACGACGACGACGTACATAAGTCCGCCGATGGCCGCCAAAACCGCACTGATGCCGTTCAGCCCCATCATGAGAAATGCGGTGCCGGGGTAGTCGAAGGTGAAGACCGAGTCGCTAAAGGTGATATCCCAATGCCGGCGCGCGACACCCAACGTCCCGGCTCCCATCATGAACAAAGAGATGCCGGCAACGCCAATGCCGAAGACGTAGGGTTGCCAGCGGGCAACCGCGGGCAGGATCACCTCGCGGCGGAAGATCAACGGGATCACGAGATAGGTGATCGCCATGAACGCCAATGTCGTCCCCGCAACCACGGTCGCGTGGAAGTGCCCCGGCACGTACAGCGTGTTGTGCATGAGCAGGTTGATCTGCTCGGTACCGAGCACGACACCGGAAATACCGCCCAGGAAGCCGAAGAGCACCAGCGACATGAACATCCCGGAGAACGCCGGATTGCCCCAGGGCGCCTGACGCAACCACCCAAAGATGCCCTTGTCGAAGCCGCGCCGCCGTTGCGCCGCCTCGATCGCGCCGGGCAG
>JGI24023J19991_10003542_pt1 | contig 10923 bp, 9 predicted proteins | sample Cruoilmetagenom1_FD_19991 | JGI IMG/M metagenome (IMG submission 19991)
CCCGAACCCGAACCCGAACCCGAACCCGAACCCGAACCCGAACCCGAACCCGAAGTGCCTGCGGGCGCCGCGGCCGAAGTTGAAGTTCTAACGGAAACCGCGCCGGAACCCGAAATGCCAACCCGTGCCGAGGTTGAGCCTGAACCCGAAGCCAAAAAGCCGGGCCTGATCGGACGTCTGTTGGGCCGCAAAGACGCAGAGCCAACGCAACCCAAATCAGAAGCCACCTCGGTCACGGCCCCAATACCAGCCAAAAAGCGCGACAAGAAAACCGTCGTCAAGCGGGCGCTCGACGATGACATGCTGGAACGCATCGAAGAGCTGTTGATCACCGCCGATATGGGCGTCGACACCGCCTTGCGCGTCACCGCCAACATGGCCGAAGGGCGCTTTGGTAAAAAACTATCGACTGCCGAAATCAAACACCTGCTGGCCGCCGAAATCACCCGCATCATGGAACCTGTCGCCAAACCCCTGCCGATCTATGCTAAAAAACCACAGGTCGTGTTGGTCGTCGGCGTCAACGGCTCTGGTAAAACCACCACCATCGGCAAACTTGCCAGCCAGTTTAAGGCCGCGGGCAAAGACGTGGTGATTGCAGCCGGCGACACCTTCCGTGCCGCTGCGGTTGAGCAATTGCAGGTCTGGGGGACGCGTGCCGGTGTGCCCGTGCTGACAGCGGCCGAGGGCTCGGACCCCGCCAGCCTTGCCTTTGATGCCATGACCCAAGCCGAGGCCGACGGGGCCGATCTGTTGATGATCGACACCGCTGGCCGCCTGCACAACCGCGCCGATCTGATGGAGGAGCTGTCCAAAATCGTGCGGGTTATTCAGAAAAAAGACCCAACAGCCCCGCATAACACTTTGCTGGTGCTGGACGCGACCACGGGACAAAATGCCCTTAATCAGGTCAAGGTTTTTCAAGAGTTGTCCAATGTTTCTGGCCTTGTGATGACCAAACTGGACGGCACCGCCAAGGGCGGCGTGTTGGTGGCCTTGGCGGATAAATTCGGGTTGCCAATCCACGCCATTGGCGTTGGCGAGCAGATCGACGATCTGGACGCGTTCGATCCCGAGGAATTTGCCCACGCATTGACAGGGTTAGAAGAATGAGACGGGCGCCGCTCGCCCTGATTGCACTACTGGCCGCCCCAATCCCGACCCATGCTTTCACCCGAATGAGCATCCAGGATTGCGACGCCGCATGGCAAGTGGCCACTCAGGGACAAGCGGTCAGCCATACCTTGTCCAAAGACGGCTGGTGCCTGACCAATACGCCGACGGGGTTACCGTTCGATCAGTTTGAGTGGCAGGCCGAAGGGCTGGAGCAAGTGTTGCAAAATTCGCTGCCACCAATTGCCTTGGCCATGCGCATCACTGATGCTGATATGCCGCGCAGTTTGGGGTTAAAAGTCGAACCCGATGCGCCCGCCATGCCGATGCAAATCACCCTGTCTTTGCANCAAAATGCCCAAGACAAACAGGTGATAATCGAAAGCCTGAAAATCGAGGGCCCACAAGACAATGTGGTCACACTGCAAGGCACATTCCATGACGTTGACCTTTCAAGCGCCGCCAAAATGCAAATTAGCCTTGGCAGCGCCAAACTGCGCGATGTGACCTTGACGGGGTTTGGCAATCGCAAGCTGGAACCCTATCTGCGTCCCTATATCGGCAACACATTTCCCGAAAGATCGCGTAAACGATCTGCCATGATGGGCGAGGTGACGGATTGGCCAAGCCATAGCTTTCCTGCCGCAACGAAACAGGCCGTCAAGCAGTTGATTGCCACCTTGCCCGCGCCAAACGGCACTCTGCAGGTAAATGTTGATACGGGGGCAGGGCTGTCAGCGGGAATGTTCGTGAATACCTTTGTGCTTGGCATCTCGAGCAGGGGATTGGGCGAGCAGATTTTGGACAGCACGATTTTTCACGCCACATGGACGCCCGCTGAATGAGCGACTGGGTTATCTCGTTGCAAGGCACATCGGCCGGGCATCAGATCGCGATAGGGCTGGCCCTGCTGTCGGCCATCCTGCACGCGATTTTTGGCGCGTTGCAAAAAGGCAGCCATGATCCGTGGCTAACCCGCGGCGCAATTGACATATCCTACGGGCTGATCGCAATGCCATTTGCGCTGTTTGTGGTGCCTTGGCCCGAACCGCATATGTGGCTAATTTTTGCCGGCGCCTTTTTTATTCACTGTGCTTATAAATACTTGCAAGCCATGACCTATACCCGGGGTGCCTATACGGTGGTCTACCCAATCGTACGCGGAACGGGGCCTCTATTTGCTATAATCGGGGCATTTTTCCTGTTTGGCGAGCGGTTCTCAGGTCTGCAGTGGCTTGGTGTTTTGGTGTTGCTCAGCGGCATTTATGGGCTGGGGCTCTATAATCTGCGCACCCTCACTGTTGGGCGCGAGACTTTGAAAATGGCGTTTGTGTTTGCGACTTTGACAGGGCTATTGGTGTCGGCCTACACCACCTATGACGCCTATGGCATCCGCGCCAGCACGGACCCGTTCACATTTTTGGCGTGGTTATTCATGATTGACGGGCTGTTTTTTATGCCCTCAATCGCTCTGATCCGTTATCGTGGGATGTCAAACCCTCCAACACTCGGCCCGCTGATGATGCGCGGGTTGATTGGTGGGGTCATCGCGATTGCCAGCTTTGGTGGTATCATTTTGGCCACCCGCCTAGCCAACGTCGGTCAAGTCGCCGTGCTGCGCGAAACCTCGACCGTGTTCGCGGCGGTGATCGGCTGGGTGATGTTGAATGAGAGGGTCGGCCCGCGCCGCTTTACGCTTATGGCATTGATTGCGCTGGGCGCTGTGATAGTTGAATTGGGTGCATAACAGGAGAACGTGATGAGTGACGCGAAAAAGATAAGCCCTATTGTTAAAATACTGCTCGATCTGGGGCCGATCGTGGTGTTTTTCATCGCTTATACCAAGCTGAAAGATCACACTTTCACCTATGCGGGGACGGATTATAGCGGCTTTATCGTGGTCACGGCGATCTTTGTGCCACTGCTGGCGCTGACCACGTTCATTCTGTACCGGCTGACGGGCAAGATTTCGGTTATGCAAATTCTGACACTGGTGATTGTGGTGGTGTTTGGCGCGTTGTCGATCTGGTTCAATGACGAGCGATTTTTCAAAATGAAACCAACGATGATTTACCTCTTGTTCGCGGGGATGCTGGGGTTTGGCCTGATGCGCGGCCAAAGCTATCTGCAACTGGTGATGGAGGAGGCGATGCCGCTGCAACACGAGGGCTGGATGATCTTGACCAAGCGCCTGTGTCTGTTTTTCGCAGCTCTTGCGATGACCAATGAGTTGGTCTGGCGCACCATGTCCACCGACGCTTGGGTGAATTTCAAAGTGTTCGGGCTGACGGCTGCGATCTTTGTTTTCTTTATGACCCAAGGCAAATTAATGCAGCAATACGCCCTAGACCAAGACGAGACCTAACCTCTTCTTTTTTAAAGTAAATACCAGCGCGCAGGCGCAAGAGTTCTCTTGCCTGCGGCGCGGGTATTTGTGGAACAATGATGGGTTAGGATTTGCGTTTGAACAGCAAATCCTGTGCTTTCTTGTCACTTTGCAAGTTAGAGCGCATCTCTGCGGCCACGCCCCGCCCCCTGATCACGCCTTCACGCGCGCCAACGGTTTCCAGCCAACGGGCCATGTGGGGTTTGNCGTCCAGCGTTGATTGCTGGCCTTCCCAAAGCGACGCCCAAGGCCAGATCGCCATATCCGCGATGGAAAAGAAATCTCCCGCCACAAATTCATTGTCCGCCAATTGTCGGTCCAACACACCATAAAGGCGCGCGGTTTCGGCGCGGTAGCGGTCTTTGGCGTAAGGCAAATCTTGCGGTGGATCCATCATCGGTGCGTATTTCAAGAAGTGATGTGCTTGGCCGGCCATTGGGCCAAGTCCGCCCATTTGCCACATCAGCCATTGATCAACCGCAACGCGCTCGCGCTCAGTGCCGCCGCAAAACTTGCCGGTCTTACGTGTCAAATATTGCAAGATCGCCCCAGATTCAAAGATCGAAATAGGCGCGCCGTCGGGGCCGTCATGGTCCACAACCGCCGGCATCCGATTGTTCGGTGCAATTTTCAAAAAGTCAGGTTTGAACTGATCCCCCTCCCCAATGTTCACCATGTTCAAGGTATAGGGGAGGCCCATTTCCGATAGCGCAATGCTGATTTTCCAACCATTCGGGGTGGGCCAATAATAGAGATCAATCGGTTTGGTCATGTTTTCGCTCCTTGGGTTCCCCCGCATTTTGATCGGGATTTTGACGAAAGGGCAAGGCGGTAATGATCAACAAGTCTTGACCGCGCCGGTTACGCACAGTATTCCCACTCTTGTGGCGATTTGTTACCGGATTGCGGGCCACGTTAAACATGCCGCTAAAGAGGGAAGGGACATGCGCCCCGTACCTTTGCCGGTTCGGGGTTTTTTTGTGCCCATAGCGGCGCGGTAAGGATGATGAGATGAAAAACGATTGGAACGCTCGCACGAAACTAGTGCATTCGGGCACGCGACGCAGTCAATATGGCGAAGTCTCGGAGGCGATTTTCCTAACTCAGGGTTTTGTTTACGACACAGCCGAGGACGCCGAAGCGCGGTTCATTGAAACCGGCGAAGACGAATTCATCTATGCCCGCTATGGCAACCCGACGGTGCGCATGTTCGAGGAGCGAATTGCCGCGCTTGAGGGGTGCGAAGACGCCTTTGCCACAGCCTCCGGTATGGCGGCTGTCAGCGCGGCGCTCACCTGCGGTTTGAAATCAGGCGATCACGTGGTCGCGGCCAAGGCGCTGTTTGGCTCATGTCTTTATATCCTTGAGGATGTTTTGGCCCGTTTCGGGGTTGAGATCACGCTGGTGGACGGCACGGATTTGGGGGCTTGGAAAACGGCGCTGCGCCCCGACACCAAATTGGTGTTCTTCGAGAGTATTTCCAATCCTACGCTTGAGTTGATCGACGTTCACGCCGTCTGTGATCTGGCTCATAAGGTCGGCGCATTGGTGGTGGTAGACAATGTGTTCGCCACCCCGATTTTCTCGAACGCCTTTGATTTGGGCGCCGACGTGGTGATCTACTCAACCACCAAGCACATCGACGGCTCTGGCCGCTGTTTGGGCGGGGTTATCTTGGGCAGTAGGGATTTTATCCGCGGCACGCTGGAACCCTATTTAAAACACACGGGCGGCTCTATGAGCCCGTTCAACGCATGGGTGATGCTCAAGGGTATGGAGACGTTGGATTTGCGCTGTCGTGCTATGGCGGACTCTGCGCTGAAAATTGCCAAGGCCGTTGAGGGCCATGAAAAACTGGCCCGCGCGATCTATCCGCATCTGAGCAGCCACCCGCAAGCCGAATTGGCGCAGCACCAGATGACAACGGGCAGCACTATGCTGGCGATTGATCTAAAGGGCGGGCAGGCGGCGGCGTTTAAGTTCTTAAACGCACTGGAAATCTGCACGATTTCCAATAACCTCGGGGATGCCAAAAGCATTGTCACCCACCCGGCCACCACCACCCATCAACGTCTACCGGAGGAACAAAAAACCGACCTGGGCATCACGCCGGGTTTGGTGCGGATCAGCGTCGGGCTGGAGGATGTGGATGATCTGACGCGCGACATTCTGAACGCCCTGATGGCGGCCTAGGTGCATGCCACGTCGGTAACGGTTGGTATATTGCGCGCGATCCCTTACATTAAGGGGTGAACGCGAACCAATCAGGAGCGGAAATGAACATTCAGCCCCCAAAAGACAGCACAGATGTAGATCGGGAAAAGGCGCAATTGGCGCTTGAGACCCTGCGCACATGGGCGGCGTCCGTCACAGCCATCGAAGTGGCGCAGCTGGACCCAGCGATTGCACGGTTATTGCCGGAAAACGAGGTGTCAAACTACCCCGCCCTGGCCCGCGCGTACCCTGAGGAATTTGCGGTGGATGAGGCCTATAAGGCGTCTTTGCCGGATTTGCAAAATGGCCCTGAAAGCCTGATCAAAGGGGCAAAACGTCATATCCAACACGTCGGAATTTCCAATTTCCGCTTGCCGATCCGGTTTCATTCCCGCGATGGCGGTGATTTGCGGTTGGAAACTTCTGTCACCGGAACTGTCAGCCTAGAAGCGGGTAAAAAGGGCATCAACATGTCGCGCATTATGCGCACTTTTTACGGCCACGCCGAAAAAACCTTTAGCTTTGATGTGATCGAGGCGGCGTTGAATGACTATAAGGCTGATCTGGACAGCTTTGATGCGCGCATTCAAATGCGATTTTCCTTTCCGGTCAAAGTACCGTCATTGCGCTCAGGTCTTGAAGGCTATCAGTATTACGACATTGCGCTGGAACTTGTTGAAATAAAGGGAAAAATACAAAAGATCATTCATTTGGATTATGTCTATTCTTCCACATGTCCCTGTTCGCTTGAGCTGTCTGAACATGCGCGCCAAACCCGTGGCCAACTGGCAACCCCGCACTCCCAACGATCCGTCGCACGGGTTTCGGCGCAGATGATACCGGGTGAGAACCGCCTATGGTTTGAAGACCTGATAGACATCTGCCGCGCCGCCGTGCCGACCGAAACCCAAGTCATGGTAAAACGCGAAGACGAACAAGCCTTTGCCGAACTTAACGCCGCCAACCCGATTTTTGTCGAAGACGCCGCTCGGCTGTTCTTTGAGGGGTTGCAACGCGACGAACGCATCGGTGATTTTCGCATCATCGCCAGCCACCAAGAAAGCCTGCACAGTCACGACGCAGTCAGCATACTGACAGAGGGCGAGACATTCGTGTCTGACAGTCTGGACCCCAAACTGTTCAACACGCTGTTTCATGTGGGGTAGGGTGCCCCTGTCACGGGCCCCCTCAAATGCAGCGGCTACATGGCCCGAATGAGCCAATACCGCTTGACAGATTTCCCAGACACGGCCAAGCCTTGACCCTATGTTTGATCTGCGTCCTGTAGGATTTATTATTGGCCAATTGGCCGTGTTGCTCGGGCTCACGATGTTGATCCCGATGGCGGTCGATATTCTGTATCAAAACGGCCATTGGAAAATATTCCTTGAAAGCGCGATCATCACCGTGTTGCTGGGCGGCATGATCGCGCTGGCTTCGGCCAATCGCGACCGCGAAGGGTTAAGCATCCAGCAGACCTTTTTACTGACCACTGGCGTTTGGTTGGCCCTGCCGGTGTTTGGCGCCTTGCCCTTTATGTTTGGTGAACTCGATGCCCGCGCAGTGGACGCGTTTTTTGAGGCAATGTCGGGGCTGACAACCACCGGATCGACGGTGTTCACAGGGCTGGACGATATGCCCGAAGGCATCTTGCTGTGGCGTTCGATGTTGCAGTGGTTTGGTGGCATCGGCATCATTGTTGTGGCGATGGTGTTCCTGCCCGAACTGCGGATCGGGGGGATGCAGATATTCAAGTCAGAAGCCTTTGATACAATGGGGAAAATTCTGCCCCGCGCCGCACAAATTTCGGCCCGTATTTCGACGATCTATCTGGGCCTGACCTTTGTCTGCTTCCTCACCTATGTGGCCTTTGGTCTGCCCGGGTTTATGGCGTTGAACCATGCGTTGACCACCATGTCGACGGGCGGGTTTTCTACCCATGACGCGTCTTTTGGCGAGTATCAGGGCGCGCCGGAATACGTTGCCTCTGTGTTCATGATTTTTGCCAGCCTGCCATTTGTGCGCTATGTGCAACTGGTTTCGGGTTCAAGCCGCCCATTGTTTTTGGACAGCCAAATTCGCGCCTATATTTCGACCATTGTGATATTGGTTGTGCTGGTGACCCTGTACCGCGTTCTGGTCAATAGCGACCATTATGAACATGCCCTGCGCGAGGCTCTGTTTAACGTCACCTCGATAATATCTGGAACCGGATATGCCAGCGTGGATTATCAGCTCTGGGGGCCTTTCCCCATCGTTTTGTTCTTCTTTATCGGCCTGATCGGTGGCTGCGCGGGATCGACCGCTTGTTCTGTCAAAATATTCCGTTACCAGTTGTTGTTTGCCGCGATCCGCGCACAGATTTCCAAGATCCACTCGCCGCACGGCATGTTTCGTCCGCAGTATGACAAGCGCCCCGTTTCGGAGGACGTCATTTCCTCTGTGATGGCGTTCTTTGTGATGTTCGTTGTTTCGATCGGTGTGTTGTCGGTCTTGTTGGGCGCGACAGGGCTGGATTTTGTTACCTCGGTTTCTGGGGCTGCCACGGCGATTGCAAACATCGGGCCGGGCCTTGGCGATACCATCGGTCCCTCAGGCAATTTCGCCAGCTTGAATGATCCGGCAAAGTGGATGCTGGCCTTTGGCATGTTGATTGGACGGCTGGAACTGCTGGTGGTCTACACCATCTTGACCGTCAGATTTTGGAGAGGATAGACAATGCGTAAACGCCCTCTTGGTGCCAATATTTCCCATATGCTCAAGGCGCGCGGGGTTGATGTGATATTCGGCATTCCGGGGGTGCATAATGTCGAGCTGTATCGCGGCATTGAAGAGGCCGGTATCACCCATGTTTTGGCCCGCCACGAACAAGGCGCTGGCTTTATGGCTGACGGGTATGCGCGCGCAACGGGCAAGCCCGGTGTGGCCTATGTGATCACTGGTCCTGGCTTGTGCAATATCATGACCCCGATGGGGCAGGCCTATTCCGACAGCGTGTCGATGCTGGTGATTTCGTCCTGTTTGGAAACCAAAGACACCGGCATGGGCCGTGGCCGTTTGCACGAGATGCTGGATCAAGAAGGGGCTGCCGCCACGGTTTGTGACTGGTCCAAAACTGCCCCGGATGCCGCGGCCGCGTATCGGTTGATCGACAAGACATTTGCCGAGTTTTCCGCCAATCGCGCCCGCCCCAAACACATTCAGGTGCCGATTGATGTGCTGGGCACGCTTGCGGACGCGGCGCCAGATCAGCCCACTCCGCCCGCAAAACCCATTGCCCGCCCCGAAGACATCGCGGCGGCAGCAGAATGGTTGCTGGGGGCCAAACGACCGATGTTTATCTTCGGTGGTGGGGCTGCCAGTGGTTTCGAGGCCGCGCGCAAACTGGTGCGCTTGACCCGTGCAGCCACCATGTGCTCCTTTGCGGGACGTGGCATCATCGCGCCGGATTACCCGTTGAACTACGGCCCCTGTCTGGCCAAAGCCGACAGCGCCACTGAACTGGCCAAAGCCGATTTGGTGCTTTGCATCGGGACAGAACTGTCTGAAACAGACCTTTGGCGCGACCAGTTGGGCTATGACGCGCCGATGATCCGCGTTGATTTGGACGCGCATTCCTTGGCGGATGATCACGTCGCTGACTTGCCAATTATGGGCGACGCGGCTGCGTTCCTGGCAGATATTTGCGATTTGATCGAAGGTCAAAACATCAAAACGAACTGGGGGACCGAGGAGGTCGCTGCAGCCAAATTAGCCTATGCGGCTGAAACTGACGCGGCCCGTCAGGGCATCGCGCCGATCTGCGCAGCAATGGCCGAGGCGTTGCCAAAGGGCACGTTGATCTATTCGGACATGACGCAATTCGCTTATGTGTCCAAGGAACTCTATCCGCTGGACCGCCCGAACCTGTGGCACCACCCCTACGGTTTTGGCACGCTTGGCTACGGATTGCCTGCGGCCATCGGCGGCAAAATTGGCCGCCCCAAAACGCCCGTCGTGGCGATTGCGGGGGATTACGGGTTTCACTACACGATGCAAGAACTCGGTGTTGCGGTGGAGTTGGGCCTAAGCCTGCCGATCATTCTGTGGGACAATGGCAAACTAAAGGAAATCGAAGACAGTATGGTGCGCAGCCAAATTGCACCCAATGCGGTGGTCGCCCAAAACCCTGATTTCTGCGCTTTGGCACGGGCTTTTGGGTCCAATGCAACGGCCCCAGATACGCTGGTAGAGTTTCAGCAAGCCTTGAAGAACGCGCTAAAGGCCGACGGCCCGACACTGATCTATATAACGCCCGAAATCACAGTCTAACTATCGTTGTTCCATCGCCAGTCGTAGCCCAAGCGCAATAAAAATAGCACCCAAACCGCGATCCAGCCAAAGGCCAAAGCGTGGCGAATTGCGCAGCTTTTTTGTGAGCGTTTCGCCGGCCAGTATCAGCGGCGGTTCGACAAAGGCGGCAACCACAATGATTAGACTGCCATGCAGGAACAATTGCGCCCAAACAGGACCAGCTCCGACCACCACGAATTGCGGCAGGAAGGCCAAAAAGAAAATCGCAACCTTGGGGTTCAGCAGCGCCACAATGACACCCTGCCGGTAGATTGGTCGAAATGCTGCGGACGTCTTCACCTGATCCGAGATAAACCCGCTGCCGTCAGACCTAAGCGCTGCAATGCCCAGCCAGATTAAATAGGCAGCGCCCGCCCATTTCACCACCGAAAATGCGACCGCCGAAGTGGCTAAAATCGCCGACAGCCCAGCTGCGGCCATCAACACATGGCCAAACGCCCCTGTCCAAATACCCGCCAGAGCGGCAAAGCCAGATTTGCGCCCACCGCGCACAGTTTGGCCAAGGATAAACGCAACATCAGGGCCAGGGGCCAAGTTTAGAATGACCGCCGTTGTCAGGAAGGTGGTCCAGTGTAATAGCGTGTAGTCAAACATCGCCGCCTCCTAGTTCCAGCAACTAACCAGCACAGTCATATCGGTGCCGATGGTGGTCAGATCATTTGGTGTCAGTGCCCCACCGGGGTGCGACGCCGAAATCGTGACGCCGTTCTCGGACAGGGCTGCGCCCATGGCCTCTGAACTGATGGCAAAACTGACCTCATCCGGTAGACGCTGACCGTTTGCCTGTGTCTTTGGCAAAAGCATGCCCAAAACGCTGCCCGTCATATCAAACACCGGACCACCCGCGTCGCCATCTT
>JGI24023J19991_10003543_pt1 | contig 10922 bp, 10 predicted proteins | sample Cruoilmetagenom1_FD_19991 | JGI IMG/M metagenome (IMG submission 19991)
GTTCGATCTAAAAGTACAAAAGTTGCAGGAATAGTGAGCTATTTCAAGATTTTTATACTTTTAGATCGGGCAAAGATGCCCTGAAGCTGTGGTGCATAGTTGGGGAAGTTAATTCGTCCTCGTTCCTTAACATAAAGAACTGATATTTCCAGTCTATTTCACCGCTTCCAACATTAGTCCCCAAAATCCATTATAATCAGAAAATATTCTACCCGCTATAAATGAAACTCATCTTTCAATGTTCATGATTTCTTCTTTAAGATTCGGAACCGACCTCCATTTACTTTTTTCAACAGATTCGGATAGTTCATGTTCTTCTTTGTCTAAAACGATTACTTTCGTCCCCGTTTCTAATCAGGGCTATCGTAAAAATATCCACCAGATAATTGGGTTATGAACCTTAATAGTTAAAAAAAATATTGACAGTGAAACTTTTTTTAAGTATTTTTAGCCAAATTAATTAGGGATGCCAAAATTATATAGTGAACTATTACTTTATCCTTAGATAGAAAATAAATTCGTAAGTTATAGCTTTTTAAGTAAGATGGACAAAATATTCCCCACTTTTCAGAAAGTTTTAGTTGTGCTTTTTTTTACAGGAACTATCCATGACCCTGAATAATATAAAACCAGGCAGCGAATGTTTTATTAAAAAACTTACTTCCAGCGGCAGGTTGGGCCAAAGGCTTGTGGACATGGGGGTATATCCCGGTCTCAGGCTAAAGGTGATTCGCAACGCTCCTCTTGAAGACCCCATGGAAATAGAATTGGATGGCCATTATCTTACTCTCCGGCATGAAGAAGCGAAATTTGTAGAAGTTCAGGAATGATAAAAAAAAAGAAGATATTGGTCGCCCTGGCAGGACAGCCCAATTGTGGGAAATCTACGGTCTTTAATGCACTTACAGGCGCCAGCCAGCATGTTGCCAATTATCCAGGTGTAACAGTTGAAAAAATGACCGGCTCTTACAGGGATCATGGCAGAAAAATAGAGGTAGTTGACCTCCCCGGCACTTACAGCCTTACATCCTACTCCCTGGAAGAACGCGTCTCCCGTGATTTTCTGATTCAGGAAAATTCATCTGTTGTGATTAATGTTGTAGATGCGTCGAATCTGAAGCGTAATCTTTATCTCACCTTCCAGTTGCTGGAAATGGAAATGCCTCTGGTGCTTGATCTCAATATGATGGACGTTGCAGAAAGAAGAAATATTCATATTGATGTGAAGGAGTTGAGCAAACAACTCGGTATTCCTGTAATTCCCACAGCCATTAAAACAGGACGAGGGAAAAAAAAGCTTATAAAGGCTGTTACTGCAGCTTCAGGTTTTGGTTTACATTCTGGTTTACATTTGGAGCAGCCATTCAAACTCATACTTGTAGACTACGGACCCATGGAGCCTTTCCTGGAGAGGATACAAGTCAAACTTTCAAAGGAAATAGAGCTTGACAAAAATTATCCTCTTAGATGGCTCTCTGTAAAGCTTATGGAGGGTGACAGCGAAGCCCAAAATCTGATTTCCAAAAATTGTCCGGAACCTGATGAAATTTTAAAATTTGTTGAAAAGCAAAGAGATACTTTCGAGGCAAAGTATGATGAAGCTCCGGACAGATATGTTGCCTTTCGCCGGTACCAGAGAGCAGAAACAATTATCAAATCCTGCGTCAGGACTACAACTGCCTCATCAACAACTCTTTCAGACAAAGCCGATAAATTAATCTGCAACCGGTATCTGGGCCCTCTTATTCTCATAGGCATCATATATCTCCTTTACTATCTTTCCATTGTCCAGGGATACAACATTACAAATTATACCTGGCCGATACTGGCTAAAATAAGAAGCCTTACGGAATCAATTCTGCCAAATCCAGGATTTATAGAAGAACCCCTTATCCGCTCCCTCTCCCTCTGGTTCGTGGATAGTATTAATGCCCTTTTAAATTACATTCCCATATTTTTTATCCTCTTTGCTCTCATCGCCATTCTGGAAGACAGCGGATACATGCCTAGAATGGCTTTCATCCTGGACAGGCTTTTTCAAAGATTCGGTCTCCATGGCCAGTCAACGCTGGCCATGGTGTTAGGCGGCATTTATCTGGGTGGATGCGCCGTTCCAGGCGTAATGGCCACTAAAGCCATCCCTGATGAAAGATCAAGACTGGCAACTATTCTAATTATTCCGCTGTTAAATTGCCTGGCAAAGGTTCCCTTGTATGTTTTGCTCATAAATATATATTTTTCCGAACATAAGGGCGTGGCAATGTTTTTTATTGCCACCATAAGTCTCCTGATTGCCCTGCCGGCAGCAAAAATTTTGACACTTACTCTTCTCAGAAATAAAGAGACTGCGCCATTTATTATGGAGCTGCCTCCCTACCATATTCCTACAATTCAAGGCGTTCTCGGACGGGCAGTAGAAAGGGTTTGGCTCTTTATCAAAAAAATTATCACTATAGTAGCAGTTATTGCTGTTCTTATCTTCGTTCTTCTTCAATTCCCCGGTCTTAATCTTGAGAGGCAGGCTCATTATACGAAGGAAAAAGAACAGGAGATCTCAAAGTTTTACAACAGGATAACAGAAACTCAGTATGCCGAACAACTCCGGGGAGAAAATCTCATGGCGCTGATTCTTTACTGGGATAAATACAAAAATGCCAGAATGATGGCAACTAATCAAAAACTGGTCAAAAAGTTAAAAGAAAAGTTTGAGAAAGAGAATCCCTTATTTTTTAAAATTGTACAGCCAAAGAAGGATAAGGATGCAAAAAAAACAAACAAGGCTTTCAGGAAACTTTTCAAGGCAAGGAAGAAGATTTTAAGAGAACTAAGGAAGGAAAAAATTGATAACAGCTTCCTTGGACGACTGGGCAGGGATATGGAACCTTTTACTAAATGGGCAGGCTTTAACTGGCGTATAAATGTATCTTTACTCAGCGCATTTGCAGCAAAGGAAAGCAGCGTGGCCACCCTGGGGGTTCTTTATCAACAGGAAGAAGAAGGAGAAAACCTGGAGAAAAGAATGAAAAAAGGTGAAGCGGATTTTACTTCCCTTCATGCTCTGGCACTGATGCTTTTTATGGTTTTATATCCACCCTGCATTGCAACTACCATTATGGTCAAGCTGCAGACAGGATCGTTTAAATGGATGTTTTTTTCCATGATTTATCCCATTACTTTGGGACTTATAGCGGCGAGTCTGATTTTTACAGGAGGAAAAGCCCTTGGGCTGAACGGTTTGCAGGCCATGGCTGCATTTTATGCCCTGGCCTTGTTAACAACTATCGCAACGGGTTTTATTAATAATAAGGAAATAATATAAAAAATGGAGGTAAATATTATGCAAAAAAAAAATCTTGCAATCTGTCTATTACTTTTTTCTTTCTTACTGACCACAGCAGCCATTGCCCATACCACGCTTTGCTCATGTTATGATAACGGCGATGGAACAATCACTTGTGAGGGCGGGTTTTCTGATGGTTCATCGGCTGCGGGAGTGGAAATCAGAGTTGTGAATAAAAATAAAAAGGTGATTATTAAAGGAAAGATGAGCGAGGATAGCGAATTTACATTTGATAAGCCCAAAGGCTCATACCAGGTGGAGCTTGACGCCGGCCCCGGTCATCTGGTTGAGGTGGACGGAAAGAATATTTTTGAATGAGCCTTGCTCGAATTTGTTTTTAATTATTAAGGGAAAAAAATGAAAATACAAAAAATATCGGCATGTTTATTCTCCATGCTTATTGGTCTTGCCTTTGCTTCCAGCGGGCTGGGGGAGAACCTTGAAAATGAAGCAAAACTTAAAAAAACTGTTGTTACCGCTACGATGACGCCCAAGGAACTAAAAGAAGTACCGGGCGCTTTTGAAGTAATAACAGCAGATGAAATCAGGGTTATGGGCGCAGAAACAGTTGCCGATGCCCTTGAAGATGCTGTCAGTCTTGACCTGGATCAGGTGGCAGGGAGAGGTTTTATTCCGCAAATCAGGGGGCTAGGTAATAAGCGGACTTTGGTTCTTATAGATGGAATGAGGTTTTCCACCGGTTTTAGAGATACCACAGTAGATTTGGGTGAGGTACCTGTGGAAATAATTGAGCGAATAGAAATTATAAGAGGACCGACATCAGCGCTTTATGGAAGCGAGGGGATCGGAGGTGTGATTAATATTATAACAAAAAGGGCGCCGGAAAAATTTTCCGGGAGTGGTGGTGTGCGTTATGGCATGAACGCATATGGAGATGCGGACAATTATATACTCAAGACTACCCTTGGTAATACATTGGGAAAAATTGGTATTATTGCTGCGGGTCACTTAAATATTACGGATAAATTTGACCGGCATAAGGATGATTCTTTTACAGAGATAGACGATGTTGAAAAATATTCCGGGATGTTAAGGTTATCCTGTGATTTTACTAATTCTCAGGCTCTTTCGGCAGGAGTTTTTCACACTGATGCCGATCGTGAAGGAGTGCGCAATAAATATAGTCTTGAATGGGACAGAGATGCCGATTCTAACCGGACCAGCACATTTTTGCAGTATGACGGATCAATCGCTGGGGCATCTGTTATGACCCGCGGTTATTATTCTGATTTTGAGTCCGAGCGGTCATATGTCGATATCGGAGATCCTTATAATATCCCTTTCTTACAAAAGATAGCGGACAAACAGACTGATCGTGAGGATTTTGATATTAAAAACAAGCTTTATCAGATAGAATCCAGGGCAAGCCGTATTATTGCTCAAAGCCACCTTATGACCATAGGGATGGAATATAGAAAAGAAAAAAGATCAGGTATAGAAAACCGTGGAGAAACGGAAATCAATAAGACCATTCATAACAGGGCGGTTTTTCTGCAGGATGATTTCTCCCTTTTTGATTGCTTGCTCTTTACCGCAGGAATCAGGCTGGATGATCATTCTGATTTTGGTTCTGAAGTTAGTCCTCGTGCCAGCCTTATTTACTCCATTATGGATAATTTTCGTTTCAAAAGTTCATACGGAGAGGGCTTTCGCGCTCCGTCCGTTTATGAACTCTATGTGTACACAGATAATTCAAAAGGCGATGTTATTCCAAATCCTGATTTAACTTCTGAAACATCAAAAAGCTATGAAATAGGTTTTGAAGGAGAATATAAGCAACTGAATGGTAAGATCATGGCCTTCAGGAATGATATTAATGATATGATTTATAAAAAACCGACTGGAAAGTTTAGGATGCAGGGCAAGAAAAAAGTTCTGGAATATCAAAAAATCAATCTTGATGAAGCCTGGACGCAGGGAATAGAAATTGAAACCGGTCTCATCCTCCCGTGGCATTTAAGCATTTTTGCCAATTCTACTTTTACTGATTCCAACAACGATGATACTGATGACGATCTTTTAGAAGTTCCTGAAATGAAGCTGACCGGGCGTATTTGTTATGAAAGACCTGATATTGGCTTTAAAGCCAATATTCGTGCCAACTACACAGGCAAACAGATAATTGCCCCGAAGTTTGAGGATGGAAAACAGGATGAAGCCGGAGGCTATACTGTTTGGGATGTTTTTGTTGAAAAAGATATCAATAAAAAATTCACCCTTTTCGCTGGAATTGACAATATGTTTAACAGGGAAATGCCCTACGAGTCTGACAGGGGAGCGTTTTTCTATTGCGGATTTTCAACAAAATTTTAAGGGAAAACAAGTATGGCTCAAAAAATGGAATAAATATTAAAAAAAGGAAATAAAAATTATGAGTAATTACATTAAAAACATCAATTTGAAAGCACCGGTTTTTTTGTTTATAATTTGCCTTGGGCTGGTTTTTTTATTCTCCGAGACGACTGAGGCTAGAAAAAAAGCCCCGGAAAAGATTAAGGCCATTATGATTGGTGACCGGCTTGTGGACGTTGCATTTAATCTGGGAATTCTTCCTGAAGCAATGTCTGTACGCTGCTCCATGTGGCCCATGTGCAAGGAACTTCTGAATACGTCCCAGGTGGTGGGCTGTCCAAGTTGTATAGTCAAAAAAAATCCAACTATCGTTCCTGACACGGCAAAGAAACGCGGAATCAAGCGAATTATACTTGAAAAGCATCCCAATTTTTGTATTTACAGGCCCAAAGTCAAACCGGCCAATATCGTTCCTCTGCTGGAAGGAAAAGGGTTGACCATTGAGTATGTCGATTTTTCCGACGGCCTGGAATCAGCCATACGCCAGACAGCAAAACTGCTTGAATGTGAATCTAGGGCTGATGCCTTGATTGAGCGTTACAACAAAGCACTGGCAAAGACTAAAAAAGGTTTGCCAAAGGAAAAACTTGGGAAAAAGGTGGTTATTATTGATGGAGTTTACCAGAGTTCAACCGGAAAAACTTTTCTGAGAATTGAGATGCCCGGGGGATATTCAGATCGTTTTATGCTTGATCCAACCGGCTGTATAAACGTGGGTGGCATTCTTAAATTGAAAACCAAAAAGGTGAATAAAGGCCACTTTTCAATCAGAAAGCTGGACAAGCTGTTAATTGCCAAACCTGATATAATTGTCATGACCGGAAATCCTTTTGCAGTACAAAAGTCTCTCGCCGCTGCAGTGAAAAAAAATCCGGCTCTGACCAACGTGCCAGCCATCAAAAATCTGGCAATCTATGGCCTGCCCTTTTACGGAGATTCGAGTGTAATCGAATATCCGGCTATTCTGCGGCAATGGACAAACGCATTGGCGAACTGATAATTCAGGAAATATGGACAATATGAACGTAGAGACAAGGCATGCCTTGTCTCTACGCGCATACTTTGTCTCTACAGATTCCCAGGGAGCAATCAATGAGTTATCACCACTTTTATAAAAAAGCTTTCATGAATGTGACTTTTTTATTTTTACTGCTTGTTATGCACGGGCAATCAGCGGCAGAAACAGAACAGAATCAGCTTCAGGAAAAAATTACCCGGACCATTGATATCCGTCAGCAAACCCAGAAAAAAGAGGATGCGTGGGCTGAAAAAAAAGCGAGACGTATGGCTTGCTATCGGTCTTTAAAAGCGAACCAGGAGCATCTTGAAAATATCAAAGTTAAGACCAAAAGCGCCCTTGTCGCCCAAAACGTCAAAATTGAGGAGCTTGAACGAAGAATCGAAGAATCGGCCAGGATCAGGGAAGAGCTGCAGTTCTGCCTAAAAGACGTGGTCATACAACTTGAAGAGTTTATTAAAAAAGATCTGCCATTTCAATCAAAGGAACGGGCATGTCGGCTTTCCTCAATCAAAGAGACTTTGGCCAGGCCGGATAAACCGGCCGCTGAAAAATATCGAAGAGTTATGGAAGCACTTCAGATAGAAACCGAATACGGACGCACTGTGGAAGTCTATCAGGAGACCATTGACTTAAAAGGCCAGTCAGTGCTGGTTAATATTCTGAGGCTGGGGAGGCTTTCTGTTTTTTGCCAGACACCTGATGGCAAGGTTGTTGGGATTTATGATCAAGCAGCAAAGGCATGGAAAATATTGCCTTCAAAATACTGTCGGGATATTGGAAAAACAATTGAAATGGCTCGTCATGAACGAACCATTGATTTGGTTAGACTGCCTATAGGGAGGATTGTCCCGGAAAATATAAATAGCAAAACAAAAAATAAAAAATGAAAATATTATTTAAAANATCTATGACCAAGTGGCTGATAATTATAGTTTTTTTTTTTACGATTCCTGCCTATGGAAAGGATATGCGGGCTGCATCTATAAAGGCAAAGGCTGACTATAAAGCTGCAGTTGTTGAAAAGAAAGAGAGTGAAGAACGAATCCTGAAAAATTGCAAATCCCTTAAAAAAGAGATCAAACGCATAAAAGTTGATCTCAATAAACTGAATTCCGATATTGAGGTTATGCAAAATGATTTTAAAAAACTAAAGGAAAAGGAACTTAAACTTGATCTCATGCGATCAGATAATGAAATGGATATCAGGGAGCTTTCCGGAACGGTGCGTGTGGTTGCAAGNGATCTTGAAACAATCTTGAGAGAGTCTCAATTCACGNCTCGNTTCCCGNAGCGTATGGATATACTCAAGCCGATTCTGAATAAAAATTATTTTCCGGGAATAGACGATTTTAAAACCATAACCGATCTTTTTTTTCAGGAGATGGAACTTTCCGGCGAAGTGGTTCTGGAAAGGGGGGCTTTTATAGACCATTCTGGAAAATTGAAAACCGGAGATATTTTGAACATCGGCAAGTTTACCGCTGCATACAGGACAGATAAGGAAACAGGGTTTTTAAAATATTCTGAAGCAAGCAGCCGGTTTTTTGCCCTTTCAGCCTTGCCGTCATGGTCCATTCAGAGGAATTTAAAAAAATATATGCAGGGAAAAACAGATGATATTTATCTTGATTTTTCCGGTGGAGCAGCATTAAGGCAGATCACTCATAAATTGACGCTTGCAGAGAGGATTAAAAACGGGGGGCCGATAGTCTGGCCTATTTTGACGATAGGGTTGCTTGCCTTAATCATAGTGATTGAGCGAACTCTTTTCCTGAAAAGAGTTCATGCAAACACAGACAGCATGATGGGAGCTGTTAATGATCTGGCTCTTCAAGGTAAATGGAAGGAATGTGAGGAAATAGCAAAAGACAAAAAAGGACGGCCTGTCCATAACGTTCTAAAAGCGGGAATTTACGCCAGAGCCGAAGAAAGGGAAATCCAGGAAAGTGTTCTGCAGGAAGCTATATTAAAAGAGCTTCCACGGCTTGAGCACTTTTTGCCTGCCTTAAACATAATGGGAGCAATTGCTCCGTTATTGGGACTTTTGGGGACTGTAACCGGCATGATCAGCACATTTCATGTTATTACTTTGTATGGCACAGGTGACCCTCGCATGATGTCCGGAGGTATTTCCGAGGCACTGGTTACAACCATGTTAGGCCTTGCCGTGGCTATTCCGATAATGCTTGCGCATACTTTTTTAAGCAGGCGCGTGAATCATATAGTGGGGGATATGGAGGAAAAGGCCGTGGCATTAACCAATATCGTCCACAGAGAAATAACGGTGGTTGAGTAAGGAAATGGATATTGTTGTAAACGCATACGAATATCTCCGACCGGGCGGTATAATCATGATTCCACTTATTTTCAGCTCTATTTTGATGTGGGCTCTTGTCATTGATCGGACACGCGATTTCCGGAGAATGGATAAAAATGATATTGGTTTGAGAGAAGCGGTGCAGATGCTTAAGGGCAAGCCTGTGCCTTACAGTTCAACAGGGCTTCGAACCGGAGTTGTCATTGATTTTCTTAATAAACGTACAAAAAACAAAAAACTGGATCAAGGCATTCTTGAATTATGTATCATGAAAAAACGGTCGTCTATCAGGCAGTTTTTAACTGTTATTATGATACTGGCTGCTGTGGCGCCGCTGTTCGGTCTTCTTGGTACGGTAACCGGCATGATGACAACTTTTGACGTAATCTCCGTATTCGGAACCGGCAATGCAAAAGCCATGGCAGGCGGCATTTCCGAAGCCCTGATTACTACTCAGAGCGGTCTTTTGACAGCAATCCCCGGACTCTTTATGAGCGGTTTCCTGTTACGCAAGGCCGTCTCTATGGAAAATCGTCTGGATGAATTGATTATGATAATGAAAAGGAACCTTTAAATGATCAATATACGCCAATCTTTACGGGCAGGCACGGAAACAACGGATATTAATATAACCCCTCTTATTGACATGGTATTTATCCTGCTGATTTTTTTCATGGTTACCACAAGCTTTGTAAAAGAGACCGGAATTGATGTTCAGCGACCCGCTGCCTCCACAGCGTCGCTCAAGGAAAAAGGAAACATTCTTATAGGTGTTTCTTCCGATGGTCGTATTTTTTTAGAAAAAAAGCAGATTGATGTCAGAAGCGTCCGTGCTCATATTGAGCGATCCCTTGCAGAAAACACGGAAGGAGGCGTGGTGATAGTGGCAGATAAAACAAGCGATACAGGCGTAGTAGTTCAGGTTATGGATCAGTGCCGGCTGGCAGGTGCAAAAAATGTGAGTATTGCAACTTCAAAATCAGCAAGCAAAGGATAAATGCAGAACCTGAAAATGAGTAACAGAATTTTTATAGCCGCAGGTTTTGCAGTGATTGTCAATATCTTCTTGTTTGCTCTGCTTCCTATCTTTGTAAAGAGTGATTTCAAGAAAAGTGATCTTGAAATCATCATGCCTGTAAATTTGACAAAAATTACCACTGCAAAGCCTTTGCCTGAAAAGGAAGAAGAGCTGCCTGAAAAAAAACCTTCTGAAAAAACCATTCCCACAGTCAGATTGCAGCATAAAATTTCCAGAAAACAAAGCATAAGATTGGAGATGCCCAAATTTTCCTTTGAGATTAACCCAAAGCTTTCCTCTGGTATGCTGGTAGCCCCGCCAGCGCCTGTATCCACTTTTTATGAGATAGGCGATGTGGATCAGATGCCCATGGTGATTTTTAAAATGAAACCTGTATATCCTTACCGTGCAAGACGACTCAACATTACTGGAAAAGTAGATGTTAAATTTCTGGTGAATGAAAACGGTTATGTTAGCAAGATCAAAATTCTTAAATCAACGCCGCCCGGAATGTTTGATGAAAGCATACTAAAGGCTCTTCCGTCATGGAGATTTTCTCCTGGTGGAGTTAGCGGCAATGCTGTCTCTACCTGGGTAATCACAACNATTGAATTTGATATGGGGAGAGAGTGATTGAAGATTGAAAAGGCTATGGCGATGAATTTTTTTTTGTTTGCGGCTTTGATTCTTTTTCCTGCATGGGCTAAAAGTAAAACACCGGAATTGACACCGTCAGTTCAAAAAGTTGTTTATGATGCACAGCAATTGATGAAAAAGAAGGAATATTTACAAGCAGAAGAATGCCTTAAAAAATTTATTAAAAAGCATCCTGAAAAACCGCACTATCTTGTGG
>JGI24023J19991_10003549_pt1 | contig 10914 bp, 7 predicted proteins | sample Cruoilmetagenom1_FD_19991 | JGI IMG/M metagenome (IMG submission 19991)
AGAAAAATTCAGGCACTATCTACTGACAGGGAAACCTTTGAATAGTAAATTATCTGTACGTCAAATTATTGGCTTACGGTTTGCATCGGATGAAGAGTTTCCTGAATTGGCTAACAAAGCTGTTGCTGAAAAATTATCAGAAAAAGAAATCAAGAAAGCAATTACAAATTGGAAAGCAGATACATATAGAGCGTAAAAAAAAAAACTCCTCATATTGAGGAGTTTTTCATTTTTTAGTACAATCTGTAGGCTGGAGATTTTATGCCTTGCATTCTTAGAGAAACCAGTGCCTGGCCCCTGTGATGGGCTATATGTTCACTAATGAACTGAAACCCTTTCTCTTTAGTAAATTTTGGTTTTTCAGCACTGCGATCAAAAGGTACAACAAAAGTTTCGCTCAAACTTTCAGCATTCATACTTTCATAGGTGGTGATGATATCATCAAAAGCTTCCGTAACAGCCTTGATACAAGCTTCTTTAGAAGTACCTATTTCTTTTTCTATCTTACCTATATTGGCAAATACCTCTGGATCTGTTGGCATGGGTTCACCTTTGATAAACATACCCAATAAAAATTTAGACGACATTCCTAAATGTGCCATTTGCTCACCGAAACTTCTAACAGAATCGCTTGGTTTAAAGGTATATTTGTCTTCGGGCATCGCTTCGGCAATTTCCAAAGTATACGCTTTGACACCATTCAATACAGCAATATAAGATTCGGCTTCATTGGCTTTTGCCACTTTGTTGTCCACCTTCATAAAGGCAATGGTACTCACTACTAACGCACCAAGTACAAAATAAATAATAGATTTCTTCATAATTAAAATAGTTTAAGTTATGGTTAAATATAATAAAAATTGTTAAATAACATAGTCGATAAATAACGGTTTAATTACAAAATAAATAACCAAGTTTTTGTAGTCCTAAGGATTTTTGTATCATTACACTTCAAAATTCAGTTTATGACAACCAAACCTAAAAAAATAACTTTTTTCCAAGCCTTAATACCAATAATAGCATTGGTAATTTTATTAGGATATAATGTGTTTATTTATAATGATGACGCTACGGGTGGGCCAAACCAATTTGCTTTAATTTTTGCAGGGGTAATAGCTGCTATAATTGGGTTTATGCATAAAATTTCATATCAGGATATGCTAGAAGCTGTTAATGATAATGTAAAATCGACAGGTTCGGCAATATTTATTTTATTAATGGTAGGGGCTTTGGCTGGAACATGGTTGATAAGCGGTGTCATTCCAACGATGATTTATTATGGATTACAAATTTTAAATCCTACTTATTTTTTAGCAGCAGCATTGGTGATATCATCTATTATCTCATTAGCAACAGGAAGTTCCTGGACAACCACGGCTACTATAGGTATTGCGCTTATGGGAATAGGTAAAGCACTTGGATTGCCTTTAGGAATGGTTGCCGGTTCAGTACTTTCTGGAGCGTATTTTGGAGATAAAATGTCACCACTTTCTGATACTACCAATTTAGCCCCTGCAATGGCAGGAACCGATGTGTTTACGCATATAAAATATATGGCATATACTACTATTCCATCTATAACTATCACCTTGATAATTTTTCTAGCTTTAGGGTTTCAATATGGCGGAACTGAATTACAAGACACTTCAGCATTAGTAAATAGTATTGAAAGTACGTTTCATATTACACCTTTATTATTTATTGTCCCAGTTGTTGTAATAGTAATGATTTTCAAAAAAGCAAAACCTTTAACCGCATTGTTTGTCGGAACCATTTTAGCTGGAATTTTTGCCGTCATATTTCAACCCGAAATACTTCTGAAAGTAGCAGACAGTAATACCTTAGATTTTCGTTCGGCTTATCAAGGAGTGATGAATGCCATGACAAATAGTGTTTATATTCCATCAGGGAATGAGATATTAGACGAAAACGAGTTGTTTTCTGCTGGCGGGATGGGTGGAATGCTTTCTACTATTTGGTTGATTTTATGTGCAATGTTTTTTGGCGGAATTATGCAAGAAATTGGTGCTTTACAAAAAATTAGTGATGCTTTATTGAGTGTTGCTAAATCTACTTTCGGCTTATTTGCCAGTACTACAGCAACTTGTATTTTCTTTAATGGAACAGCTTCAGATCAATATTTGGCTATTGTTGTTCCCGGGAAAATGTATCAAAAGGCATTTCAGGATAAAGGGTTAGCACCTGAAAATTTAAGTAGAACTTTGGAAGATTCTGGTACAGTTACATCCATATTATTTCCATGGAATACAGGTGGTGCCTACCAGTCAAAAACACTCGGTGTTGCAACAGGTGAATATGTATGGTTTGCCTTTTTTAATTTAATTAGCCCAATAATGACCTTAATTTTTGCATATTTTAATATTAAGATCAGGCAGCTGGTTAGAAAGTAATACGATACCAAAAAAGATGTATTTTTAGAGAATATAAACATAAGTACGTTTATATAAGTTTATAATTAATCATAACCTATGAATCGAATTTTTCTTCTTTTAATCGTTGTATTAGCAAGTTGTTCCAACAATAAATCAAATGACAAGGTTCTCACCGAAAAAGAACGTTGGAATATTCATACAGAGAACACAGAAATTATAAGGGATGATTTTGGCGTACCTCATATCTATGGGAAAACAGATGCCGATGCCGTTTTCGGTTTGTTATATGCACAATGCGAAGATGATTTTAATCGCGTAGAACAAAATTATATTTGGGCTACGGGGAGGCTTGCTGAGGTAGAAGGTGAACAAGCTTTGTACAGTGATTTAAGAGCTAAGCTTTTTATGACGAAGCAGGAGGCTGTGGCTAATTTTGAGAATAGCCCTGATTGGTTGAAGAAACTCTGTGTTGCCTTTGCTGATGGTATCAACTTTTACCTTTCTGAACACCCTGGAGTAACACCGAAACTATTAACACACTTTGAACCCTGGATGCCAATGTATTTTAGTGAAGGCTCTATTGGTGGTGACATTGAACGAATAGCAACCCGGAAGATTAAGGCTTTCTATGAAAGTGATATGACAATTCCGGAAATGGAAAAATTAAAAATTCAAAAGGATAAGGAATTAGCCGAGCCTCAAGGATCAAACGGAATTGCAATATCCGGAAAATTAAGCGAATCTGGCAATGCCTTATTACTCATAAATCCACATACTTCGTTTTATTTTAGAGGAGAAGTACATGTAGTGAGTGAGGAAGGACTGAACGCCTATGGTGCGGTAACATGGGGGCAATTTTTTGTATATCAGGGATTTAATGAAAAAACAGGATGGATGCATACTTCAACATATACAGATGTAATGGATGAATTCAAAGAGAATATTGTGAAAATGGATAATCAATTATTTTACCAATACGGTGAGGAATTGAGGCCTGTCAAAACATCGGAAGTCACTTTGAAATATAAGGAACATGGTGAGCTGAAAGAAAAGAATTTCCCAATGTATCATACCCACCACGGGCCAATTACGCATTTAGTAGATGGTCAATGGACTTCATCAGCAATGATGTGGGAGCCGGTTAAGGCTTTGGAACAATCTTATATCAGGACAAAGCAAGATGGGTATAAAGGATTTCGTGAAATGATGGACATTCGAACGAATTCTTCGAATAATACGGTTTATGCTGATGCTGAAGGAAACATTGCCTATTTTCATGGTAATTTTATTCCGGTTCGAGATACCCTATTTGATTATGCAAAACCGGTAGATGGCAGTAATCCTGACACTGATTGGAAAGGATTACATTCTGTTGATGAAAATATCTTGTTGCTTAATCCTGAAAATGGCTGGTTACAAAATTGTAATTCTACGCCCTATACCGCTGCGCTGGAATTTAGCCCTAAAAAGAAAGACTACCCAAATTATATGTCAATTGACAGGGAAAACTTCCGTGGTATTCATGCAATAGGTTTGTTGACCGGTAAAAAAGGATATACCTTAGACAACTTGATAGCATTGGCACACGATCCGTATTTGCCGGCTTTCAAAGCTCTAATTCCTGGTTTAGTTGAAGCTTATGACAAATTGAATAGTGCAAAAAAAATGAGTGGCCCAATCGAACAGCTTCGTAATTGGGATTATAAAACTTCAAAGAAATCTGTAGCTATGACATTGGCTCATTACTATGGAACTATGTATTATCAAAAAGGGCAACGGCCTCTTGGAATGACTCCTATGGAATTAGTTACCTTTTGGGGTAATAATTCCCCTTTGGAAGAGCGGATGCAATTATTTAAAGAAACGATATCTAAGCTGGAAGCAGATTTTGGTACTTGGAATATACCTTGGGGAGAAGTGAATCGATACCAACGTTTAAATGGAGATATTCGCCAAGCTTTTAGTGATGATAAACCTAGTATTCCAATTGGCCTTTCGTCAGGGCGATGGGGTGCTCTTGCTGCTTATGGAGCAAGATATTCTAACAATACGAAAAAAATATACGGTACCCGTGGTAATAGTTTTGTTGCGGTAGTTGAGTTTGGTGAAAAAGTAAGAGCAAAATCAATGTTAGCGGGTGGCCAAAGTGGTGATAGTAACTCACCTCATTTTGATGATCAGGCCCAGCGATATGCAGACGGCCTGTTTAAAGATGTGGTTTACTATCGCGAAGATGTACTGAAAAGAACAAAATCGAGATATCATCCAGGGGAGAAATAATAATATAGAAAGGCTATACCAGGTATAAAATTTTGCGCTCGTTGAAAACCTAAATAATGAAAGTAAAAGTTTGTTTAATTCAGGATAACCCTATTTTCTTTGATAAAGAGAAGACAATTGATAAGATTGAAAATGTAACAAGACAATATGTTAAGGAAGGGTGTGAATTAATTGTATTTCCAGAATCTTTTATCCCCGGTTATCCCAGGGGTTTCTTATTTGGTGCAACAATCGGAAGCAGGTCTGATGAAGGAAGAAATCTTTATTTAGAGTATTACAATAATAGTATAGATTTACAAAGTGATGATTTAAAAAGATTGGAACAACTGTCAAAATCTCAAAATGTATATCTGGTAATTGGAATTACAGAAAAGGAAAATACAACCGGCAGTTTGTATTGTTCAATGATATACATTTCGCCCAGTGGTGGTCTTTTAGGTGTACATCGTAAAATCAAACCTACCGGAACTGAAAGAATTATTTGGAGCGAGGCATCTGGAGACTCTTTAGTCACTTTTGAAACCAAAATTGGCAAATTGGGAGGCCTCATTTGCTGGGAAAACTATATGCCATTGGCGAGAATGGCAATGTACAAAAAAGGTGTTGAAATTTATATAGCACCAACTGCTGATTCAAGGGAAGAGTGGACTGCTACAATGAAACATATTGCCTTGGAAGGAAGATGTTTCGTTTTAGGGTGTAACCAGTATTTTACAAAATCAATGTATCCACAAAAATATCAATCTCTGGTAAATGATGAACAAGAAAATATGTGCCCTGGAGGTAGCCTTATTGTATCCCCCCACGGAAAAGTACTTGCCGGACCTTTATTTGACAAATCGGAGGCTTTAATAGCCGAATTAGATTTGGATGAAATTAATAAGAGTAAGTTAGATTTTGATGTAATCGGACATTATGCAAGGAACGATATATTCCGGTTTGACGTTTTGAATCAACCCGAAAGGAAAAAAGAGAAATGACATAATAATAGATAAAAACCGTTAAAATGGTTGTAATTAAAACGATTGTCTATTTATAAACCAAGCTAATTTGTTCTGAGCATTTTTCACCATCTATGGCTGCTGAAATGATCCCTCCGGCATAACCGGCACCTTCTCCACAGGGATACAGCCCTTTAATTTGCACATGTTCTAAGGTTTTGGGGTCTCTTGGAATTCTTACCGGTGAAGAAGTCCTTGATTCAGGAGCATGCACAACAGCTTCATTGGTTAAATATCCCTTCATTGTTTTTCCAAATTCCCTGAATCCATCTTGTAAGGTTCGATGAATAAAATTAGGCAAAACAGAGCCTAATTCAACAGAAGTGGTTCCGGGCATATACGATGTTTTCGGAATGCTATCTGATACTTGTTGGTTGGTGAAATCTACCAATCGTTGCGCCGGTACTTTTTGAGTTTCTCCTGCTAAATGCCATGCTTTTTGTTCAATTAGCTTTTGGAATTCAACTCCTGCCAACGGTCCTTTGTCATGAAATGGGGCAAAATCATCAAGTTTTAATTCAACAACTATTCCCGAATTTGAAGTAGGTTGATCCCTTTTAGAAGGTGACCATCCATTGGTGACCACCTCTCCGGGAGCAGTTGCACAAGGTGCTATCACACCTCCGGGGCACATGCAAAAGGAATACACACCTCTGTTTTTTATTTGTTTTACCATACTATAAGGGGCAGGAGGTAAGTATTCGCTTCGTACTTCACAATGATATTGTATTGAGTCTATTAATTGTTGAGAATGTTCGACCCGCACACCTAGTGCGAACGGCTTAGCTTCAATTTTAATACCTTTTTGAACTAATAATTCGAAAATGTCTCGTGCCGAATGACCCGTAGCCATAATAATTTTACCTGCATTTATGATGTCTCCATTTCGGGTTTTAACTCCGGTTACCACATTATCTTTTAGTAAAATATCAGTAACGCGGGTGTTAAAATGTACTTCGCCGCCATAATTTAAAATGGTTTGACGAATGGCTTGAATTATTCGAGGTAATTTGTTGGTGCCTATGTGTGGATGTGCGTCTATGGTTATGTTTTTTGTAGCACCGTGGGCGATCAATATCTTTAAAATTTTGTCAACGTCACCCCTCTTTTTTGAACGTGTATATAGTTTGCCGTCAGAATAAGTACCAGCACCACCTTCTCCAAAACAATAATTTGAATCTTTGTCCACCAAATGAAATTTTGTGATGGCAGCTAGATCTCTTCGTCTTTCTTTTACGTCTTTTCCCCTTTCTAAAACAATAGGTTTTAACCCTTTTTCAATTAATTTTAATGCAGCAAATAAACCCGCAGGACCAGCACCGATAATGAGCACTTCTCTGGCACTGCTAACATCATTATAGCTGGGTAGTCCAATGGTTTTTTCAACAAAATCTTCTTTGATAAAGACCCTTACTTTAAGATTTATTTTGATGTTTTTTTGCCTGGCATCTATCGACCTTTTTAATATCTCAACATGCTTTATATCATTTAGTTTGACATTGGTTTTTTCAGCGATAAGTTGTTTTAGTTGTTTCTGATTTTGAGCAACTTTAGGATTGGCTTGTACTTGAAATTCTTGTTGCATACTATAATTTTTTGATTTTATATCCTTACTTTAGGGAAGGACATAGGATAGAATTAAATAAAGAAATTCCAAACCAAACCAAATCGAATTACAAAATCACGATATGGATAATTAGGTGCCGTATAATAGTTAGGAGTATTTGTAAATGATGAATTAAAATGCTCTGCTTTCAAATACAATCTGGTACGTTGAATTTGTGCATTTATAAAAAAGTCAAATACAGGATAACCACCTATTTTTTGTTCATTTTGAATGTTAAACTCCGCCAGTAATGGATTGTAACTATTTGCTAAATATTCCGTGAAATACTTAAATGTAATACCGGTTTGTAAATACAAAGGGTCTCCTTTGAACAAATGGTCGGAAAAGTACAATGTATTTCTGGTAACGAATTCCGGAACTCTAAAAACTGAGGCACCTTGTGCTACATTTTGATACATCACCGTATTCTTCAAAGCGAACTTTCCTACTTTAAACTCTTTTGAAACTTTAACTTTTAAATAATTAATAGTTTTGTCAGCTTGTAAAGGTGACGGTTGGGACCCGCTAATAGTGTCACTAAAATAGGTGTAATTATCTATTTGAGTAACCTGTACAAAAGCATTCAATAATTTCTTGGAAGTAATATTAAATAATAAGCTTCTGGTGCGCTCATTTTTTAAATTATTGAACCAATTATAATTTACATAGTCACTCTGATTCAATAAAAAGTTAAAATTAGGTGATTTGCTATTGCTTAGAAAAGTACCTTTAAAAGTGAAGAGGCTATCTTGTTTATAGGTTGCAGCAGCTTTGATATAATTCCCGTTAAAATCTCCTGATATAAGCGTTGCGGCTTTAGCATTTATATTGAATTTCTTAAAGTTTGTCTTCCATTCACCCCCAATAGAAATAGTATTTCCATCAAGATTAGACGGTATAAAATCGCTACCAACTACGGTAGTACTTTTATATCCATAATTATAATCAGAATAATTAGCTTTAAAAATAAGTTCTCCTAAAACAATAGAGGATTTCAAAGCTAAAAATGCTTGATTATCGGTAAAAAGGTAAGTTAATCTGTCATCGATGGCAGATGAGAAAGCATTCCCAAATGTAGAAGTATTAGCAGTATTTTGTTCGAAATCATAATGCTTTCTTTCATAATTTAAAATATGCCCAACTTTGAGATAGCTTTTAGTATTATTTAGTGAATCTTTTCGGTGCCATATTTTATAATCATGCTCAATATAATAGCGATTTCCTCTCAGAATATTGGATGCATCGTTAAAGTTTGTTTCAAGCCTTCCTCTATCCGTAAAGTTACCATCATTGCTTTCAAAACTCTCGATTGATGCGGGTGTTAACCCACCATTTTCATTATTTGTCAAATCTTGGGCAACGATGTGACCTCTAAATGTATAAGCATTATTCTTTGTGGCATAGCTAAAGGTAAATCGCATATTGCCATGGCTGCTTAAGGCGTTTCTGTATTTACCTAAAGAACGCAACCCTTTATAAGCAATAGAGACATTGTGTCTTTTTGAAGTATTAAGGGTAAATAAGGCATCTAAAACCTGTCCTTGCTCAAGTCCTGTTCTATAAAATAATTCGGTTGTAGGTGTGGCTACATGATAATAATCTATATCTTCAACTTCATAGAAATTATAATGTTTAGCGCGAGCACCCATCTCAGGATGCAGAGAAACTTCCGAAAAACTATACCCCAACTGATTAAAGGTTTGTCCTTGATTATGAAAAGGCAATAATTCAAAATTATCTTTTCGTAAATAATTGAAGAGGTAGTCTTTATCAATAGTTAAGGTGGTATCTATATATGTGGTGTCTTTTTTATAGGACAGGATTTTATAATCAGTAAAGTGTGTTTTTCCGGTTAATTTTACATTGATCATCTTTTTATTTCTTATTGTATCTTGACCGGGTCTGTCAAAACTATCCGTAACCCTTGATGGATCTTTAGGAGTAATTTGCGACTGTGTTGAAATAGTCAGGAGTAAAAAAAATAAAATGATGCAGTATTTGCTCATAGAGATATAATTAAAGGCAAAGGTAAAATATTTGTTTGATAAAATTTTGCCAAAATTTTGTTACGATTTTTGGTAAATAAATTACTTTTGAATGATACTATAACTATGTTACAGCATAATTTTTCTGGGTTTGATTTAGAAGCCGGTACAGATGAGGCAGGCAGAGGTTGTCTTGCCGGTCCCGTAGTTGCTGCTGCGGTAATATTACCCGAAAATTTTGAGCATACCTTGTTGAATGATTCGAAAAAACTATCTGAAAAACAACGTTTTTTGTTGAAACCTTTTATTGAAGAAAGTGCTGTGGCATATTCGGTGGCATTTGTATGGCAAGACAAAATTGATAAAATCAATATTTTACAAAGTTCTATACTAGCGATGCATCAATCAATTGCACAATTAGAGGTAATACCTGAATTTATTATTGTCGATGGCAATAAATTTAATACGTACCAAACCATTCCGCATCAGACGATCGTAAAAGGAGATAGTAAATATATGAGTATTGCTGCGGCTTCTATTTTAGCCAAAACCTATCGTGATATGTATATGAAAAGGATCCATCAAGATTTTCCCGGTTATAACTGGAAACAAAACAAAGGGTATCCAACAAAAGAGCATAGAGAAGCCATCCGTGAAATAGGTATTACAATACATCACAGGAAGTCGTTTCGATTATTTCCTGAGCAATTAACACTTCATTTATAATAAGGGGATTTTTCCCCTTTCTGCATTCTTAATTTGATACAATGTGTAACTTTTATTACATTTGTTAAGATACTGAAAGACTACAATTTAAAAAATTGATTGCTTAGATTCTAAATAACAACTTATTAATTCCCTAAAACTATTGTCATGAAATCTTCAATTATACGTATCCTGACCTTTCTTATTTTTGGTTTTATTTTTTCTGCCCAAACTGCCGATGCCCAAACAAAAAAATTGAAGAGGCCAACCAATCGTGTGGGTATTTCGAGCGTAGATACATTTGTGAGAGAATCTTTCGATTTATATGATAAAGTTTATATGTACGACAGTTATGCAGAAACTGGAAAATCTTTAGAAGATGATGATTACGAAACACTGTTAGATGCGGTAGAAGACGGGGAACGTGTTTTAACTACAGCTCCAAGTGCAATCTCAGATCTTGATGGTGCTAATGTATTAAAACAAGGGAAGGGAACATTACAAATAAATCGTGCAAAAAAAGCATTAACTTATAGTATAAAAACAGGCAAAAAGTTGTTAACTGAAAAGCGAAAGAAAGGTGATGAGAATGATGTGAGTGAAGAAACTTCTGAATCTGATTCATCTTCTACATCATCAAATGATAATTCTTCAGGTTCTTCTTCTCAGAATAGTGGACCAAATAGTTCTACTAATAGTGATTCAAAGACTCAGAAAGATGTAAAAATTTATAGTAAATTCGACTTTGTCCCTGGAGATAAACTACTATTTTTTGATGACTATTCGAATGACTTCATAGGAGATTTTCCCGCTAAATGGAATACAAACGGGAGCGGAGAGGTGGTTACGGTAAATGATTCTAAAGAAAAATGGATGCAGATTTTACCAGGATATAATACCTATTATATTCCGGATGTTGAATTACCCGAAGAGTATACCATTGA
>JGI24023J19991_10003551_pt1 | contig 10910 bp, 7 predicted proteins | sample Cruoilmetagenom1_FD_19991 | JGI IMG/M metagenome (IMG submission 19991)
CAAACAGCAGACTGCTGATGCCGAAGGCGACGGTGATCCAGCGAAACTCAATGGCTAGTTTTACCAGTGGCCGGAAGAGGTCGTCACGCAGGTAGGCAAAGCCCCTGTCGAGCCGTTCGCGGATTCTGCTCCGGTGACCTCTTCTGCCATGGCCGAAGGCGTAACGCAGGTGGCCGGGCAGGATCAGGAAGCTCTCCACCAGCGAGGCAATGATGATGCAGACGATCACCAGCGGAATGGCGAACAGAATGTTGCCCAGACGGTCGCCGATCAACATCAGTGGAAGAAAGGCGGCGATGGTGGTGAGGGATGATGCCATCACAGGTGCGAGCATGCGCCGGGCTCCCCCTTCGGCGGCCTTGAGCGGGTCTTCACCGCTGTCGTAGTGCGCCTGGGCATCCTCGCCCACGACGATGGCGTCATCCACGATGATGCCCAGGGCCATGATCAGGGCAAACAGGCTCACCATGTTGATGCTGCCGCCAGTCGCGTAGAGCACAGCCAGGGTTGCCATGAAGGAGACCGGTATGCCCACAGCCACCCAGAAGGCAACCCGTGCCGATAGGAACAGGTAGAGGATGCCCAGTATCAATACCAGGCCACCCAGACCGTTGGTGACCAGCAGCATGATGCGCTGCTTGATCAGGCTCCAGCGTTCGTTGAAGACACGGACCTCGATATTCGGCGGCAGGGTAGGGGTCACCTCGTCCACCCATTGCTGCAGAATCTTCGCGGATTTGAGCGAGTCACCGGATTCCGAACGTCGCAGCACCATAACCACCGCTTTGCGATCCTCCACGCTAATCGTTGAAGACCCCTGCCTTGGTTTGCGCCGGATCTTTGCGATGGCATCAAGATCGATACGGTGGGCTTTATCGCCCACCACCGGCAGGTCGCCAAAGTGGCTTGACTCGCGTCTCTGGTTGAGACTGCGCAGCTCCCGGGTACCGTCGTTTTCACCGATCAGGCCGGCTGGCAGATCCTGGCTCTGTTCATCGACCCGCTCGCCGATCTGTGCCAGGTTCAGTCCCAGGCGCCTCAACTGCTCGGAGGGTATGGTGATTTCGATGGAATCCTCCGGCAACCCCTCAAAATCGATCTTGTCGATGCCCCGCTCCAGTAGTTCGCGCTCGAACCGGCGGGCCAGGGTGCGTAGCTCATTCAGATCTTCAGGACCGCTGATCAGCAGGCGCGCAACCGATTCGTAGCGCACGTTCTGTGAGACTCTCGGTTCCTCCGCGTCTTCCGGCAGGCTGACGAAATCGTCGACCTGTTTTTTCACCTGGTCGAGAGCGAGGATGATGTCGGTGCCCTCATCAAACTCCAGGGTGATGCCGGAGGTGCCGGGTGCCGATGTGGAGGTCATCTCCTTCAGGTGGTCGACGTTGCGCAGGCGCTGTTCCAGGGGGATGGTGATACCAGTCTCGATGTCCTCTGCACTGGCGCCGCTCCAGATGGTGCTGATGGTGACGACCTCCAGTTCGAATGTGGGGAAGAACTGCACATTGAGCTGCCGTAAAGCCAGGACGCCGGCGAGCAGCATCATTACCATCAGCAGATTGGGCGCTACCTTGTGATTGGCAAAGATGCCAAGCAGATCGGTACGGTGCTGTCCGCTCGAATTACTACTCTTCATCACTCGCGACATTGACCTTGAGTCCGGTGACGGCCTGCGGAAGATGGGTGCTGATGATCTTGTCGCCAGGCTGGATCTCGGGATTGCGAATCAGAAGAGCCGGGGAGGTGTCAGCTGGAATATATTGCCCCACATTCTCGACGTCCAGGCCTTGCATGCGCTCTTCCTCGAGCAGGTAGATGCGGTTGTTGCCGTAGATGGCTTGAAACGGTATCGCTACCAGGTCGTGCTGCACGGGCCGCTGCAGCTGCAATTTCAACAGATTGCCCAAGCGCAGGCTTTCGCCCCCCTGGACGACGTCAAACAGGCCATCGATGCCGCTGGGGTCAGCCTCGCCAGCAAGCCTGTCAAGAGTCAATTGTACCTGGTGGCCAGCCATATCGGCCCGGGCGTTGAGGGTCTCACCCGCTGCCAGGGCGGACTGGATCTCGCCCTGGTAGCGCACAGGAATGCGTGCGCGCACCTCGAGCTGACTGACTGGGTAGAGGCTTAGCAGGACCTTGCCGATTTGCACGCGGTCTCCCACTGCCACGAGTACCCTCGCAACCACGCCGTCGAAGGGCGCCAGAATTTGGCTGCGCTCCAATGCCAGTTTTGTTTCGTCCAGTTTGGCCTGGTTGCTCTGTAGACGCGCCTCCAGCTGGCTGCGGCTGGCGCTATGGCGTTTGATTTCGCTTTGACGCGAGATCAGCAGTAGCTCCTGGCGTTCGAGGGAGTTGCGGGCATTGTCCAGTGCCGATTCGGAACTCAGATTTTTTTTGCGCAACTGATCATTCCGTGTCAACTCGGCCTTTGCCAGTTCGAACAGACGCTGCTCCTTTTCAAGCGAGGCCAGGTTGGAGTTGTGACGGAGGTCCAGGTCGGTGAGTTGTGCCTCCAGGTCGTGCACATCCGCCTGGGCCTGGCTTACAGTCAATTCGAAATCCCTGGGATCGAGGGCCAGCAGACGCTGCCCCCGGTTCACCCGGTCACCCTTGCGTACCTGTATTTCGGTGACCAGGCCGGCTCCCGGTGATGCCGCATGCAGCAGGGCAGGCGTCTCGGTCTCGCCATACAGGGTCAAGCTGGGAGCGATGGAGCGGGGTTCCACCTCGATAACGGAGACCTGCCAGACTCTCTCTTTTGGTTTGGGTTTTGGTCTCTCCGGATGGCTTCCCTTGAGATAGGAGTAGACGCCGATGCCAAGAGCCAGCACTAGCAGGGGGATAAAGAATTTAATCAGTGAATGTCGTAGCGTCATGAAAATTGAAAGTTCTTCATCGGGTCAGTGAAATTGCTCCTATCTCCTGGCGCAAGTATAACCTGCATCCAGGGAGGCCGCCCTGCATGAATCGATGAGGTGAAGGTCGGGGGGAGGGGCGTCCTGATATGGCTCGCAAGCCATTGATGCCGTTCCTTTCCCCCATGGAATCACTTGAAAGTGAGTAGAGACGATAGAGCAGGATATGACATTGCCGTGCGAAAGCTCCAGGTGTTCCCAATTTGACACGGCTGCGACGCATCCCAGGGTAATCCCGAGGTTCTCCAATTATCGGGTGCGTCTCTGGATGCTTCTGTTTCATGCCGGCAGATTCCGTGCAGAATCAACGGTCAGGATCGTTAAATATACGTAACTATTCAGTACCTTCTGTATCGTCACCTATATGGAGTACTCTGCTGTCGGTCGCAGCCACTCCTTACCTGGCCTAATTTCTCAATCGCTGACCGGCAGCAAAAGCTCCAATGAGATGGTCACTTCTGTCAGGCAAAAGACTTCAACCAGCCAGAAGCGAACAATTATTGTCAATGAACTCTTCTGCTGCTTCGCGATGAATGCCGGTGCAACGACTGCCGTGAGTCAGGATTGAAGCTACCTGCTCCCAATCTTGACGTAGCGCCCGACCTCGTTCTCGTACCAGCTGTCTGCTCCTTCGTTGGGCTCAACCTCGAAGCCTCATCAGTTGCCGTCCTGATCCTGGGCGATCCATTGGACCCATTCCGGTGTTTTACCGATGACGTCTTCCGGTAGTATCTACTTACTCGAACCCGATGCACAGGTTTTGCTCCCTAACAGCTCCACCCAATGTACCACCGGAACGCTGGCCTCGCTGCCCAGGTGCAGTTGGCAACCGATATTGGCCGTGGCGATCAGCTCCGGTTGCGGCTTCTGCAAGGATTCAAGTTTGTTTGCTAGCAACTGGCGAGAGAGCTTGGGTTGCAGAATCGAATAGGTTCCAGCGGAACCGCAGCAGAGATGCGGGTCTGAGACCGGGAGCAGCTCGAATCCCACGCGGGTCAGAATCTCTTCTACGACGCCGTTCAGCTGTTGGCCGTGCTGCAGGGTGCATGGACTATGGAAGGCGATTTTTCGCGGCAGACGCGCGATATTGAGTTGGGACAGATCCAGGGCTTGTACCACTTCACTGAGGTCCTTGGCCAGTTCACTCACCTGGTTTGCCTTTTCCGCATATTCGGGGTCATCGGCGAGTAGGTGGCCGTAGTCCTTGATCATGACGCCACAACCGCTGGCGCTGGCCAGGATGGCCTCTGCGCCTTGCTCGATATGGGGCCACCAGGCGTCTATGTTGTGCCGGATGAATGCCCGAGCCTCGTCAGATGCCGCAAGGTGCTGGCTGACCGCACCGCAGCAGCCTGCCCCGGTGGCGCTGATCAGGCGGATACTGAACCGACCCAACAGGTTTACGGCGGCCTGGTTGGTGTTGGGCGTCATGCTGGACTGGGCACAGCCGTCCAGTACCAGCATGGTACGGGAAGCGTTTGGTACCGACGTGGACGGGATAGCCTTCTGGCGTAGAGGGACCTTCCTGGCAAGCGGCTTCGGCAGCAGTGGCCGCACCGCCCGGCCGAGGCTCAGCAGGGCGGAGAGACGCTCGGGGAAGGGTAGTACCCGGCGCAACACACTTCGCTTGAGACGCACCAGGGCCGGGCGCTGCACCCGCTGTTCCACAAGCTCCCGACCGATGTCGATCAGGCGCCCGTAACGGACGCCTGATGGGCAAGTGGTCTCGCAGGAACGGCAGGTCAGGCAGCGATCCAGGTGCCCCTGGGTCTTGGCAGTAACTTCCTGGCCTTCCAGCAGCTGCTTCATCAGGTAGATCCGGCCGCGGGGACCGTCAAGTTCGTTACCCAGCAGCTGATAAGTGGGGCAGGTGGCGGTACAGAAGCCGCAGTGTACGCAGCTGCGCAGAATGGTTTCGGCTTCCCGACCCTGGGGGGTTGCCAGGAAGGCTTGAGTGAGTTTGGTTTGCATAACTGTCAGACTCCCGGGTACAACCTTCCGGGATTGAGAATGCCCTCGGGATCAAAGGCCTGCTTGAGCCTTTGGTGCAGTGTGTGCAGCCCCGGGGGCAAGGGCTGGAAAACCGCCTCACCATCACCGGGCCGGCGAAATGCCGTGGCGTGCCCTCCTGCCTCTTCGGCCAGGCGAAAAAGCTTGTCAGCCGGTTCGTCGCTCAGTACCCAGCGTTGGGCGCCTCCCCAGTCGTACAGGCATTCTCCTCCGATGGGCAGTTCGGGGCAGTTGGCCGGCACCGACAGGCGCCAGAGCGGTTTTTCACTTCGGAAGAAGTCATGGGTCTGGTCCTTGATGGAGCGCCAGTATTCGTCCGCATCCTGCGACTCCAGCTCATCACCCGGAATGATGGTCTTGGCTGCTGCCAATCCGGCCTCGTTTCCGGCCAAACGAATACTGAGACGGTCTTGATAAAATGCGGCCCCGGAGATGGGCAGAGGTTTGCGTCCCAGGCCGCTCAATTGGTGAAACGCCTGTTCGATCGCGATGCCCTCCCGGACCAGGGTGATCTCACGGTCCGGGCTTGGCAGCACCTTGAGGGAGACCTCCAGAAGTACGCCTAAGGTACCCATGGCGCCGGCCATGAGCCGGGACAAGTCGTAGCCAGCGACATTCTTCATCACCTCGCCGCCAAAGTGGAGAATCTCGCCCTTGCCGTTGAGCAGGGTGATACCGAGCAGGGCGTCACGGGCTGCCCCGGCATAGGGACGTGCGGGGCCGGAGAGATTGCANGCCACGCTGCCGCCGATTGTGGCGCGGCCGGCGAAGTCTGGCGGCTCAAAGCTCAGCATCTGGCCATTGTCGGCGAGGCTCTGTTCGAGTGCACTCAGGGTGGTGCCGCCGCGCACAGTGACCACCAATTCGGTGGGTTCGTAATTGATGATACCACTGTGGCCGGCCAGCTCCAGAGGTTCACCCAACGGCTCGCGGCCGAGAAAGTCCTTGCTGCCGCCACCGCGGATGACCAATGGCTGCTTGTCCGCCAGGGACTGTTCGGTCCGGTCCTGGAGTTGGGCGCTCAAGTCCTGCTGTAAAATCTCAGTCACTTCATTGAATCCTCAAAAGCGTTCCAGTTCGGGAAAAGGTAATTGGTTATTGTGCACGTGCATGGCACCGAATTCTGCACAGCGGTGCAGGGTCGGTACCGCCTTGCCCGGGTTGAGCAGGCCCTGTGGGTCGAAGGCATCCTTGACCGCGTGGAACTGGGTCAACTCAAGAGGCTGGAACTGCACGCACATCTGGTTGATTTTCTCCATTCCCACGCCGTGCTCACCGGTGATGGTTCCGCCCACGTCCACGCATATCTCCAGAATCCTGGCGCCAAACTCCTCGGTACGTTCCAGTTCCCCCTCCTTGTTTGCGTCGTACAAGATCAGCGGGTGCAGATTGCCGTCACCGGCATGAAATACGTTGGCTACCGGCAGGTCGTACTGCTCGGACAGGTCGGCGATCCCCTGCAATACCTTGGGCAGCTGCTTACGGGGAATGGTGCCATCCATGCAGTAGTAGTCAGGGGAAATGCGTCCCACTGCGGGGAAGGCATTCTTTCGCCCAGCCCAGAAACGTATGCGCTCGGCCTCGTCTTTGGCTGTGCGCACCTCGTTGGCACCGCCTTGCTGGAGGATCTCCCGTACTTTTATGACCTGCTCAGACACCTCGGCCTCGGCCCCGTCCAGCTCGCACAGAAGTATGGCTGCTGCATCCCGGGGATAACCCGCCTTTACGAAATCCTCGGCTGCCTCGATGGCCAGTTTATCCATCATCTCCAGACCCGCCGGGATGATGCCGGCGGCGATGATGTCGCCGACTGCGGCACCCGCAGTGATCACGTCATCGAAGGCCGCGAGGATCACCTGGACCTGCTCCGGCTTGGGGGTGAGTTTTACGGTGACCTCAACGATGACCCCGAGCATGCCCTCGGAGCCGGTCATCAGGGCCAGCAGGTCGTAGCCCGGGGCGTCCAGGGCCTGGGTGCCGATAGTCAATAGCTCACCATCAATCGTGATCACCTGGATCTGCTGGATGTTATGCACCGTGAGACCGTACTTCAGGCAGTGCACGCCACCGGAGTTCTCTGCCACGTTGCCGCCGATGGTGCAGGCGATCTGGGAAGATGGGTCCGGGGCGTAATAGAGACCCAAGTGTTCCACGGCCTGACTGATGGCCAGGTTGCGTACCCCGGGCTGGACCCGGGCGGTGCGCAGCGCCGGATCGATCTCGAGAATCCGGTTGAACTTGGCCAGGCTCAGCAACAGGCCCTGTTCGTGAGGCAGGGCGCCGCCGGACAGTCCGGTACCTGCTCCGCGGGCCACTACCGGTACCTCGAGTTCATGGCACAGGTGCAGGATGGCCTGAACTTGCTCGACCCGCTTCGGCAAGGCCACCGCCAGGGGAAGCTTGCGGTAGGCGGTAAGGCCGTCGCACTCGTAGGGTCGCAGCTCCTCGGGCTCGTGTAGCAGAGCCTCGGCGGGAAGGAGGTGGGCCAGCTCCCGGAGCAGGTGCTCTTTGGTTGCCGCCGATACCTCATGGCGGTATTCGGTGTCGTGGTGATGATGCATAGATCCGGTTTCCTGCCTCAACGGCTGTTCCCTGTGTATCCTAAACGTTCAGATATGTCTTTCGCAGCCTGCTTCAACAGTGTGATCCATTCATCCCTGCGTCGCTCGATGGGCGAAGAGATGGAAAGCCCTCCAGCCACCTCGCCGGAAGCGCCGTACACCAGGGCGCTGATGCAGCCCACGCCCTCTTCCGCCTCCTGGTTGTCGAATGCATAACCCTGCTCTAGGTCACGGTGGGATTTGGTGAGCAGTGCGTTTAATGGCAACGTGTGTTTGGTGTAGGNGGGCAGGCCGGTTCGATCCGCGTAGGCCTTGATGAAATCCTCGCCCAGAGNGCCCAACATGAGTTTGCCAACACCGGTGACATGCAGAGGGGCGCGGCTGCCGATCACCTGTTCCACCCGGATCATCTTCTGCGAGGCCTTGCGTTCGATGTAAACAACCTCGTCCCCGGCGCGGATGCTGAGGTTGACGGTCTCTCCAACACGGTCGCGCAGGGCCTCCATGATGGGCAGAGCCTCCCGGCGGATGTCTCCGCCTCGTTGCACTTTCTGCGCCAGCCATGCCAGCTTGCGTCCCAACAGATAGTGACCCTGTGCATCCTTTTCCACGAAGCCCACGCTGGTCAAGGCTCCCAGGATGCGGAAGGCCGTGGAGGGATGCAAACCGGTATCCGCCGAGAGAATCTTGAGACTGGTCACTTCGTCGTTACCGGCGATGGCGTCCAGCAGCATTGCAGAGCGGTCGATGACCTGAATAGTGCTTTTTTTTGTCTGGGAATCACTCATTGAAATTTCATAATGTGAAAACGATTGTGTATTGCGAAATTCTAAGCGATGGGATAGAGTTCGTCAACGCTGATGTGGTGGCCCCGGTTACCGCAACTTTTTTCTACCGAAAAATCACACTATGTGAAATGTTGGGTTGTTCGAATAATCGACCAAGAGCGATTGCCGCACCAGGAGATGAGAGATGTACATACCCACATATGAGGACGTCGTGGCTGCCCACGAGCGCATACGGCCCTACATCCACCGCACGCCGGTACTGACCAGTAGCTATTTTAACAATCGCACCGGCGCCGAGTTGTTCTTCAAGTGCGAGAACTTCCAGAAGGCGGGAGCCTTCAAGGCCCGCGGTGCCAGCAACGCGGTGTTCGGTCTCTCCGAGGAGAAGGCGAGCAAGGGTGTCGCCACCCATAGTTCCGGCAACCACGGCCTGTCTCTGAGCTACGCTGCTGGCCGGCGCGGCATCAAGGCCACCGTGGTGATGCCTCGCACTGCACCCGAGGCAAAGAAGGAGGCGGTGCGCGGCTACGGCGGTACAGTGGTGGAGTGCGAACCCAGCACCTCGTCCCGAGAGGCTGTGTTCGCCGAGGTGGTGGCTGAATCTGGTGCCGACTTCGTCCATCCCTACAACGATCCGCGGGTGATCCAGGGGCAGGCCACCTGCTCCAAGGAGTTGGTGGAGGACGTGGGTGAGCTGGACGCGGTGATTGCGCCGATCGGTGGTGGTGGAATGGTCTCCGGCTCCTGTCTGACACTGTCCAACATTGCGCCGAACACCCGTATCTATGCGGCCGAGCCGAAGAAAGCCGATGATGCCTACCGCTCGTTCAAGGCCGGCCACATTATCGCCGACGACGCGCCCCAGACCGTTGCCGATGGTCTCAAGGTGCCGCTCAAGGATCTGACCTGGCACTTTGTGTCGAATCACGTCACGGACATCTTTACCACCACAGAGGAGGAGATCGTCGAGGCGATGTACCTCTGCTGGCAGCGCATGAAGATTGTGATGGAACCCTCTTCCGCGGTGGCTATCGCCGCCATTTTGAAAAACCCGGAGGTCTTCGCCGGCAAGAAGGTGGGTGTGATTCTCACCGGCGGCAACGTGGACCTGAAGAAGTTACCTTGGGCGTAAGCCTGATCTGATATAGGAGCAAACTAATGAACGACCAAATCAATCTCGCCGACTACGAAGTCGGCTATAACATCCCCGCCGCCATCGGCATGGACGAGGCGGACATCCAGACCCCCTGTCTGGTTCTGGACCTGGATGCCCTGGAGCGGAACATCAAGAAGATGGGGCAGTTCGCCAAGGACATGGGTGTGCGCCACCGGGTGCACGGCAAGATGCATAAGTCCGTGGACGTAGCCAAGCTGCAGCATGAACTGGGTGATGCCTGTGGCGTCTGCTGCCAGAAGGTCTCGGAGGCTGAGGCCTTCGCCCGCGGCGGTATCAAGGACGTCCTGGTATCCAACCAGGTGCGCGATCCTGCCAAGATCGACCGCCTGGCCCGACTGCCCAAGCTCGGTGCCCGTACCATTTGCTGTGTGGATGATATCGACAACGTGGCCGAGCTCTCGGCGGCAGCACAAAAGCATGGCACCACCATCGAGTGTCTGGTCGAGATCGACTGTGGCGCCGGGCGATGTGGTGTGACAACTACCCCTGATGTGGTGGCCATCGCCAAAGCCATTGATGCCGCCGATAACCTGAAATTCTCGGGCCTGCAGGCCTACCAGGGCGCTATGCAGCATATGGACCTCTACGAAGACCGCAAGGCCAAGATCGATGTAGCCATCGACATGGTCACCGACGCATTAAAGGCACTGAAGAGCGAAGGACTGGAATGCGACATCGTGGGTGGCGGCGGCACCGGCAGTTATTACTTTGAAGGTAGCTCCGGGGTATTCAACGAGCTGCAGTGCGGCTCCTATGCCTTCATGGACGCCGACTACGGGCGCATCCTGGACAAGGACGGTAAACGCATCGACCAGGGCGAGTGGGAGAATTCCCTGTTCATCCTCACCTCGGTGATGAGTCACGCCAAGGCGGACAAGGCCGTGTGCGACGCGGGCCTCAAGGCCCAGAGCGTGGACAGTGGCCTGCCCACCGTTTTCGGCCGCGATGACGTGGAATACATCAAGTGCTCCGACGAGCACGGCGTGATCGCCGATCCGGAAGGGGTGCTCAAGGCCAATGACAAGCTGCAGCTGGTGCCAGGCCACTGCGACCCGACCTGCAACGTGCATGACTGGTACGTGGGCGTGCGCAACGGCAAGGTGGAACAGATCTGGCCGGTCTCGGCTCGGGGACTGGCTTACTAGGGAGAAAGCGTCATGATCATCGTTACTGAACAAACCTGCCAGGAAGTGATCGGCCGCGACCATGCTTTCGATGCCGTGGAAAAGGTCTTTGCAGCCATGGCTCGGGAAGATGCCTACAATTTCCCGGTGGTTCGAGAGGCAATCGGGCATGCCGATGCCCTCTATGGATTCAAGTCCGGCTTCGACCGGGCCAGCCTGACCTTGGGGGTGAAATCCGGGGGCTATTGGCCGGGGAACATGGAGAAGGGACTGACCAACCACCAGTCCACCGTGTTCCTGTTCGATCCGGACACCGGGTGTCTGGCAGCGCTGGT
>JGI24023J19991_10003553_pt1 | contig 10905 bp, 11 predicted proteins | sample Cruoilmetagenom1_FD_19991 | JGI IMG/M metagenome (IMG submission 19991)
GTTAGCTTGTCTCTACTCATTTTGGAAACTCTATTGACATCTCTTCAAATAAAATTTTATAATGGGTTTGAGAGCAGTAAGTAAAAGGCAAGCTGTACAAGAGAGTAAGCAAAGGGTCGCATGTTAACATCGGGTGCTGTTATTTCACCTGGTCTTCTAAGAGGCATGGCCTCTTGTCCATCTATATAAGATTTGAATCTTTATCCGCTTACTTTTTTAATTCCTTTTTGCCTTTTCGGTAAATGATATAAATCAAGAGGGAGGGCCGTTATGTCATTTAATCGAAGTAGGTTAAGTAAATATAGGTTCCGGGCACTAAAGAGTATTCCTAAAGTTGTCGGGCTGCTACTAATAGCGCTGGCCCTCGGCTGCGCTGCGCTTGACAAAAAGCCTCCTCCTACAATGACAGGATCGTTTGACGGGAGCGCGCCTGACGGGCGCCCAATATCGGTCAATTTCATTCAGGATGAAAACGCCGTTACAGGCACGGGGTCTTATAACGGGCGCAGGTTTGCGCTCTCTTCCGTCATATCCTGGCACGGCCCTGCAGTGCTCGTATTTGAAGACGGCTCGAGAACTGAGATTCAAATTTTACTATCACCTGACGGGAGGACTCTCACACTAAGGGGCCTCGGGGAGTCATTGAAATTGGGACGTACGGGTTATTCCGCCGAGTCTTCTGTGGGGCCCTTCGTCGGTCTGTTTTCAGATTCAGGTGATCCGCCCCTGTGGCTTAATCTAACGCAGGCGGGTGATTTGCTTGCGGGCACGGGTTATGTGGACGGTAAGCCCGTAGCAGTTACGGGTAAGACGACTTCACCCACAGAGGCAAGCGGAGTGCTGTTGTTCTCTGACGGAAGCAGGATGGGAGTAAGAGCCTTATTGTCCGCGGATGGCGGGACCCTCACGATACAGGGTCTTGGAAGCCCCTTGGAGATGAAACGAAGGTAAAACGGTATAAGTCATGAATCTCAGATCTATAAAATTTCTGATCCTACTTCCTCTTATTTTATTATGCGCCTGCGTCTCTTTAATAGTCGGCGGTGATCGTCCTCCACCGCGCTCGATTTGGGACGAGTGCTTTGTGGGTAGGTTTGAAGACCCCGGTGAAGCGCGCATGTTCCTGAGCCACAACCGGAGCATGGTCACGATTAACGGTGAGAAGGATCCTGCTAACAGCGCACCCTGGGAGACTTTTGTATACATTGGTCAGGTACATGTGCCCGACATCAAGGGGGAGCTTATGCTCATTTTTCCCGAGGTTTGCGACCCCGATTGCAGGCTGCCTTCAGTTGACGCAATAGACGGGAGAACGGGTGAGAATCAAGTAGCAGTGAATTTTATAATCCCGGGGGGCGCCGTTGAAGAGTGTATTCCGAGTTCTAGCGATACTTTTGAGATTAGTTTTACATACATTTGGGAGGGTGACGTATACAGCGAAACAATCGCAGCCCAAAGAGAGTGATGGATAAAGAGAGAATTATAATACGGCAGTCTATTCAAATGAGCTCACGGAATGCAAGAAGAATCGTGATTCTTATGTTTGTTAGCTGCTTAATCATCGGGCTTTCATCATGTGCTGCAGGGAGAATAGGAGCAGACCCCACTCTTGGGGAGAATACTTGCTTAAACGGTGTGTTTTCAGACGGTGAGGTTTCGATGATAGTATTAGCAAATTCCGCTGCGGTAGCTATAAGCGGTTGGAAGGAGTCCGGCCACGACGTACCCTGGGAAACCTTGAGCTTTACGGGCTTGGTTATAAGAGACGGCTCCGCACTAGGTGATTTTACGGTTCATTTTCCTCCCGAAGTTGTTTCACCGACTGAGATAGATATCCCTCAAACCACAGTGCCTGATATCCGTTTCATACTGTCAGACGGTGTAAGCTGCGAAGTAAGGAATGATCTTAGCTTTTCATTGGTATATGAAACGACAGACGGTATTAGTAGAGGAGACCTGACGGGGAGAACTCTTACAAGACAGCCTTGAATTTTATTTAGGAGGGAAATATATGAGCATACGTAATAATAAATCCTTATTATTTATTTTCACGTTCTTAATTATTGTGGGAGATATTTTTGCTCAGGCAGAGGCGGCAGAAGATCCGAGGTTTTTTGGTACATACTGCGGTGCTATCTCAGGAAACCTCAAGGTTAAGGTCAAGTTCCTGGGCATTACCGTAGGCAGGAAACGGGCACGGATTAATGTCTCGTTGAACGCCAATGCCGACTACAGGGGGACCGCCAGGCGAAACGGTATGGTTTTCGGTGACGGCAGCGCACAAGTGGCAAGTGTAGTCGGCGATGAGGAAATTAGGTCACGAGTACCTGTGGGTACTCTCATGCCTTTTGTTTTTTCGGGGGTTGTGGCGAACAGAGGAGAGCTCAATTTAACAGCCAGGGCGCCCGAGCGGGAGTCCTACAGTACCACTGTTACATTATCTGAAGACGGTGACCGTCTCACTATCCCGGTTGCGAGCGAGGCAATAACCATATCTGGTATAAGAATGAATATTCCGGAAGGTTTTGCGATAGTCCTGGGTAAGGACTTTTGCGGTAACAGTGCTCCGACGGCACGCATTATTGCCCCCGCAGCGTCAAGTTTCCTGTGGGGAGAGCCCGTTGTTTTCAGGGCTACTGTCTCCGATACGGAGGATGCTGCATTCCCGCCTGAAAGACTCGTATGGAGCTCTGACAGGGATGGTAGAATGGGAAGCGGTATATCGATAAGAAAAAACTTTCTTACTCCCGGGACGCATAATATTATTTTTGCCGCAACGGACAGCGGGGGCAGGATCGTAACTGCGGATAAAAGGATCGTAATTCAAAACAACCCGCCCCGCGCTCCCAGAATAACATCACCGCGGGGAAGCACATTTTATGTAGGTCAGGAAATTACATTCAGGGGCTGGGCCCAGGACCGCGAGTCGGGCGATCTTGTGGGTGATGCGCTGGTCTGGCGCTCAGATTTAGTAACAGCGTCGCTCGGAACCGGAAGACTGGTAAAGACTACGCTCCCCGAAGGTGCTCATAATATTACTCTTACCGCGACGGACAGGGATGGATTTTCCAGCAGCGCGTCTATTAGCTTATCTGTCTTACCGCTTCCTCCGGGCAATACACCTGCTGTAGTGGCTATTATTAGTCCTGACGACAGGACGGGTATGGGAGACGGTGAGTGTATGACCCTGGTAGCAGAAGCCAGCGATCTGCAGGACGGGGTGCTTATCGGTGACGCGCTCGTCTGGCGGGGCAGCTATATACAGGGCGGGAGTGTGAGGTCCAGGAATCTTGGGAGGGGTGAAAGGGTGGAGATGTGCAATCCTCCGACTTCAGGTCATGACACCTGGCACACGATCAGCGTTGAAGCGAGGGACAGCGGAGGGCTCCCATCGACAGATTCAATCAAGGTATACGTTATACCCGGGGGATTGATTTAAACCGATAACTATAATCCTACATCAATTATATGCTTAGTAATTTAACCTGAACTGCTGGGAAATCGTTTGAGTAGCAAAGAGGCACAGGCACAGAGTAAATAGCTTAGAAGAATAATACTTTAAATTGACAACCGACCCCGGCTGAGGTTAGATAGTCACGCTATGGCACAGAGCGACAGAGCACGGCTTAAGGAAATACTGAAAGAAAAATCGATACTAAGGGGCGAGTTCACACTCGCCTCGGGTAAAAAGAGCGACTATTACATAGACGCCAGACTGACCACACTCGACCCAGAGGGCGTTTACCTGATTGGCAAAATCTTCCTCGAAGAGATAAGAAAAGACCCGGAAATTAACGCCGTTGGCGGCCCCACCATGGGTGCCGACCCGATTGTAGGCTCTCTTATGGTAGTAAGCCACGAGAGCGGCTATTCGCTGCCGGGGTTTTTAGTACGTAAGCAGGAAAAAGGCCATGGTACAGGGAAATTAATTGAGGGCAATCTGAATCCCGGAGACATTACCGCTGTGGTGGAAGATGTTGTGACTACGGGCGGCTCAATCATAAAAGCCATCGATGCTGTACATGAATCAGGTGCTCAGGTGAAAAAAGCCCTGGTAATCGTTGACAGGGAAGAGGGTGGGCAGGAAAAATTTAACGAGATAGGTGTCCCGCTATACTCAATATTCAAAATCTCCGAGCTTCTTTAGATCTCAAGGGGCTGTAATGTCNAACTCTTCGAGTTTTCTTCTTAGAGTGAGGCGGTTTATACCAAGAGTCCTTGCAGCCTGAGAGCGGTTCCAGCCGCTCGCGTCAAGAGCCTCAACGAGCATTATCCTCTCGGACTGTTTTATTATCCGGTCATAAACGTTACCGCCTTTACCTGTGCTGATGAGTGCCTTTACGGACTGCCTGAGCGAGTCCTGGTATGAAGTAGGCTCAGGCGCAGCATCCCGGGCGGGCTTCAAATGAATATCCAGATCATAGGAAGTTAAGTAAGGTGTTTTGGTAAAAGCTATCGCCTTACGTATCACGTTCTCAAGCTCCCTAACGTTCCCCGGCCAGTCATATTCCATGAGTCTTTCCTGAAACTTCGCGGTGACGCCGTGTATATCCTTCCCAATCTGGTTTGCGTGTCTTCGGGTAAGGCATTCGGTCAGAAGAGCTATGTCTTCCTTTCTTTCCTTAAGGGCCGGGAGATTAATATTTACAACGTTTATTCTGTAGTAGAGGTCCTCTCTGAACTTTCCTTGAGCGACGAGGGCGTCTATATCTTTATTGGTAGCCGTGATGATTCTTACGTCTACAGATTGCTCTTGGTTACTCCCCAGGCGATGAAACGCGCCGCTCTGAAGCACACGCAGCACCTTGGCCTGAAGAGAGAGCGACATGTCGCCGATCTCGTCCAAAAAAATAATACCGCTGTCTGCCTCCTCGAACTTCCCGATCCTGGACGCGTCGGCTCCTGTAAAAGCTCCCTTATTGTATCCGAATAGCTCGGCCTCAAGAAGGTTCTCGGGGATCGCCGCGCAGTTAAGTACGACAAAAGGCTTCTCCCACCTGGTGCTTACTTTCCAAACGGACTCGGCCACAAGCTCCTTCCCTGTTCCGCTCTCTCCTGTAATGAGCACAGGTACGTCCACCCTGCCCACCTGTCCGATGAGCTTACATATCTCCTGGAGCATCGGGGAGTCCCCCACTATGGCGCAAGTGACGCTTGAGCCTTCCACTTCGCCCGGGAACTTTTTTACACGCTCTTTTGTCTCGCTGTTAATACCGAGTGCACGTTGTACCGAGTCAGCCAGGTGAGAAGACTTGAGCGGTCTGAAGACACAGTCAAAAGCTCCGAAAGTCATCGATTCTATCAGATACCTAGCACCTTTCTCGGCGGTTATTACTATCACAAAAGCCTTTTTCTTTAAACTGTCGAGTCCGCTTAATCCCAGGCTGTCAACGTCCAAAAGAACTACGTCGGTCTCTTTAACGTCCTCAGTACTCTCGACAGAAATCTCGCATGAGCTGAGTAACTCGTTTATTTCTGTAATTAATCCGGTATCTTTACTAAGAACCGATACTTTTCCTGTTTTGGACATAGTGCACCCTTAGCTGTTACAAAAATATACAAGTCGATTACAAAATAATCAAGTACTTGCATTGTCTAGTAGAAATACCGGCTCAAATCCCTTATATTAGCACCTGGCACTTTAATTGCCTAAAGTAATCGGATTCGGAATCTATATATACAAAATCATTATCATAACTCTTATGCAATATAATTTACAGGAGATACATCGTTGGAATTGATACTGCCCATAGCGCTTGTGCTCTCGGCGTTTCTGGCCCTGAATATAGGTGCTAACAACTCGGCTGCCGCCATGGCTACCTCCTACGGAGCCGGTGTAAGGACGAAGAGGCAGGCCACTATACTTATAGCCATATTTGCCTTGCTCGGCGCGGTGATAGCAGGCGCCCCGGTCGTAAGCACGCTTGGAAAGGGGCTTGTGCCCAGCGACGTGCTTTCCGCTCACGTCGGGCTTGTATTAATAATATTCGTAATCGCTATTTTATTCGTATCATGGGCCAATGTGGCGCGGGTGCCTATTGCTACTACTCACGCAATAGTGTGCGCCATTGCGGGCGTTGGTATATACTCGAGCGCACTAAACGGTCAGAAGTTTATAGAGATAATAATATGGTGGGTATGCGCTCCCATTATCGCCTGGATTATAAACTTTCTAGTCGCAAAATACTTATATTTCAGAACGCTTAAATATCTGACTGACCGATTCTNGGAAACGAGCATAAATCGGATTCTTACTATTCTTATTACAATTTCAGGGACGTTCCTGGCATTCTCGGCGGGAGCCAATAATTCGGCCAACGCTGTGGGCCCTATAGTGGGGCTCGGGCTTATCAGCTCTTACTGGGGAGCGGTGATTGCGGGTGTTGCTATGGGCGTAGGAGCCATATTATTCGGAGGCCGGGTGCTAGACTCGGTGGGGAAGGAAATAACCGAAATTTGTATATTAAGGGCGGTTTCGGTTGAATTTACCGCAGCTGCGCTCATACTAATCGCATCGGTTTCGGGTATCCCCGTATCTATAGCAGAGATTGTGACATCGGGTATAATTGGTTTTTCGTGTGCTCAACAAGGTTTTGGAGTTACTGCGCGAAACAGGCATGTAATGAGAATCGCGTTTTTCTGGATCGTGATTCCGTTCATAGCTGTAGGTTTGGGTTACGCATTATCGTCCCTATATTTTAACTATAACGTTGGTGAATTAATAAGTATGAGTTTTTCTCATTAGAAGGGGAGTCCACTGTACGGGCTGCATCATTACGGAGGTGTTTTGCAATTAACGCTGAAGCGAATGTATCTAAAGATTCTCTGGGCTCTGATAACGCCGGCATCAGGTTTAACGCCGAGCAGGTCCTAGAGCTGAACCGGAATTTTAAGGACAAAAGCCCGCATGAGGTGCTCGAGTGGGCTCTTGAAACCCTGCACCCAAGGCTGGCTCTGGCATCGAGCTTTCAGTCCCAGGGTGTGGTGCTCATAGACATGTTCATGAAAGTGAGCAATGAAGCCAGGATTTTCACTCTCGACACAGGAAGGCTGAACCAGGAAACCTACGACGTTATGGACAGAATAAGGAGCCGCTATAACACTGAGATTGAGGTGCTGTTTCCTGAGAAAGACGAAGTGGAAAAGATGGTCACCGAGCGTGGTATGAACCTTTTTTACAAGAGTAAGGACAACAGGTTCTTATGCTGTGAAGTAAGGAAGGTAAATCCGCTTAAAAAATTTCTTGGAGGTCTTGATGGTTGGGTAACCTCAATCAGACGGGGGCAGACCGAAAACAGAGCCCAAGCCCAAAAGTTTGAAATAGACGAGCTTCATGGCGGCATATTAAAAATCAATCCGCTCGTAGACTGGACTTCTGAGCAGGTCTGGGACTATATAAACGAGCACAAGGTTCCATATAACAAGCTGCACGATCTTGGCTACCCGAGTATCGGATGCGCACCGTGTACACGGGCGGTTAAACAGGGTGAGGACTCAAGGGCGGGCCGCTGGTGGTGGGAAAGCGACTCGGATAAAGAGTGCGGCCTCCATATCGACCACACTATAAATACACCTAAATAATTACCGGAACTACGTGAGTTGCTAAATTTTCTTATTGAAGATTCGAGCTTTCCCCGGATTCCTCGCCCTCGGTTGTAAAAGGAACGGGAGAGGCGTGATGTATCAGCATAAGCCAGCCTGAGTCGGTCTTCTCAAATATATTGGTCGATACCGAAACATTCATCATCATAGGGTCTCTCTTTATGTATGTAAGCTCCTGGAGGCAGGTGACCCATGCAGAATCACCTCTTAAGTCGACTGTGACGTTGTGGAGGTTTATTTGAAGTTTGTCCTCAGGGTCAAAAACGTTCTCCCAGCTTTGTATTATTGCATCGTATCCCCTTAGCATAATCCACCCCGGGTGTGTGCAGCCGGCTCGTTCGTCAGGCACGAACACCGTTTTCATAAGCTCAAGGTCTCTTTCGCCAAGTGCTTCGTAAAAGAGGCTGTTCGCTTCAATTATCTGGTCTATATCCGGATTGTCTGTCATTTGCCTAGTTTATTTATACCTGATTTTAAGGCGGATTTCTTTTACTTGGACTATAGGGGGTAAGAGTTTATAATAGGAAAAGTTTTAAAAACTTTGCTTTAGAGCTCGGTATGAGGAGGAAAATATGGCCCGTACGCTGATCACCCCGCCAGAAGTCGATGAGGTAGAAGTGTCAATAATTGTTGATAACAGTTTCGACATGCTAATGGCAAGCTCCGAGGTCGCGCACAGATTCCCCCTTGGGCCGCATGCATTTGAAAACCCGCTTCCGGTTGCCGAGCATGGTTTCTCCGCTCTTATAAGAGTCAAAAACGAGACCAGCCGCGGGACCGTATTGTTTGATACCGGTATAACCAAAACCGGAGTGCTTCACAATATGGACGTAATGGAAATAAATATTAGAGATATAGAAGCTATAATTCTAAGCCACGGTCACGCTGATCATGCGAACGGGCTTGCTGGCATCGTGAGCCTGCTCGGTGCACGGAAAGTTCCCCTGCTCTTACATCCGGACGCATATCTTGAAAGAAAAGTAGTTATGCCCAGCGGAAACGAAATAAGTCTTCCCGCGCCAAAGATAAGTGATCTNAGNANTGAGGATGTGGAAGTGATTGAAGACACACACCCCTCTATGCTTGTTCATAATATGGTGCTTGTTTCGGGTGAGATTGACAGGACAACAGGTTTTGAAAAAGGGTTCTCGACCCATTTTGCGGAGCACGGCGGTTCCTGGGAGCCCGACCCCCTTATAATGGATGACCAGTGCGCAATTGTGAACGTACGGGATAAGGGGCTTGTAATCGTGACCGGTTGCGGTCATTCCGGGATAATTAATGTAATTCGTAACGCTCAGTCCCTTACCGGTATCACGCACATCCATGCGGTAATAGGCGGGTTTCATCTAACGGGCGGTTTGTTCGAAGCCATAATCCCCGACACCATCGATGCCCTTAAGAAAATAGATCCTAACTATGTTATGCCGGGTCACTGCACCGGGTGGTCGGCCATACATCAGATAGCCCGAGCAATGCCGCAAGCATTTGTTCCCGCCAGTGTCGGAACAACCCTTACGTTTTAGAAGTGCGTATTTGTGAGAATATCAAGATAGCACTTTTCCGTCAAAGAGCGCCAGATATGTTAGAACGGGTCTCGGAGATCTTCCGGATCTTGAGGTAGAAAATTTCCTTTCGGGAGATACAAACTCTACTTCGTAACCTCTCTTTAACAGCTCGACAAAAGTCGAGGCCACGCGGCTTATTTCTCTTTCGAGCGCGCTATTGTCCTTATGCGGGGTGAAACGGAGTACGGCTTCTTTATTGTCGGCTTCTTCCTCAATCTCCCTCACCATAACTCTCCCCATCTTAGCGGTAGTCTTCCAATGAATGAGCTTTGGGTTGTCCCCAAAGCTATACTCTTTAATAGACCTGATATCCTCTCCTGACATGCTTCTTTCTCTACCGCTGCCATCCTGATCGGGGTTAGTGTCTTCCGGGTTTCTTTTTATATTTTCATTATCTAGTGAGACATTTTGCAGTCTCGGATAAACCAGAACATTATCTTCTCCAGTGTCGACCCTGATCCATTTTTTAAAGAACCCGAACGGAAACCTCGTAGAAAGCCTTGCCTCCGGGATTTTGTTCCAACCCCTTTGCCTGAATAAATAACTGACTAGGGCTACGTTTTCCTTTTTCGAAGGGAGGTAAGGTATGAATACTTTTTCACCCTTAAGTTCGATAGATAAGGAATAAGAAGGAATTAAATACTTCTCGTTTCTAATAGAGAATTTAAGTCTAGATGGTGAAGCCGCAAACGCATCTCCGGAGGGTTTCACCGAGACTTCGATCCTGGAGAGATTGATCATGGACATCACCCCCGAAGCCACGATGAAGCTGAGCATCATCCCGAAAGCAAGGTACAGGAGGTTGTTCCCTGTATTGAGCGCCGCAAACCCTACGAAAAGGCTGAGTCCCAGGAACACTATTCCCTCTTTGGTCGGACTCGTCCTTGCCCAGTTGTCTTTTCCCAGTCTTAGAAGACTCATTGTACTAGTTTAGACCCGGTGGTATTGAGATAACCTGAATTTTATTTCACCGGGTGTGTCTATAAAGGAAATTATACAGCAGCCGGAGCTATAGTGCCCTATTGCCTTAATACGTCTACAATCCTATGGAAAGAGCTCACTATATCCCCTTTGACTCTTGATATATCGTTGTAAATAGCAAGGAACATGATAAAGAGAAGCAGCGTGAGTCCGATCTTCTGGCTTATTTCCATTGAGCGCTGACTTAGCGGCTTTTTCTTAATGGCTTCAATGGCCAGGTACACAACGTGTCCGCCGTCGAGCATCGGTATAGGGAACAGATTGATTATCGCAAGGTTTATGCTGATAAAGCATGTGAACTGCAGAAGCTGCGCGATGCCGTTCTCTGCGGCAGAGCCTGAGACCTTGGCAATGAGTATNGGGCCCGCTAAGCTCTTACCCGCCGTGCCCAGGGCTATCTTGCCCGTGACCAGCTTAAAAAGGAATCCGAAAAGAAGCACTACAACTTCGATTATCATTTTGGCGGCTTCTTGTACGCCTTTTACTATCGACTCGAAGAACCCGTACTGCTTTACTACCTCTTCCGTAAATATCTGTATTCCGATTGCGCCCGCTCCGTCTTCCCCAAGAGGCTCTGGTGTGATTGATACGTCAAAAACTTCCTCTCCCCTTTCGATAGCTACTGTGAGCTCGTTTCCGGCGTTTTGTTTTATAATAGATGCCATCTGGTCCCAGTCCGCAATACTGACACCGTTTATCTCAGCAATCCTGTCTCCTTTTTCAAGTGCCGCAGTGTCGGCGGGTGTACCGTCCA
>JGI24023J19991_10003554_pt1 | contig 10904 bp, 11 predicted proteins | sample Cruoilmetagenom1_FD_19991 | JGI IMG/M metagenome (IMG submission 19991)
GTGGGATGGACAAAAATAGTAGTTTTCAGTTCAAACTTATCGAGGGTGTTCCCAATAAAGAAAGCTTAAAAACACTTCTTGATCTGTATTCATCCATCTTTGAAGATGCTAGAATTGATTTTTTTAAACGGCGCCTTACTATTAAAGAAAATATTTTATCCATTATAGCATCTGAAGATCAAAAACCTATCGGCTTCAAAGTCGGTTACAGGTATGACGAAACCACTTTTTATAGTTGGGTAGGTGGTACGTTAGAAGACTTTCGAAAACGAGGTATTGCCCAGCATTTAGCAGAACTTCAGCAAAATTGGGTGAAAAATAAAGGCTATTCCAAGCTCCGAACTAAATCTATGAACAGATTTAAACCCATGATGATATTAAACCTTAAAAACGGATTTGAAATCGTAAAAGTTTACACCAACAAATCTGGACAAACAAAAATTATTTTTGAGAAAAATTTAGTTTCAGCAGAAAATGGATCCTCAACCAGCTAATACCAATGTTGTCTAACCTTTTATCTTATTTTTTGTAACCTTATTTTGATTTCTTTATCTAAACCATAATTAATAATCAAAAACTATAAAAATGAAAACTATTAAATTAATTAAGGTCATAACCTTATTGACACTTTTTCCAACAGCATCACTTATTTCTCAAGAAAACCCTACATTATCTGATCCCGAAGTAGCCTCAGTTGCCGTGGTAGCAAATCAAATAGACATTAGTTATGCTGAAATTGCTGTAAAAAAATCAAAGAACAAAGAAATTCTTGATTTCGCTAATCGGATGATTACTGACCATAACGCAGTAATTAATCAAGCGGTTGCATTAGTAACTAAATTGAGTGTTACACCTAAAGATAATGTGATAAGTCAGTCATTATTAGAGGGCGCTGAAAAAACGAAGAAAACACTACGTAAAGCTACTCGTAAAAATTTTGACAAATTATATATTGATAATGAAGTGGCATATCATAAAGCAGTAATAGCTGCTGTAAAAGATCTATTAATCCCAGAATCTGACAACAAAGAATTGAAAGGATTATTACAAACGGTATTACCCGCTTTAGAAGCTCATTTAGGACATGCAGAAATGGTTCAAATGAAGCTTAAATGATAAATTTATCAAAGCTCTTAAGAAGTAGTTTATTCTTATTAATTGTATTTTATTTAGGGTTTAACCAATCTGTGTTATCTCAGAATTTTAAGGTAAGACATATTATAGAAATTAAAAATATGAAATTTGTTCCCTCAGAGCTTACAATACACAAAGGAGATACCGTTATTTGGATAAATAGAGATATTTTTCCTCATGATATTACTGAAATTAAAAACAAAACATGGTCATCAGCTACTTTACTTCAAGGTAAGTCTTGGTACAAAGTAATTACAAAAAATGAAGACTATTATTGTAGTCTTCATGTTGTAATGAAAGGAACAATAATAGTAAACTAATATATTAATTCTAACTTTGAATAATTGAAATCATAAAAAGGTTACAAGTTTTGTAACCTTTTTTATAAAATTCAATCTAAGTACAAAACAAATTAGATGAAAGCTTTTAAAATTGGTGATTATAGAGATTATAAAATATCAGATTCTGATGTTGTACATAGAATTTTGTCGGGTGAAAAGGAATTGTATGAAATACTCTTGAGGAGAAATAATCAAACTTTATATAGAGTTATCAGAAGTTATCTCAAAGAAGCAGAAGAAATAGAAGATATAATGCAGAACACCTATCTTAAGGCCTATGAAAAATTATATCAATTTAAGCATACTTCAAAATTCTCAACTTGGCTGATCAGAATAGGTATTAATGAAGCATTAGCTAGATTAAAGTCAAAAGGAAGGTTTTACACGCTACATAAATCAATTGAAAATTCAATTGACTCTAAAGTATTAGAAATCCCTGATTCAAGTCAAACCAATCCTGAAAAAAAAGTTATTAGTCAAGAAGCAAAGCAAATGTTAGAAATTGCGATAGATAAATTAGACATTAAATATAGGAACGTTTATATTTTACGTGAAATTGAAGGAATGAGTATTGCTGAAGTATCCGATTGTTTAAAACTATCTAATTCAAATGTAAAAGTTCGATTACACCGAGCTAAAGCTAAAATTAAAGAGAACTTGTATGAATCAACTTCTAAAAAAGAACTCTTTGAGTTCGGTTTAAGTAAATGTGATGCTTTAGTTGAAAAAGTGATGAAGGCTATTTAATTTAAAAATTTGCTTTCCTTTTTTCCAAAAAAGCTGTTGTACCCTCCTCAAAATCATCAGTGCCAAAACAGTTTCCAAATTGTTCTATTTCAACTTGATATCCATTAACTCCATCCTTAAAATTAGCATTGATTGCTTTGATTGCTGCTGCGATAGCAACAGAAGAATTTCGCATAATTTTAACGGCTATTTTCTCCGCCAAAGGCATCAATTCTTCTTGAGTAGTTACGTAATTTACTAGTCCTTTTTGTAAGGCGTCTTCAGCTGAGATCATCCCGGCAGTCATAATCATTTCCATAGCTTTTCCTTTACCTACCAATTGCGGTAAACGTTGTGTACCTCCATATCCCGGAATTACGCCTAAAGAAACTTCTGGCAAGCCCATTTTAGCATTATCGCTTGCTATCCTAAAATGACATGCCATGGCTAATTCTAGCCCACCACCTAATGCAAACCCATTAACTGCTGCAATAACCGGAGTGGATAAATTTTCAATAAAATCAAATAAGATTTCTTGTCCTTTTTTAGAAAGATTTGCACCTTCAGCAACTTCAAAATCTGCAAACTCAGAAATATCAGCACCGGCAACAAAAGCTTTTTCACCACTTCCTGTAAGAATGATTACCCTTGTAGCTCTATCAGTGTCAGCATCTTTAAAAGCATTATGCAACTCTTGAATAGTTTCTCTATTTAGAGCATTTAATTTTTTTGGACGATTGATAGTAATAATTGTGATACTATCGTTTTCTGAAACTGAAATGTTATTATAACTCATTTTATATTGTTTTATCTATTTTTTTGGAATAGTAACTGTGAATACAGTTCCTCTATTTAATTCTGTTGTAAAATTAATATTCCCATCATATGCTTCCACAATATTTTTTATCATTGGTAGCCCTAAGCCCATGCCACTTGACTTAGTAGTAAATTTGGGTTCAAAAACTTTATTCCTATCAGCTTCTTCAATGCCTTTGCCATTATCAGCTACTTTAATAATTATATTGCCATTATCATCATAAACTTTGACTTCTATTTTAGGGTTCTCAATATTCTCAAGAGACTGAATTGCATTTTTAACCAGATTCGTCAAAATTCTGATGAGGTGTGTTTTATCTAATCGAGCTATTAAAACATCTTCTTCATGAAAATAATGGATAAAATCTTCATTAAAAATATCTAATGCTAATTTAACAACTTCAACTACATTTAACTCTTCTCTTTTCTGTTTTGGCATTTCAGCAAAACTTGAAAAGGCAGACGCGATTGAACTCATCGTATCAATTTGTTGGATCAATGACCTACTAAATTCGCTTAATTTAGATTTAATATTTGGATCAGTAACATCAAAACGCTGCTCAAAACTTTGCACTGTCAACCTCATCGGAGTTAACGGGTTCTTAATTTCATGCGCTACCTGTTTGGCCATTTCCCGCCATGCTTGCTCACGCTCACTTCTAGCCAGTTTAACTGCACTCTCACCCAACTCATCAACCATACTATTATAAGCATTTACCAAATTAAATATTTCCTGACTTGCATCCTTTAAAACAATCCTTTCATTGCGCTTGTGCAATGCGGTTTGGTACATCTTTTCACTAACTGTTTTTATTGATTTAGTTATATATTTAGAAATGAAATATGCAATAATAACTGCAGTTAATAGCATTATTAAATATACAAATGCCAACCGAGAAAGAAATTCTTTTAATTCTTTTTCCTGAAAAGTATTATCTTGTAAATAGGGTAAATGCAGTATTCCTATTGGTTTGAATTTATTGTCATTGATATACGTATAAGATGACTGAAACTTTTTACCGTCAGGGGTTACATCTTCTTTCACAACCCTGTGATCTGCAGTTTCTGCAATTTGCTCTAAAATTATTGTAGGAATATCATAGTTGGTAGTATCTTTTGTGAAGCTGGAAGATGAACTAACTTGAAGTTTACCCTGCAAATCATAAATATTAATATCTAATTGATTGATGTCTGATATATCATACACTTTATCTTTAAATATCAATCCCAGGTATTGTTCTTCTACAAAATAGGTAGTTCCTCTTTGTAACTCTGTATCAATACTTCTTTTTATTGCATTTTCCTTTCTTTCTAATCGCCCTTTATGATAATCTTCTGCTTGTTCTTTATATTGAAAAATAGTGATTACAGCAATTAAAACTGATGCAATGACCACTAATAAGATCATAGCTAAAAAAATACGAGTACGTAAAGAGAATTTTTTGAGCTTCATGCAAGAATTTATCTGGTAAAGATAGCAAATATCATTCCTAAAATTAATCTAATGGAGTACTTAATATCTTATAAAAAGTCTCAATCCCATATTTCATATTCTTGATTTTAAGATTTTCATTCGGACTGTGTTGATTATTATCAGGATTAACCATCGGGACTATGATTGCGGGAATATTTAATTCATTAATAAACGAGGCAATAGGAACAGTTCCTCCCATTATTCTTATTTTAACGATAGTATCTTTTTTATCTTTTATCGTTGTCTCTAACCATTTAGCAAACGGAATATTCATATCTGTTCTAAAAGGGTTTGTGACTGTACCACTTTCAAAGGTTAGTATTTTATCATTCGCTAAACGTTCTTTCATTGTTGGTACTGAATCGGTAATATAAAATCCTTGGCTTATTATATGTTGTCTTATGAGCTCTTTTAATTTTTCACCATTACTCTCGGGTACTAGCCTAATATCTATTGCTGCCGTTGCCGTTGCCGGAACAATTGTTCTTGCCTTTTTACCTGTCCAACCAGATGATAATCCTCTAATATTCAAAGAAGGATATTGTAAAGATTCTTGATAAAAACTTCCAACTGTTTCAGGAGTCTTTACTGCTAAATTCTTTAAAATATTCTCATTATTGTCAGGCACGTTTTTTAATATAGTATGTGTTTGTTTATCAATAGTAATTCCATCATAATATCCATCAATTAAAACTTTACCATGGTCATTTTTAAATGTGGATAATAATTTGGCCAAAATAAATCCCGGATTTGGCACATAGTTTCCATAATGTCCACTATGTTGTGGTTTAATTGGACCATAAGTGGTCAAATTAATGGTAGTAATGCCTCTACAACCAAATACCAGTGTAGGGTTATCTGAAACATGTAATGGACCATCATTAATAATCAAATAATCAGCCTTTAATAGGTCTCTGTATTTTTTAACTGCATTTGGTAAAGGTTTACTACTTTTCTCTTCTTCACTATCTAGAATAACCTTAATATTAAAAGGAACATTTTTATTGCTCTCTTTTATTAGATCAATAGCTTTTAAAAACATTACAATAGGTCCTTTATCATCTGAAGTCGATCTTCCGAAAAGACGCCAATCATCCTCAATTTTTTTATCCAATTCAGACCAATTTAATATTTCCCAAGCATCATCCTTTTTGGTTTTTAAAACTACTTTGTAAGGATCTTTTTGATTCCATTTTGAAACGTCAACAGCTTGTCCGTCAAAATGCATATAAAACAAAATAGTTTTAGTTTTTGCTTTTTTAGGTAATTCTGCAAAAAATAATGGTTGCCCTTCAGTGGCAAGAACTTTAGTCTGAAAGCCTCTATCATTAAATTTTTGTGTTAACCATTCTATATTCTTTAGAATATCATCATCAATTAACGCATCATTCGGGATAGAAATAAAGTCCTTTAACTCATCAATTGAAGACTTTAATTGGTTATTAATCCTGTTATCCAAATCCTGAGAAAAAACAAACAGATTATAGAACACAGCGATAATTAAGAGTACTTTTTTCATAATAAATTACTTAAGCAATAAAGTTACTAAATAATTGTATGTATAAACTCATCAATTTTATCAACCCCTTTTTCGGTCAAATGTTTTATAAAAGCCGACCCAATAATAGCCCCTTTTGTATGTTCAGTAGCTTGGGTAAACGTTTCATTATTTGATATGCCAAAACCTACGATTTGAGGATTTTTTAATTCCATATTGCCAATCCTCCTAAAATAATTGGTTTGTTCTTCTCCAAATCCTGATTGACTCCCGGTAACACTGGCACTACTTACCATATAGATAAATCCGTTAGAAATAGAATCGATGAATTTTATCCGATCATCCGAAGTTTGAGGTGTTATTAAGAATACATTAATTAAATTATACTTTTCAAAAATATCTTTGTAATTATCATTATAAATAGCTACCGGTAAATCAGGTATTATAAATCCGTCTATACCTATTTCAGAACATTGCTGGCAAAAGACTTCAACACCATATTGTAAGATCGGATTAAAGTAACCCATAATGATCAAAGGGATCTTAACCGTTTTTCGAATGTCTTTTAATTGTTCAAAAAGTTTAATGGTAGTCATGCCATTTTTAAGGGCTAGTTCAGAGCTTCCTTGAATTGTTGGACCATCAGCCAAAGGATCACTAAATGGCAAGCCAATTTCAATCATATCTGCCCCACAATTTTCTAAATTTTGAATTATGGTTACAGTATCTTCTAATTCCGGAAAACCTGCGGTAAAGTAGATCGAGAGTAGTTTTTTATCTTCCTTTAATTTTTGATTGATTCTATTCATGATATATGTATTTACCCTTCCGAATTTTGTTTTTTGACATTATAAATTAAAATAATCTATATATGTATTCAAATCTTTATCGCCTCTACCTGATAAATTCAACACTATAATAGTATTCTTATTAAATTTTTTCTGCTCAAAAATGGCCAATGCATGTGCACTTTCTATGGCAGGAATAATACCTTCTAACTGACATAATTCTAAGCCAGCTTTCATTGCTTTATTATCTGTAATGGATAAAAATTCAGCCCTTCCTGTTTTATATAAATGTGCATGCAACGGACCAACTCCCGGATAATCTAATCCAGCAGATATAGAATACGGTTCTGTAACCTGTCCGTCTTCTGTTTGCATTAATAAGGTTTTACTGCCATGGATAATTCCTTCTTCTCCTAATACAGAAGTGGCAGCACTTTCACCAGAATGGATACCTTTCCCTGCAGCTTCAACAGCAATTAATTTCACTTTTTCATTATCCAAATAATGATAAAAGGCACCCGCAGCATTACTCCCACCACCAACACATGCTATCACATAATCAGGATCTTCTTTACCTTCTTTCTCTTTTAATTGCCATTTTATCTCTTCCGAAATAACGGCTTGAAAACGTGCCACCATGTCAGGATAAGGGTGAGGACCAACCACAGAGCCAATTATATAATGTGTATCTACTGGGTTATTAATCCAATCTCTAATTGCTTCATTAGTAGCATCTTTTAAGGTTCTACTACCTGATAAGGCGGGAATTACTGTTGCGCCTAACATTTTCATTCTTGCAACATTTGGTGCTTGACGTGCAATATCAATTTCTCCCATATACACTACACATTCTATACCCATTAATGCACAAACCGTCGCAGTTGCAACACCGTGCTGACCTGCCCCGGTTTCGGCAATGATTCTGTTTTTCCTCAGGCGTTTTGCCATTAAAATTTGCCCAATGGTATTATTGATCTTATGTGCTCCGGTGTGATTTAAATCTTCTCTTTTAAGATAGATCTTAGTCTTATACTTTTCTGATAATCTTTTTGCAAAATACAATGGAGAAGGCCTGCCAACATAATCTTTTAATAACTGATCGAATTCCTTTTGAAAAGATGGTTCAGCCATTATTTTTAAATAATTCTGCCGTAATTCTTCTACATTAGGGTACAGCATTTCCGGAATATATGCTCCCCCAAATTCACCGTAATTCCCTTTATTATCTGTGCTGTAATTCATGTTTTCCTATTTTATCAAATCTATCTGTTCAGTTGATCAATAAATTCTTTTAATCGTTCTTCTTTTTTAAATCCTGGTTCAATTTCAAATTTGCTATTTACATCTATCGCATAACAATGCTTGGATTCATTCATACGTAGGAATGACAATATATTATCAACCTCAGCCAAACCAATACCACCGCTTAAAAAATAGGGTTTAGTTGATGGGTACTCTTTTAAAACTTCCCAATTAAAAGTATAACCATTGCCTCCCGGTAATTTTCCTTTGGTATCAAATAAATAGTAATCGCAAACATCTTCATACGGTTCAAGTATTGAAAAATCAAATTCGTCCTTGACAGAGAATACTTTGACAATCTCAACAGGCTGATACTCTGAATCAACCTTTCGACTGCGCTCAAGGAGACATACTAGTTCTTGACTTAAAATGTCACAAAACTCGGGTGTTTCGGCACCATGTAATTGCACTGCTTGTAAATCATATTTGTTTATATTTTCAATGATATATTCTGTTGAAGCATTGACGAATACGCCTGTTTTTTTTATGTTTTTTGCCAACTCAGGAATGATTCCATTAAAAAATCTTGCCGACTTTTCGTAAAATATAAAGCCAAGATAATCAGGTTGCAGAGCTGCAACAGCATTTATATTATCTTGATATTTCATTCCACAGATTTTTAACTTCATAATTTTACTTCAATAATAAATGGATTCCTGCCCTGCCCCGCCTGCCGGCGGGTGTGTACAGGAATGACAATTTGATTCTACCTGTTTAATTCTTTTATAAATTTTCTTGCGCTTTCACCAGGGTTATTGGTTTTCATAAAATTTTCACCTATTAAAAATCCTTTATACCCAAATGGTTGTAATTCTCTTATGGCATCCACGCTACTAATTCCACTTTCAGAAATCTTTACAAAATCATTGGGTATTTTAGGGGCCAACATTTTGCTAGTGTGTATGCTAACATCAAAGGACTTTAGATTTCTATTATTCACACCTAGCATATCTAAACTTGGCATAATAGATTTTTCTATTTCTTCTTCATTATGTACTTCCAATAAAACTTCAAGTCCTAGGGCTTTAGCAAATTCTGAAAAATGCTTAATTTCCTTTTGTGTTAATACTGCAGCAATCAATAAAATAACATCTGCTCCAAAAGCTTTTGCAGCTAGTAATTGATATTCATCTATTATGAATTCCTTTCTTAGTAATGGTAAATTACAATTACTTCTCGCTATAACCAGATCATCTAAAGATCCACCAAAATACTTGGCATCTGTTAAAACTGACATACCACACACACCTGCTTCTTCATAACCCTTTGCTACATCAAAAACAGTTAAACTGGTATTGATTATTGATTTTGAAGGCGATCGTCTTTTATGCTCTGCAATAATACCTGTATAACTTTCTCTTAATCTTTTTGCTAAGGAAATAGTTTCACGTTCAAACAAAGATGAATGTTCCAATTGTTCAATGGGCAAAACACTTTTGCGGAGTTTTACCTCAACATATTTATGTGCAATTATTCTATCTAATATTGTCATTTTTGTTCTTATATGTCACCCTGAACTTGTTTCAGGGTCTTATTAAATTTTCTTTGTATTTGTTGAGGTTCCGAAACAAGTTCGGAATGATACTATGCATCACTCAACTTCTGTAACTTCGTCAATACCTCTAATCCTTTACCACTTATTAACGATTCTTTTGCTAATTCAAATCCTTCTTTTGGTTGTATATTATTCATTGTAGCAATTGCCATACCTGCATTTGCGCAGACAACATTGTTCTGTGCGGTAGTTCCATTACCGCCAATTACATTCATAAAAATTTCTGCCGAAGCTTTAACTGTTTCTCCTCCGAATATATCTTGTTGTTCAATTTGTTGCACGCCAAAACTATTTGGAGAAAGCATCATTTCTGTTTGATTCGAAATAACCTTTGTATTTCCTGTTAAAGAAATTTCATCGTAACCATCTAAGGCGTATAAAACAGCGAAGTTTTTATCTGTTTTTTGATATAAATAACCATATAATCTAGCCAGTTCTAAACTAAAAACACCCACCAACTGGTTTTTTGGAAACGCCGGATTTACCATGGGCCCTAACATATTGAAAAATGTTTTTACCCCTAATTCTCTACGGATAGGTGCAACATTTTTCATTGCGGGATGAAATAACGGAGCGTGTAATACACATATACCGGCTTGCTCTAAACACCTTTCTAAAAAACCTTTTTCATTACTAAATTTTATTCCTAAAAATTCCATCACGTTACTCGATCCTGAAACCGAAGACACACCATAATTACCATGCTTTGTTACTTTTACCCCAGCGCCAGCTGTTACAAATGAGGACAAGGTAGAGATGTTAAATGTGTTTTTACCATCACCTCCTGTTCCGCAAAGATCAATAGTATTATAATCTGAAAAATCTACTGCTAAACACAAATCTAACAATGCATCACGAAAACCTTCTAACTCTTCAATGGTTATACTACGCATCATGTAAACCGTCAAAAAAGACGCTATCTGGCTTTGGTTATAATTTCCTTCTGAAATATTTACCAGTGCCTTTTTTGCTTCCTCTTTTGAGATGGTTTCTTGATTGATTAACCTGTTTAATAGATGTTTCATACTTATAATATCTAATTATCAATCCAATTTTTTAATAATTGTTTTCCGTTTGGTGTCAATACCGATTCAGGATGAAATTGAACAGCCTTTACCGCATACTTTTTATGTCGTAAAGACATTATTTGTCCGTTTTCATCTACTGATGTTGCCTCAAGTTCTTCTGGTAAATCTGTGTCTACTACCCAAGAATGATATCGACCTACTTCTATTTTTTTTTCAAATCCGTTGAACAATGATTCATCATC
>JGI24023J19991_10003555_pt1 | contig 10904 bp, 17 predicted proteins | sample Cruoilmetagenom1_FD_19991 | JGI IMG/M metagenome (IMG submission 19991)
CGTAGGTGTCATCTGTTTTGCATTCTCATATCATTTGTTTCATATCCTGCGATTTGTCACCGGTTAATTTTGGCTACATCAGTTTCATGCTCAGCGGACCGGATCTTTAATATCCAGTCGATATTTGTGAAAGGTCGCTCCAGCGTATTCGATATCTGCCAGAAATTTCGCGCCGATCCGAGTTAACGCACCGAGGCTCTTTCGAGAAGGGGGAAGCAGGAATGTGACAATGTCAATGCGTGGATCCGCCTGTGCGAACTCTAATGCTTTTCGCCAAATCCGCGCCCCAAGGCCGAAGTTCCCGGGCTTAAGCACGAGGCCGAAGTCCCAGTCCTCACCGTCTTTTTGAAATCCACCCCATCCAACATATGCACCATCGCACAAGAACCCCCAATGCCCCAGCCCGTCACGGCCCCATGCCTCTTCCTTCGCGGCCACAAATTTCTGCGCTTCTTCAACAGTCCACTCAAAGTCTGCAAGCGGCATATGTTCTACGACCCGAGGGTTCGACATATGCATAACAATCTCTTCGAGGGAGATTTGGGTTAATCGTGTGAATGTAATCCCGGTTGATGTTTTCAGATCGCCTCGCTTCCTTTTCCTGTGTCAAAACCTGAGCTGTTCAGCTTTCGTTGCCAGATTGTGGTTGAGTGGACATTCCTGACATTTTCCTTGAGACCTTAGGCCGATTCATCGAACGCAGGATGCCCTTCCGACTGCGGCGCTTCGTCACAAATTTCGTACCAATCCGGCTTCTCTGAGACGAACTCATGAAATTGATTCTTGAGACCAAATCCGCTGTCCAGTGCATTTGCTGCAATCGGAAAACTATCCTCCTCGGAAAGTATTTCCCCAAGAGATGAACCGCAAATTTTGCAGAAACATCTACCGTATTTGTAAGGAGTCGAAGGTTCGTAAAGTGCTACATGCTCTTTTCCCTGAATCCACTTCAGGTCTTTTCTTTTAATAAAGACGATGGTGCTTGCACCAACTTTGCGGCACCGAGAGCAATGACATGTGCCCATCATTGATGGTTCGGCCAACAGTTCAAATTTTACCGCCTCACAACAGCAACTTCCTTTTATCAATTATCCAGTCCTTTCTCGTTTATAGCTTGCCCTCAAGAGAACAATAAGCGAACATGAGAAAAATGGCAATGACCAAATTTAGCTCAGCCTAGCCTTTGTTTTCGCACTGCCGTCTGTAGATACTCATCACGACACCATTGCCGCTCACTTGGGATCTTGCGTGCTGCAAATTCATGGGTACAGTCTTGTCACCAAACAAGCGCTGTCCAGCGCCAAGCACAACGGGAAAGGTTAGGCCCTGTTTCACTCTTTGGATTGCGCGTCAATAATCTGCTGCGGCCCACCTTCCGGCATCTCTGGAAAAGAAGGAAGGTTGGGGTCAACTGCGTCCCACGAGACCGCACGACTGGTGTAAACCACCACTTGCGGTTTTACGATTTCCGGCTCATCAAGGCTGGATGCGCGCGGGAATACCATTCCGGGTATGCCAGAATTTATTGAGTAGATGGGCGAGCCGCATGTTGGGCAGAATCCACGAGAGACGATATTGCCACTATCTGCGGGGTGATCGTAAAATTTGACCTCTCCGGAAACAGAAAAATCCGCCTCCGGGATTGCAATATTGGTGCAATGTCCGGTGCCGCTGCTCTTGCGGCAATCCGTGCAATGACAATGACCGACAAGCATCGGTTCTGACGTGCTTTGATATGAGACGGCACCACATAGACAACTTCCTGTAAATCCTGCTGTCATGAAATTTACTCCTTACTTTGACTGTAAACTAAAATCAGCCTAGTGTAGTCACTTGTTAATTGCAATAAACAAGTGACTAAGAATGACAAAACCGAGCAAACGCCCACCACGGTCAGGCTGCCCCATCGCCTGCACACTTGACATTATCGGGGATCGATGGACGCTGGTCCTTCTTCGCGACATGTTCATCGGCAAATCAAAGTTCAGTGAGTTTTTATCCTCACCTGAAAGAATAACAACAAATGTCCTGACAGACAGGCTGGCCTTGCTGGAAAGCGCCGGGCTGGCTGAGAAAAAAGCCTATCAACAACGCCCCCTGCGCCATGAATATCTCCTGACGGAAAAAGGTGAAGCCCTGTTGCCGGTTCTGCAAGAAATTTGCAAATGGGGAAACAGCTTCCTGCCCGACACATGGACACCGCCGGAAAGTTTTATGCAACGAAGGGGCTAATACCTGGGAAAACAATAATATGAGCACTCCAAACTATACCCGAACCATTACCGTGAGAAACACGTCAAACGCAGCATATCGAGCATTGACCAGCGGCATCGAGAGCTGGTGGACAAAACCGGATACACCTCTAACTAGAGTGGGAGATCGAGCAAAATTCACTTTTCCGCCAGGAAAATCCTTTTGGACATTTGAAGCCACCTTGCTGAAACCCGTTGAGCGCGTTGAAATGCGTTGCGTTGAAGCTTTGCACTTGCATGAAGGTCAGCCAAAAGAGATTGAACAGGAATGGCTGGGAACCACGGTCATTTGGGATATTATACCCAACGGTGATGAGACTGATATCCGGGTTGAACATATTGGCCTTGTTCCAACGCTTCTTTGCTATGAAATCTGTGAGGCAGGTTGGGATATGTTTTTTGTGGATAGCTTAAAGGCATATCTGGATACCGGTACAGGTCATCCACATCAGTCACGAACATGAATGCTCTGGCGTCTTGTAGGGACGAAGCGACTATGCGACCTTCACGTAGTTTCAGAATGTTGGACGTACCTACTCTGCGAGCGGCCCAAAATTTCAAGATGGAATTATGTCCTACTAGGCACCTTGTCGGGACAACAGGACGTAGCGAAGATGTAAACGGCATAGAGCGATAGTTGCTTTATCACTTTTTGCTCTAGGAGAACGCTATGAAACTTTATGACGCCAATGCAGGCAATGCAAAACGGGTTCGTATATTTATCGCCGAAAAAGGCATTGATGTTCCGCGTGAGGTGCTTGAACTTGGCAAAGACACACGAACACCAGAGTTCAAAAAGCTTAATTCACTTGGCGAAGCACCCGTTTTGAAACTGGATAACGGCCAGGTAATTACCGAAAGCATTGCAATTTGTCGGTATCTCGATCTTGCGTTTCCAGAGACATCGCTCATGGGGCGAGATGCGCTTGAGCAAGGCCATATCGAGATGTGGTCGCAGCGCATCTACTCTCAGATTTTCTTAACAATCGGCCTGATGGTGCGTCATAAATTACCATTGTTTGCGGATGTCCTTGAACAAGTGCCGGCGTTTGCCGACACGCAGCGAAAAGCCATGCCTGAGAAATGGCGTTGGCTCGATCAGGAAATGACAGACGGCAGGCCGTTTATCGCGGGCGACACATTTACGTTTGCTGATGTGCAAGGAATGACCGCCTTAACGATCACGGACATATTCGATCTTAGCGTTCCCGATGAATGCGCTTACGCATCAAGGTGGGCGGAGGCGATGCGAGCGCGGCCAAGCTGGGAGGCTTGATAAGGGGGGGGGTGACCAGCACGTTCCGAAGATACAAATGCACAGACTGGAAAGAAAATTACGTTCCAACAGATTCAAAAATATGAAAAGGGAGGCAACTGCATTGGCGCTAGCAGATTGCACGCTGTGTACCTGGAAGCTCGCTCTAAATAGAACCGATGGACGGCACATTGAAAAACAAAATCACTTTCGCCCGATTGCCTGATATAGAGCCGGACGAAATCATTGCTCACATGTCCGATCTGCGGGTTGCCGAGCACATGCCGCTTCTCACATTCGCTTGGGACAGGATCGCTGTCGCAAAATTTATTGCGACAAAGGAAGCGTGCTGGCGTCGTGACGGACTAGGGCATTGGGCTATATTGTCTAACGAAAAATATGTCGGATGGGGCGGTTTTCAAAAAGAAGGTGACGAGTGGGATTACGGTTTGGTCCTAAAACCTAGCTATTTTGGACTTGGAGCATGCATTTCAAAGAAAGCCATTGAGTTTGCCATCGCTGATGAGCGCATCCCATTCATAACGTTCCTTCTTCCAACTTCACGCAAAAACCTTGGAGCACTTGAAAGGTTTGGGGCGATATTTGTCGATAAGATCGACTACGACGGTGCGAAGTTTCTCAAGTATCGACTTGAAACCGATTGACGGAATTGTCCGCACCGCTACTATTCCACGCGAGCGTTTCGGATGTCCGTGTTGGGTCAAAAGTTCGCTTAGCAGCTTTCAATCTGAAGGACGGCTTTCACCTCGGCAGAAGACATCTTTACGCTGTCTGTCTGGTTCGCTCTCTCATTCTCACCGTATTGGGATCGATATGATAACGGAGACTCGGACCAAAAGCGGCCTACCAACAATACCTGATCAGAGCGCTTCTACTGCCTGTAATCGAATAGGACCGGGACCAAATCTGCTTCGCCCTTAACTCGAACTCGTGTTTATAAAAAAGCATAGGACGAGCTTAAGTTACCTTTGTCACCACAATAAATACGACTTTTCCTTTGCCTGGTTGCGATTGGTAGTCAATCTGAAATCCGGCATCGGTCAAACTATCCTCCAGTTCTTTGGCCGTAAAGACCTTGACCAGGGGCATCAGACCAAGGAATTTTCCGATGGGTGCGATGAATTTAATAAATTTCATGCCATCTCCAATACAGTGGGTGCTGCTGATGAAAAACCCGCCGGGCTTGAGCATTTTGTAGACCTTGGAAATGACGTCTTGCCTGTTTTCAACGAGGTGCACGATGCTGAGCCCGAGGACAGCATCGAAGGATCCGTCGGGCGCACTGAAATCATCGATGGCGGCCCGTTCAAACGTAACATTTTCGATATTGCACGCCTCGGCCTTGCCCCGAGCGATCTCGATCATTTTTGAGGAAAAATCGATTGCCCGAATTTGTTTCACATAGGGCGCATGGGTGATTGCGGTCGACCCGGTGCCGCAGCCAAACTCCAATAGCTCCATATCCGGCCGGAAATATTCGCGGCTGATCTGAAGCTTTTTCTGATACGATTCTTCATCGGCAACGGGCTGCTTCGCATATCGCTCTGCAATCCTGTCCCAAAATCTACTTGGCTCACTCATGGTCATCTCTGCTTGCTGGTACATGGTCATCTCCAATTATTTTACAGAAGCTGTAACGCTATTTTCTAATCGAATTTCTTAGCCGGGTTTTCTGCCGACACAGGCTACACTCAACCCCTGACAAAAACTGCGGTCATCAGGTGACAGGCTATAAGTATTTTCCAGACCAACTTCGTCCAGCCAGCCTCGGGCCTCGGAAGGCGTCACCCGATGGGTGCGCCATTTTAGATGCACGAATGCACCCAAAGGAGAGCGCCGGGTGAGAAATGCGATAAGCACACCACCCGGTTTCAGAACACGCACCATCTCCCTGAGCGCAAGGCCTGGGTCAACGAAATGCTCCAGAACATGTGAAGTCATTACAATATCAAAAACGCCATTTCCGTAACGGAGTTTGCGTACATCGCCATAGCGCAGTGACATCTCAAGATCGGTATCCCGAAGATTTTCACTTGCCCGCTCAAGCATGTGCGGTGAAATATCGATGGCGTCGAGCTTGAAAGGCGCAGGCAACGCACGGGCGAGCGCGCATGAAAGTGCACCCGTGCCGACACCACAATCCAGGACGCGGAGTCGTGCACCAGAAGGGCCCGGCATTTCGTCACTCATCACTTTACGGAGCAGTGTCTCATAGGCATCCGGAAAACCGAGCCTGTCAAGCTTCCGGCTCCACCCCGGCGCCGCCTGATCGTAGAAACGTATGAGCTGAGGCGTGCTGAACGCCCGGCGTTGCACCGAAATCTGCCAGGACCCAAACCATTGGGCAAATACCGGGATGGTGTCATCTTCATATTGGACGTCGGATTGGGCGTTCAGATTATTCGTGTCATACATGATTTTTCCTTTGCATTGTGGTTGTGGTCGTGGTCGCATCGGCGATGTCCAAGGGACATGATTAATTCAATGATCCATGAATGCTCTGGTGGTTGCGCTGCTTGATGCCGATCCTCCTGCGCTACCCGCGACAAATAGAGCCGCATCGACGTGGCTCGCACGATCGCTCGGGTGAGATGAGATGGGTCGCCGTCGAATGATCCACTCGACCACGGCAATGTTGATCATCCAGCCCGCACCCAAAAGCAGCGCGCGGGACAGTTCACCGGGTGCGACGTGGATCAAGACCCAAGGTATGCCGATCAGCGCTTGCGTGCCCGCGCTGAGACCAAGCGCATAGCCGCGCATCATCCAGGCCCGGTGCCGGGGGAAGTCGCGCCGCCTAATGGCAGCAAAGCCCAGAATGATGAACAACATCATCGCCGAACCAACCACGAGTCGGATGCCATAAAGCAGCTGGCCATCATGTTCGCCGGGAGGAAAGAATTGGGACAACCACAAGCCCGTCAGTGCGGCGATCATACCAAACGGGACAAGAATCCGCCCGGCGGTGCGATGCCAGCCAGGTCTGCGGCGGCGAAAGCCATTGGAAAACTGGAACGCGCCCAGAACGCAAAATACGCTGACGCTGATAATATGTAGCACCAGAGCCCCGGAGGGAGCCGCTAAAAACCGCGCACTTTCGGGCATAATATCCGCGCCGCCCGCCAACTGGAATAGACGTAACGACCCGCCGATGACCGGAATAGCGCTCAGCGCGATCAACAGGACGGGCACGAACCGATCGGCTCTTGAAAATGAAGTCATGGTTTCACTCCTTTCGAAGCATAAGTAACCATGCGTTTATCAAATAGAAATTGCGAAAATTCGTAGTTGTGATATGCGTATATGCATGAATTGGCAGGCTGTCTCTTTCGACTGGAATCAGGCACGGGCTTTCCTCGCCACAGCAGAGGAAGGATCCCTGTCCGCCGCCGCCCGCGCCCTTGGCCAGACGCAGCCGACGCTCGGCCGACAGGTCGCCGCACTGGAAGACCATCTTGGCGTTACGCTGTTCGAACGGGTCGGACGGTCGCTTTCGCTGACCCAATCGGGTCTCGAACTGCTCGATCATTTCCGGGCGATGGGCGATGCAGCCAGCCGCGTCTCACTGACAGCCTCCGGCCAGTCACAGGCCATAGAAGGTCATGTCAGCATCACTGCCAGTGATGTCATGTCGGCCTATTTCCTGCCCCCGATACTCAAACAACTGCGTGACGTCGCACCGGGGATCGACGTCGAAGTGATTGCCTCCAACGATTTTCGCGATCTGTTGCGCCGCGAGGCCGATATCGCCATCCGGCATGTGCGTCCCGAGCAGCCGGACCTGATCGCCAGGCTGGTTACAGAAGCCTCAGCCCAGCTCTATGCTTCGAGCGAGTATCTTGATCGATATGGCCGCCCTGAAACAGCGAGAGACTTGTCGGACGCAGTCTTTATCGGTTTCGAAGATAACCAGCGGCTGATCGCCGAGCTAAACGCACACGGCCTTTCACTGACCCTGGAGAATATCAAATACAACTCGGCGAGCGGTATTGTCGCTTGGGAACTCGTCAAACATGGAATCGGCATCAGCGTGATGTCCGCGAAAGTCGCTGAAATGACTCCCGGCATAGAATGCGTCTTGCCGCAATTCGGTCCGCTGACGTTCCCTATCTGGCTCGTCACTCACCGCGAGCTACATACCAGCCGCCGCATTCGTTTGGTGTTCGACCTTCTAGCGGAAGCTTTTTCATGAGACAACAATTGTCTCCGGGATGGCTACTTGGTCAGCAAACTGTTCACTGGCTTGATCATTCTGCTCTTTCGTTGCTGCTCCAAAGCACTCATTGTGAGTTGCGAAGTCTGCCAAAGCAGTCCATGCACCGTTCGTTATCGACCCCTTGACAATTAGCTGAATTTTTATTTATGGTTTCACAAAGGTGTGAGACACCTGCCGCTCGCAAGAATGCAATGATCATTCTGAAGGTGAAGATCTCCCGGCCTGTTTGGCTGAGTCATTCTAGATCTGCAGACCCTTTTTTTCACGGTCTAACGGCAATGCGAGCTCCGTTACGATAAACTCCGTGAAGAAAGAATATGCAACCACCATGGTATCTCCCATCTATACGCGCGATCAAGCCAAAGCGCGCGCCAGGTCCATCCGGGCTGAGCTTCAAAGTGAAAATATACACGTTAACCACTCCACCGCACTGGAGCGCGTGGCGAAGGAACAAGGATATGACAACTGGAATACTTTGTCCGCATGCCTGTCAATTCAGCCGGAAGTTCCAGTCCAGGTTGGGGATCGTGTAGCGGGAGCTTATTTAAAACAACCATTCGTCGGAACGATCTATGCGGTGCGGAGCTGCAACAAAGGTCGCACCTTCAAAGTTTCCATCGAGTTCGATGAACCAGTCGATGTGGTTCAGTTTGAAAGTTTTACTAATTTGCGCAAGCGCATAAACGCAGAAATCTCGCAAGGCCGAACGTCCTACGCCAAGACGGGAGATGGCGTCCCACACCTGGTTATCGCAAAAGTTATGGCAGATTCTTCCTGATGGAAGACATACTCACAAATCTGTACCCGGCAGAAAAAGCTGGGCGCTCAACTATTCAACGTGATTTTGCAGGTCAAGTGGCTATGCTCAATCTCGTCAAATTCCGAAAAGTTGCCGATTCCAGACTTCTCGCACGCTCACCAATCAAGGCTCCGGTTCGACTATAACCTGACGACCCAATTTTTGGGACAGAGCATCGAGCGGTGGCAGACAAGTGTCAAAATCCATCGAAGCCAAATTGGGAATAAAAGATAAATCCAAGTGCAAGATCGACCGCCACTTGACATGATACCTTTTCGTATCATATAAAGGGATACTATTTGGTATCATAAAGGAGATTAATATGAAGTTCGTCCGTAAATACGTGCCTGGACTCTTCCTCGTTGTACTACTGGTCTTGAGCGGCGTGTCGCTTGCGAGCGAGCGCATAATCAACACACCGGCACAATCTCTGAAATGGCAAAAAACGCCCGAAGGTGTCGCCTTCGCGTCACTTGTCGGTGACCGTTTCAACGAGGCCTATATGGCCATGGTGAAGCTGCCGGGTGGATTAGTCAGCCCGCCGCATGTCAAGTCTGCGAACATGTTTGGCGTCATGGTGTCCGGTGCAATGGTCCACAAAGCACTTGGAGAAAACTCCAGCCCGGTGTTGCATGTCGGCTCATTCTATAAGATCCCCAAAAACGTACCACACATCAGCAAATGTATTTCTAATGAGGACTGCATCACATTCCTCTATCAGGATGGAAAGTTCGATTTCCTCCCGGTGAAGGAAGAGGAATTACAATGAGGGCTCAATCTGTTGAAAACGAATCGGTTCAGGGTGCATTTCGCGCCCTATCGGACCCGACCCGCCGCAGCATCCTGATGCTGCTGGCGAAGGATGAAATGACCATCGCCGAAGTGTCGGGTCATTTCGAAATGACGCGGGCTGCAGTTAAAAAACACCTCACAATCCTGCAGGAAGGTGAATTGATTTCCGTTATTCCCGCAGGCCGAGAGCGGATCAATCGGTTGGAGCCCGTCGCCCTGAAACGGGTTTTGGATTGGCTCAACTACTTCAACAATTTCTGGGATGAAAAACTTTCCGCACTGCAAAAGTCGGTCGAGCGGGACGAAATACAAAAGTTGAACCCACCCAAGACCGACGATGCACAAAAGGACGAATGATGATGTCAACCAAAATCACGAAAACCGTTTTCTTCAATGCTCCCAAAGAAACCGTCTGGTTGTTCCTGACGGACAAAGAGAAGTTGGGAGAATGGTATCACCCGGCCGAAGCGAATCTGGTCGAAGGGGAATCCTACACGCTCTATCGCCTTGGAGAGGGCGGTAGCAGGATACCGCAAATCACTGGAGAGGTTCTGGAAATGAGTGCACCGGACAAACTGGTGACGACCTTCATAATCGGACCATTTGGTGACAATTCTACGACAGTCACCTGGCGCCTGGAAGATGCTGCAGGAGGTACACGGCTTCATCTTACTCATGAAGGTATTGCCGAAGCAGCAGGCGAGTCTGCGATGCATCTCTTAATGGCACTCGACGATGGATGGGATAGGCATCTTGCTGAACTCCGCAATGCAGTTTCAAGAGCTTAACGCCACCCGATGAACAGCGGCTAGTCTGGTATGGTTGCATTCCAGCAAAATGGCACTTTGCCCCGCTCATCAAACTCTGTATGGATTTGTTGCGCAGCACTATCTCATGGGTAAGTTCCAGAGAATTCTCTGGAACTTACTTTCTCCGCCGTTACCTTCAATCAAAGCAAGTTTTCAGCCAGCAGATCGAAGACAAGGCGAATCCGGCGGCTCGTATGCAGTTCACGGTGGGTCACAAGCCAAACAGGAATCGCAATAGGATCGAATTCGGGGAGAACCGGTACCAGTCCCGGCATCGTCTCTGCGATTTCTTTCGACAAAAGGCCGATACCAAGCCCTTCTCGCACCATTGCTAGATACGCTGTGCCGCTGCTGGTCGCAAATTTGAAATTTCTGCCTGTCAGAGACAGTCCTCGAGCTGTCAACGCTGACAGTAATTGCTCAGGGTTGTCAAATCCAATGAAATCAGCCTCCGAGACATCAACGGCAGTTTCAGGGAACCCGTAGGACTGAAGATATTCACTGGATGCATACAGATGGGCAGACACCTCACCAATCATTTTGCCAACGAGGTCTGGTTGGTCAGGTCTTGCATGCCGGATCGAAATATCCGCCTCGCGCCGCATTAAATCGTACACTTCATTTGAGGTGAATATTCGAATATTGAGACCAGGTGCCATGTCTCTTATGCGCCGCAAAACTTGCGGTAGGTGATAGGTCGCCATGACATTTGTGGCGGTAATGGAAACCTGACCTTCGATGACCTGAGACTGACCAGAAG
>JGI24023J19991_10003557_pt1 | contig 10902 bp, 6 predicted proteins | sample Cruoilmetagenom1_FD_19991 | JGI IMG/M metagenome (IMG submission 19991)
AAAAAATTTACGTTTAATAATTCTAGTAAATAATTCTACATATGTTTGACGACGACGACACTGAGGGAAAATCACACGATAAAATCAAAAAAATGCCTGTTTTTAAAAAAGCATGGGAAATCATGGTTTTAGGCAATAAAATAGGCGGAACTATATCTAAAGATGATCATTATACTGAGGATGAAGCCGATGGCGAAATGCTGGAGATGTACGCCAATTATATTATAGAAAACTCACTACAAATTCCTGCGAAAATAGTAAGTGCTGAAAGTGCTGATATTTATGATATTCGTATGGAAAATGCTGCCATAATAAGAAAGTCCACACGTAAAATTTTAACGAGCTGTTCAGGGTTACAATTATGTGGCTATAAAGAAGATGACTTTTTACAACTTTTAAGAGATGCAATTGAAGAATTTCGCGTTTTATTTGCCGAATGGGTGAAAACATTTGATGAATGGGATTATACTATAGATCGTTGGGGTTTATTTAATCCTCCAGGAGTAAATTATGACGATTTCGACCCTGATGATGATATCCCTTTTGACGCTGACAGCTTTTTTGATTAGTTCATAGCTAAATTTCGATGCTTGGCATAGACTTTGATACATTTTAACAAATCAAAAAACCACCTCTATGCTGTTCAAAGCCTTGAAACTACTATTTTTATCCTTCATAATATTTTTGCAATCTTGTTCAAATGATGGGCCAATACCAACAACTCTAGAAGCAACTCAGTTTTTAAACGAGGTTTATGGAAACGATGCCAGCCAAAATTATGATATTTATTTACCAAAAGATAGAACCACTGAAACTCCGGTAATTATTCTGGTGCATGGTGGGTTTTGGTATTTTGGAGATAAATCTGATATGAATTCATTAGTAGCTATTTCAAAGAATATTGCGCCAGAATATGCTGTTGTAAATATTAATTATCGATTGGCCACCTCAACATCAAATCAACATCCAGCTCAAATTGAGGATATATCATCAATGATCGCAGAATTACAATCAAGGAGTGATGAATATCAAATTTCTAATGACTATTATTTTATAGGAGTAAGCGCTGGAGGACATTTATCACTTTTATATGCTTATCTAACGGATGTAAACAACCAGGTAAAAGCGGTTTGTTCTATTACCGGGCCAACAGACTTTTTAGATCCGGCATATTTAAATTCTACAAATCCCCTATTTCAAACAGTCACTGAACGGTTTTTGGGAGTCACTTTTGAGGATGACCCTATTTTATATGAAAACACGAGTCCTATTACTCATGTAGATACATCTGACCCACCTTCAATTTTGTTTTATGGTGATGCTGATGTGATTGTCCCTATTAGTCAAGCTACGCGATTAAGAGACAAATTAACAACAGTAAATGTTCCTATGGAATATGTTGTTTTACCCAATGTTGGACACGATTTGAGTGGGGTGAGTTATAATGAGATTGGTCTAAAAATTAATGCTTTTTTTGAACAATATAGGTAAACAATTTATTGTTTGTTATTCAGGTCTCCTAAGTAAGGACAGCAATTATTAATTTAATTTATACTTCAACTCTTGAGAATCTAATTCGGTCAATAATTCTTGGGTAATTTTTACCTTAGAAGCTCTACTTGGCATATGTAATTTTAGTTTTTCCTCCATATCATAGACTACAAAATTTAAATGGTCTTTCCCTTTATGGCTGTTTAAGATTCCATCAATAGTATCGACCTTTTTATCATTTAATTCTAAAATATTCAACTGTAAGGTTATCTTATTTGCTAATGCCTCTAACACATCTTGTAACATTTGTATTGCATTGAATTGAATTCTCACATCGCCTTCTTTCCATCCGGGCCGGACAGACATTTTTATGTGCAAAAATGAATTTGGAATTAAAAAATGCTTAAACTTTAAATAATCTTCACCAAACATTCTAAATTCATGTGCTTCAGAATAATCTTCAATTGTAAAAGATGCCCAACCTTTACCATTTTTTGAAATCCTATGTTGTACGTCAGTAACAATCCCTCCAATCGTTAAGTCCTTATTAATTAATTCACTTAGGTTGTTAAAAACATTAATAGGGGCATTACAGAAGTTTTTAATTTCTATTTTGTAATCATCCAACGGATGTCCAGAAATATACATCCCAATAACTTCTTTTTCCTTGGCTAATTTTTCCATGATACCCCACTCTTCGCACTGTGGAATATTAGGTTCTTCAAATTGTATTTCAGAAGTTTCTCCAAATAACGAAACCTGAGCAGAATTTTCATTTTCTTGAAATTTATTCCCAAAACGGATAGCTCTTTCAATAAATGTTTGCCCTTTTTCATCCAGTTCAAAATACTGAGCTCTATGAGTACTAGCTAAAGAATCAAATGCGCCTGCTAAGACCAATCCGTCAAACGACTTTTTATTGGCTGCTCTTAAATCAACACGTTTAGCAACATCAAAAATTGATTTATAATTACCATTTTCTTTTCGTTCTGAAACAATACCTTCAACAGCACTCGCTCCTACTCCTTTTATAGCACCCATCCCAAAACGAATAGCCCCTTGTTTGTTTACAGCAAACTTGTAAAACGATTCATTAATATCAGGGCTAAGCACTTCAATATTAGCACGTTTACATTCATCCATAAAGAAAGAAACCGATTTAATATCTCTCATATTATTCGACAATACCGCTGCCATATACTCAGCAGGATAATGTGCTTTTAAGTAGGCAGTTTGATAGGCGATATAAGCATAACATGTAGAATGTGATTTATTAAAAGCATAGGCCGCAAAAGCCTCCCAGTCTTTCCATATTTTTTCTAATATCTCTTCTGGATGTCCATTACTTTTTCCTCCTTCAATAAATTTAGGTTTGAGCTGTTGTAGCAGGGCAAAAATCTTTTTACCCATTGCTTTTCTAAGTACATCTGCCTCACCTTTTGTAAAACCGGCAATTTTTTGTGAAAGTAACATTACCTGTTCTTGATATACGGTAACGCCGTATGTTTCTTTCAAATACTCTTCCATTACCGGAAGATCATATTCAATAGATTCTATACCATGCTTCCGCTGGATAAACAACGGAATATATTCCATTGGCCCTGGTCTATACAAGGCATTCATCGCAATCAAATCGGCAAATTCAGTAGGCTTTAATCCTTTTAAATGTTTTTGCATTCCTAAGGATTCATATTGAAAAATACCTACCGTTTCTCCTCGTTGAAAGAGTTCATAGGTCTTTTCATCATCTAAAGGAAATTCTTCAGGATCTAATACTTTACCATGAAGTGCTTTTACAATCTTACAAGTATCCTTAATTAAGGTCAAGGTCTTTAAACCTAAAAAATCCATTTTTAACAGTCCCGCGTCCTCTACAACATAATTGTCAAATTGCGTTACGTATAGATCAGAATCTTTTGCGGTTGCTACCGGAATTAGATTGGTAATATCTTCAGGAGTAATAATGACTCCACAGGCATGCGTTCCCACATTTCTAACTGATCCTTCTAAGGCCAACGCTTGTCTGATAGTTTGCGCTTCAATATCTTCACCTTCCGCTAAATTGCGAAGCTCATTTACTTTTAAAATTTCATCTTTACGAAGTTCCTCTATTTTAGAGATACTTTTTTCATCATCTCCAAAAATTGTAGCCAACTTAGTATTCGGTACCAATTTTGCAATTCTATCAGCATCCGGTAACGGCAGATCTAATGCCCTGGCAGTATCTCTTATAGATGATTTTGCCGCCATTGTACCATAAGTGATAATTTGAGCTACCTGATTGGCTCCATATTTATCAATTACATAATCTATCACTTTCTGTCTTCCTTCGTCATCAAAATCAATATCAATATCCGGTAAAGAAACCCTATCAGGATTTAAGAAACGCTCAAAAAGCAAATTATATTGAATAGGGTCTATATTGGTAATCCACAAACAATATGCAACAACCGATCCTGCGGCAGAACCACGACCGGGTCCCACAGAAACATCCATTTCTCTAGCTTTTGCAATAAAGTCTTGTACAATTAAAAAATAACCCGGATAACCTGTATTTTCAATAACTTCTAGTTCAAAATCTAAGCGTTCTTTGATTTCGTCGTCTAACTTACCATATCGTTTTGCTGCACCTTCAAAAGTCAAATGTTTCAAATAGGCATTTTCACCTCTTACACCACCATCTTCAGCATCTTTTTTATCTGTAAATTCAGACGGGATTTCAAATTTAGGAAGTAATACATCTCTAGCAAGTGTAAATATTTCAATTTTATCTACAATTTCTTGGATATTGATGATGGCTTCAGGAGTTTTTTGAAACAGCTGTTTCATTTCATCCTGACTTTTAAAATAATATTCTTCATTAGGCATTCCATATCGGAACCCTCTACCTCTACCCTTCGGAGTGGCCTGTTTTTCGCCATCCTTTACACATAATAAAATATCATGAGATTCGGCATCATCTTTTTCAAGATAATAGGTATTATTAGTAGCCACAACTTTTACTTCATGTTTTTTAGCAAAGTCTAAAATAATTGAATTGACATGTTGCTCATTCTCCTGATTATGATCAGTTAATTCTAAATAAAAGTCATCTTCAAAAGTAGATTTCCACCACAGTAAAGCTTCTTCTGCTTGTTTTTCACCAATATTTAGAATTTTACTTGGTATTTCGCCATACATATTTCCGCTAAGGACAATAATATCTTCCTTGTATTGCTCTATGATCTTTTTATCAATTCGAGGTACATAATAGAACCCGTCAATAAAGGCAATTGATGACATTTTAGCTAAATTATGATAGCCCTTTTTATTCTTTGCTAAGAGTACAATTTGATAACCATTATCTTTTACCGATTTATTTTGATGATCTTCACAAACATAAAATTCACAACCCACAATAGGTTTCATCGGGTTTTCAGCATCCTTATTATGCTTTAATACTTCCTTTACAAAAGTAAAAGCACCCATCATATTACCAGTATCGGTCAATGCAACTGCCGGCATATTAAATTCTATAGCATTCTTTACTAGCTTAGATATGCTTGAAGTTGATTGTAAAATAGAAAACTGAGAATGATTATGTAAATGAGAAAAAGAATACGCTTCAAGATCGCTAAATGAATTGCTATCTTCGTTAACATCGTCAATTGATTCTGCAGTAAGCTTTTCCTTTAGTTTTGCACTTTCCTTTTTTAGATTGATATGTTTCAATCCTATCAGTTTTATTTCCTGAGGATTTTCTGCATTGAAATTTTCAAAATAATCAGCTGCTACATCTAATTCTTCAAGCCTAAAAATTTGTTTTCTAATGAGTTCAAAAAAGCAACGTGTCGTAGCTTCAACATCTGCCGTCGCATTATGAGCTTCAGCAAAAGGTTTATTAAATAAATACTGATGCAATTCAGTTAAAGTTGGCAACTTAAACTTCCCTCCTCTACCACCTGGTAATTGACAGAGTGTTGCTGTTGTTTCAGTACAAGTATCTAAAATAGGAAGGTCATTGAGCTTCGTTTCAAATTCTTTTCTATGATATTCACAACCCATTATATTCAAATCAAAACCTACATTTTGACCTACGACAAAATTAGTTTTAGACAGAGCTTCATTAAATAATTCTAAAACTTCTGATAAAGGTTTTCCTTTTTGAGCAGCTAACTGTGTAGAAATACCGTGTATTTGTTCTGCATCATACGGAATATTAAATCCATCTGGTTGAATTAAAAAATCTTGATGCTCAATTAGTTCGCCAAATTTATCATGTAACTGCCATGCAATTTGAATACACCTAGGCCAATTATCAGTATCTGAAATCGGTGCATTCCATTTTTTTGGTAAACCAGTAGTTTCGGTGTCAAATACTAAGTACATATATCAGAAATTATTTGATAAATTTAGGAAGTTTAAAAGTAATTATTTCAAGCTTTTATTAAAGCACTTCAACATTTTTTTATCAACATTCAAAAACAAAAATATTTGATTAGAATATTTGTAACGATTTTGTAAATTAGCATACCAATCATTAAAACATTAACAAAAAACAAAGAAAATGAAGAAAATCACGCTACTATTATTAGCAATATGTGCAAGTTTAACAATAAACGCTCAAACCGCTGATGAAATTCTCTCTACTTATTTTGAAAATATTGGAGGTTTAGAAAACCTAAATAAAGTTGAAGGAATTAAAATGACCGCAAAAGTAAATGCACAAGGTATGGAAATCCCTGTAGAAATTGTGAATTTAAGTGATGGTAAACAATACTTAAAATTTAATCTGCAAGGAAAAGAAATGACCCAAATGGCCTTTGACGGCGAAATCATGTGGTCTACTAATTTTCAAACTCAGAAGGCTGAAAAAAGTGATGCCGAAGCCACAGCAAATATGGCATTAGAATCTAATGATTTTCCGAATGCTTTTATTGATTATAAAGAAAAAGGCTATACAGTTGAACTACTTGGTAAAGAAACTATTGATGGTGCCGAAGCTTTTAAAATTAAATTAATTAAAGAGCCTGTTACGATTGATGGAAAAAAAGAAGATAATGTTAGTTTTTATTATTTTGAGACTGAAAATTACGTACCTATTGTCATACATAGTGAGGTAAAATCTGGACAAGCAAAGGGAATGACTTCAGAAGTTAAGATGAGTGATTATCAAGAAATTGATGGTCTGTATTTTCCTTTTTCAATGACACAAGGCATTAAAGGACAACCAGGAGGGCAAACAATATCAATTAATAAAATAGAATTGAATCCTACAATAGACGATAGTGTTTTTAAGTTTCCTGAAGAAGAAATAGAAACTATAGAAGAAAAAAAATAAATATATACTTAAAATCCTCAAAATATCTTTGAGGATTTTTTTTAAAACCAATCCTTATTATGAAAAAAATTATCATAGCTGCTGCTTTAGCATTTGGTATAATGCCATATTATGGTATTGCTCAAGAAGAAATTAAGCTAAAGGGAAAAGAACTTTTTGGTGATATTTCTGCAAGACATATTGGTCCTGCTTTAATGAGTGGGCGTATTAACGATATGGAAAATCACCCAACCAACAATCGTATAATTTATGCAGGAACTGCTGGGGGAGGTGTTTGGAAGTCTAATGATGGTGGCACTACTTTTAATTCAATTTTTGATGATTACTGCCAATCAATTGGGGCAGTTGCACTCGATCCCAACGATCCGGATAATACTATTTATGTAGGTACCGGCGAAACATGGACACGTAATAGTGTATCCATTGGTGATGGTATGTACAAATCTGTAGATGGAGGTTCAAATTGGACCAAAATGGGTTTTGATAAATCTGAGCGTATTGCCAATATTATAGTAAATCCAAAAAATTCTAAAGAAATTTATGTAGCTGTTCTAGGCGCACTTTGGGGTGATAGTGAAGAACGTGGGGTATATAAAACCACTGACGGCGGTACAACATGGGATAAAGTTTTATATGTAAATCAAAAAACAGGTTGTGCTGATCTGGCAATAGACCCCAATGACCCTACAACTTTATATGCATCGATGTGGGAATTTAGACGTACCGGTTGGTCTTTTGAATCTGGAGGTGAAAATAGTGCCTTGTATAAATCTACAGATGCTGGCGCTACCTGGAATAAAATTCACAATGGTTTCCCGATAGGAAAATTAGGAAGGTTAGCAATTGCAGTAGCACCATCAAACTCAAAAATATTATATACAGTAATTGAAGCTGAAAAAGATGAAAAGAAAGGATTGTACAGAAGTGATGACGCTGGAGAAAGTTGGAAGCAGTTAAATAATGATTTTGGTATTACAGTACGACCATTCTATTTTTCCAGAATAGTAGTAGATCCTAAAAATCATGACGTTGTTGTTAAAGGAGGGTTAACAGGATCTATCTCAAGAGATGGTGGAAAGACATTTAAAAATCTAGGCAGAATGCATAGTGATATTCATGATATTACTTTTGACATTCATAACTCAGACAGAATGTACTGCGGTACGGACGGTGGTGTTTATCGCTCTTTGAACGGTGGTACTACTATGGAAATAGTTGAAAACTTACCATTATCGCAATTCTACCACATTAGTGTTGATGACGCCGAACCCTACAATGTATATGGTGGGTTACAAGATAATGGTTCTTGGTATGGACCTTCTTCATCTCCAGGCGGTGTCAATGCAAGAGATTGGAATTCTGTAGGTTTCGGTGACGGCTTTAGAGTATTAAAACATCCAACAAAAAATATCATCTATTCAGAAATGCAAGGAGCAGATAATGTTTGGAGATATGATGTAGACAATAAAAGAGTTAAAACTGTTCAGCCTCTGCCTCAAAAAGGATATCCCAAGTTGCGATTTAATTGGAATCCACCCATGGCTGTAAGTACACATCAACCTGATCGATTTTATATGGGTAGCCAATTCTTACATAGATCTGAAGATATGGGGAATACCTGGAAAATTATTTCTCCCGATTTAACTACTAATGATAAAAGTAAACAACAACAGGATGATTCAGGTGGACTATCAAAAGACAATTCGGGGGCAGAAAATCATACCACTATTTTTACGATAGCTGAATCGACTTTAGACCAAAGTGTAATTTGGGTAGGAACTGATGATGGCAATGTTCAAGTTACCCAAGATGGGGGGAATACTTGGACCAATACTTCAATGAATATTTCTGGTTTGCCAAAAAACACATGGTGTTATCATATTGAAGCAAGTGTTTTTAATAAGGGAACAGCTTATGCTGTTTTTGAAGGGCATACCATGAATGATATGACTCCTTATACCTATAAAACAACTGACTTTGGTAAAACTTGGACCAACATTATTACTGACGACGTTATTGGATTTGTAAGAAATATCCAAGAAGACTTTGTAAACCCTGATCTATTATTCTTAGGAACCGAGTTTGGGTTATATATTACAATTAATGGAGGAAAGCATTGGAATAAATTTACTAATAACATGCCTGCTGTCGCTGTTCACTTTATAGACTTACAAAAACGAACCAATGATTTAGTCATGGGTACCCACGGTAGAGGTGTTATTATTATTGATGATATTTCTCCTTTGCGTGAAATAAGTCAAGAAGTATTGCAAAAAAAAGTTCATTTCTTTAAAACGAAACCAACCATACTATTTGAAGAAAGTAGTTTTTCCGGAAGTTTTGGAGGAGAAACTCAGTTCGTTGGTTCAAACTCCAGTCGGGCAGCTCAAATAAAATACTATTTAAAAAAGCGACATACTTTTGGTAAGATGACTATGGAAGTCCAAGATATGAATGGTAAAGTTGTATCTACTTTAGATCCAGGAAAATCAAAAGGAATTAATATTGTCAATTGGAATTATAGAATGAAGCAACCTAAAGTTGCAATAGGAAAAACTTTTAGTTTTGGTGGATTTACAGCTCCTAAAGTTGAAGCAGGTACTTATAAAGTAGTAATGAAAAAAGGTAAAGAAACTTATGAAGATACTGTAGAAGTAATTTATGATCCGAAATCTAATTTAAGTGTAGAAGATAGGAAAGCTATGCACAGAACTACTATGAAGATGTATGACATGACCGAAGAATTGGCATATATGGTGTATGAATTAGATGCTATTTTAGAAAAAGCTTCTGAACTAAAAAATAAAAAATTAGTTGACAAATTAACCAAGTTAAAAGAATCACTAGTTATCACAACCGGAGACAATTATGTGGGCTCTGCTGAACCTCAATTAAGAGAAAAAATGTCAACTCTTTATAGTAAAATCGCTGGCAGTTCAGACAAACCTTCAAGTTCCGAATTAGAAAATTTAAGCATTATCGATGATAGGTTTATAACAGCTAAAAAAGACTATGAGAAAATCAAGAAAAAGATTAAATTTTTAGATGAACTAAGTCTTAAAACATTTGATGAGTTTGTAAAATAATTAATAAAAAAAGGCTTCATGTGAAGCCTTTTTTTAATTTCCTGCAGCTATTATCTTTCTTACTCTCTCTAGATCTTCAATAGTATCGACGGCAATAGTTTCAATTTTGGTAATTTCTACCCTAATTTTTTCTCCATTTTCTAGCCATCTATTTTGTTCTAAAGATTCTGCTAATTCTAAAGAAGTCTGATCTAGTGTTGCAAACTTCTTTAGCGCTGTAGGTTTAAAACCATACATACCCACGTGCTTATAAAATATTTGAGTATTATGCCAAACTGATGAATCAGAATCACGAACAAAAGGAATTATAGAACGGCTAAAATAAAGTGCATTTTTAAATTTATCTAATACTACATAAACACCACCTTCAAATAATTTATCTTCCTTTTTAACAGGCATCACAAGTGTTGCCATTTCAACGGTATCATCTAAAAAACAATTTAGTAAACTTCTTATTTGATTTATGTCTAATAAAGGCTCATCTCCTTGTATATTTAGAACAACATCAAAATCAATTTCATTTTTGGATGTAAAAACTTCATAAGCTTCTAAACATCTATTAGTCCCGGTATTATGATCTGTAGACGTCATAACAACGTTGCCACCAAAACCTTCAATAACCTTAACAATACGCTCATCATCGGTTGCAACAACGACATAATCTAATAATTGCTTAGCTTGTTCATAAACCCGTTGGATCATTGATTTACCACAAATATCTAATAAAGGTTTCCCTTCTAAACGCGTAGAACCATATCTAGCAGGAATAATCCCTAAAACATTCATACACTAAAACTTTTTATAATTATTTTAAATTAAAATTTAATACAAATATCCACAATAAAATAATAGTTCCTATTTATTCTATAAAATAATTGATTTTAAGAGTTTTGTAATCAAAAAACTTAGTATATTTGCGCCCACTTAATAAAAGTACAAATTAATAATCAAGGTCGAGTACCTTAAAATTTAACAAGAATGTCAGTAAAAATTAGATTACAAAGA
>JGI24023J19991_10003558_pt1 | contig 10899 bp, 9 predicted proteins | sample Cruoilmetagenom1_FD_19991 | JGI IMG/M metagenome (IMG submission 19991)
AAAAGTAACAACTTGAACTGTGCCCGGTACATGATTATCCAGGCAGCGGGTCCTGAGAAAGTACCGGAAGATCTCTACCCCGATGAAAAAATCATCGCCTATCAGATAATTGCCGAACTCAACTGAGAAACATGACTATTTGGTAATCATCGTTGCGACTGTTAACCCAGCTCTCTATACTCTTATAACAATATCAAACCAAATCCAGGCTAAGCGAGGATTCAAGAAACAATGATCCGCGGGGAACAACTCTCAAGAAACTTTGGAAGAATAAAAGCCGTTAAGGAAATAAACTTCCACATCCAAAAGGGTGAAATTATCGGATTTCTCGGCCCCAACGGGGCCGGAAAAACAACCACCATGAACATGATTACCGGTTATCTGGCACCTACCGAGGGCAACATCTTTATCGACGGTATCAACATACTCGAAGCCCCTGAGGATGCCAGAAAACAAATCGGTTATCTTCCTGAACAACCTCCTCTGTATCTGGATTTGACTGTTGATGAATATCTGAACTTTGTAAGTGAATTTAAAAAGGTTCCAAAAAATCAACGAAAATCAGAATTGGAATCAATCCGTGAACTGGTAAAGATTGGCGATGTTCGAGGGCGGCTGATTAAAAACTTATCTAAGGGCTACAAACAGAGAGTGGGATTAGCACAGGCCCTGGTGGGAAGTCCGCCGTTACTCATCCTGGATGAGCCGACTGTCGGACTGGATCCCAAACAGATTATTGAGATTCGGGAGCTGATAAAAGATCTGGGAAAGGAACATACCGTTGTACTGTCCTCCCATATACTACCGGAAATAAGCGCCACATGTCACAGGATTCTTATAATCAACAACGGCGAAATCGTTGCATCTGATACACCTGAAAATCTTTCAGGCCGTCTCTCAGGAGCCTCGGGATCGGCCAGACAGAAACTTCTGATTAAGGGCGACAGCCTGAAGGTGAAATCTGTCCTGGAAAAGATTTCATCTATTGAAACTGTAACCACCGGAAGCGGCCCGGAGGATGGATTGACTGAAGCGGTGATATCCGCGTCGGGAATCAGAGATATCCGGGAAGACGTTTTCAGGGCTATGGCTTCTGCTGACTATCCCATACTTCAGATAGGCCCCATGGATTTGAGCCTTGAAGAAATCTTTCTTAATCTGACAACCAGTGAGGAGGACGTCTGATGCTGGCCATATTCAAAAAAGAACTGAAAACATATTTTCTGACACCCACCGGATGGATATTCCTGGCTGTATTTCTTCTTATTTCAGGAATACTGTACTCCGTTCAACTGGTTTTTCCCGGGAATTCTCAATACGCAATGTTCCTATCCAGCCTGCTTGTTATATACATTCTGGTTGTTCCCCTGCTGACAATGAGGATATTCACAGATGAAAAACGATATGGAACGGATCAGCTTATTCTTACCGGACCCTCAAACCTCTGGGGAATTGTCTTTGGAAAATTTCTGGCAGCTTTCACCGTATTTTTAATCACAATAGGGGTAACTTTCCTATACCCGCTGCTGCTGAGTTTTCATGGAAAACTTGACTGGCCCATGATATTCGGAACCTACATTGGATTCATTTTGCTCGGCGCGTCATTTATTGCCATCGGAGTATTTATCTCCCAATCCTCCGAAGGCATTGTCAGTGCGGCTATACTGACATTCTGTGCACTGATTATCACTTTTATCATTGATTTTATGCAGCAGTACATGCCGGCAACAGAGCTTTCCGGCCTTGTATGGGCGGCCATACTCATTACAATCCCTTTGTTCTGGCTTTACTCCAAAGGCAGGAACTGGGCGGTAACCGCCGCCGTTGCCCTGATACTGGCTGCATTAATACTGGTTCTGTGGTTTTCAGGCCGGAATATGTTTGCCGGGCTGATCGGTAAAAGCCTGGGGTGGTTATCTCTCACCCGACGTTTCGGATCTTTTGCCATGGGGATACTGGGACTGGATTCGGTCCTTTACTATCTGAGTTTTATCGGTTTTTTCCTGTTCCTGACGGTTCAGGGACTTGAAAAACGGCGCTGGAACTAGGGGTAAACAATGAAAAAACCATTCTTCAAATTCGACTTTAAAACCCGTCATGCCGGTATCTCCGCCCTGACTTCAATTTCTGTATTAGCTGCGGTAATTATCGTTAATATTCTTGCAGGACAGCTTGATTTAAAAGCCGATCTGACGCCGAAGAAGCTCTTCAGTCTCACCGATGAAACAAAAACAATGCTGGAAAACCTGAAGACTGATGTGCAGATAATAGCTTTGTTTGAACCGGGGCAGGAACCTGATTCCATAATGGAAACCGTGAATGAATACGCCAGAATTTCTGATAAGGTAACCATCAGGATTATCGATCCCGATCGGGATCCTGCACTTGTCGCAAAGTATTCAGAGGAAGACAAACCTGTTTCAAAAGGCTCCTTTATAGTTAGCTCCGGAAATTTTTTCCGGGTTATCACAGCGATGGATATGTACGAGGTATCCTACACCCAGCAGGGTCAGCCCCAGGTTATGGGACAGAAAGTCGAACAACAGATAACTTCAGCCATCGCCTATGCAAGCTCAGGCCGAACTCCGAAAATTTATGAGATAATCGGCCACAGAGAAACAACCCTGGCCTCTTCAGGCTATGCTCAGATGCTGAATCAGGCCAACTACAAACTTGAAGAACTCTCTTTAACCCTTTCAGAGATTCCAGAAGATGCCGCCCTGTTAACCCTGATCGGACCCAGGAGCGATCTCTCATCAGCGGAAGCCGAGAAAATCAACAGCTACCTGAACTCCGGGGGAAGACTGATAACAGCCCTGGATCTCACAAAAGAGCCTATGACAAATATTTACGCCCTGCTGAAACACTGGGATATCGAGGTACGTCAAGGACTGGTACTGGAAACCCGGGCAAACAGACTGATTGCCGAGTTCGGTGATAATCCTTTTGTCTTTGCTCCCTACCTTTCTGATTTTGATGCTGTCGCCCCGTTGAACGAGGCAAAAACCAATCCGATATTTCAAGGTTCCCTCGGTTTTAAGAGAACAGAGGCCCAACAGCGGCAGCTTGAATATTTCCCTCTGCTTTCCAGCTCTGATGATTCCAGGCTTCGAACGGATCTGACATCCGATACTGCGGGTAATCCTGAAGTTATTCCCGGCGATGAAAGAGGCCCGATTGATGTGGCAATTGCCGTTCAACAGCGAAATATGGACAGCTACAAACCCGAAGGGGCTGCTATTGTCGCCCTTGGCAGCGCCAGTACACTGAAAGGACTGGGAGCAATGGGTCAGATTAAAGCCAATGCCGATATGGTGATGAACCTGGTAAACTGGTCTGTTAATGATGATTCGACTGTAAATGTACCATCCAAAAGTCTCTTTCGTCTTCCCTTGAGAATTGACACCCTGAGGGGGCTGATATATGCAGTTATCACAATAATAATCATACCTCTTCTCTGTCTTGGAGCTGGACTGTTTATCTACTTCAGGAGACGCAATAAATGACTGGAAAAACAAGAAATCTTGTTATTTCACTGATAACGCTCATGGTGATTGTCGGGGCATTCCTCTTCACCAGGCTTAAAGATAAACAGGAAGTAACCCTCCCGACAGCAGCGCCCCAGGCTCCCGAAATCTTAAGTGATTTCACAGTTACCAGCCTCCGATCTATCACAGTGGAGAGCTCTGATAAAAAAATGTACTTTTACAGCCCCGACGGTGAAAACTGGATGATTTCCGATGTCTCTGATAACTACCGGATTGTAAAAGACCAGCTGGCGGCAGAAATTAGAACACTCTCTAAACTTCAGTCTCGAACAGTTGTTACCGGGAATGCCGATGAAGCCCAGCTCACCGAGTACGGCCTGAACCCTCCAGAGGTACTGATAACATTCAAGGATATTGAAGGGAAAACCCTGTCAGTGGAAGTGGGAAAGGCCAACCCTTCGGGCACCAGCCGGTACAGCCGGTTATCCGGATCCCCGACTGTTGTACTGCTTCCCTCATATGCGGCTGGAGCCGTATTCAAGTCTGTTGAAGACTTCAGGGATATAAGCCTTCCTGCCGTCAATATGGAGAAGCTCAGCAACTTCGAGTTCCGTCACAACGGGACAACCTTCAAGATTGCTCCCCGGAATGTTGATGATAATTACACCTCCATGGTGAGTCCATTTGATATCACCTCCCCCTTTAGAAATCACTATGCCCTGGACAGTCAGACTTTTCAAAAAATTCTGGGAGAAGAAACACCGCTCCCCTCCCGTGTGAAAGAGTTTCTTGATTCGGAAGATTCTGAAAACCCGATGTTCGGTCTTGATGAAAACAACGCGGATTATCTCAAACTTGCGGATGAAGATGGAAACGTTCTGAATCTCATCATCGGAAGTGAAGATGGACAGGGGAACCGCTACACTCGTTTCGGCGATCATGAGGATTCGCTGTTCCTTCTCAGCGACTCCAATCTGGCGGTTCTTAATACCGATCCATTCCGCTTCATGAGTAAGTTTGTCTTTCTGGGGTCGATATTCCAGGTTTCACAGGTGAAGGTGGAGAGAGGCGCTGAGACATGGATTATGAAGCGTACAGAGAGGGGTGAACCGGAAAATACCGACGACGACCGATTTATTGCAAATAATCTTGAAGTTCCAAAAAAGGAATTCACTTCAGTTTACCAGAAATTCATATCCATCATGTACGAAGGGGAAGTAAAAGAGAGCAGGTCCCTGAAAACTCCGGAGGTAAGAATAACCATCAGCAATGTTAAATCAGAAATTGAACCCAGGGTTATTCGGTACTGGCCTTACAATGATACGTACTACCAGGTATCAATTGACAGTAACCCCATTGAATTCCTTGTGGGACGCTATCAGGTGGAAGATTTTATAGAAGACCTTGCAGCACTTTCAGAATACGGCAGTTGAGGTAAAAACAGACAGAACGGTTAATCCGTAGGTAGGGTTCTACGGTCGAATCTGGCCACCGTCAGAGGACGGCCGTCCCTACCGTAAGACCAACGTGTCAATGCAGCTCCTCCGGCATCATCTACAGGCTGCTCGTCGATGCCGTAATGCCTCCGTTCGGTAACCCGGCCAAAACCATCATAACTCCAGGCATAAATGGCAACACCTTCAGGATCGGCGCGAAGCTGACCGTACAGACCGAACTGCCGCTGTTCTGTCCTCCGATTCTCATCGTCATACACCCAGCGGTATTCGGCAATCCCCTGCTTATCCTCCGAAAAAGTGTCCGAAGCATTAAAATGACGCTCCATTACCTTCATCCCCAGATCGTCGTACCCCCAGCGGTAAACTGCAACACCGGCGGTATCCTCAGCGAGATCTTCCCAGTCACCAAAACTGGAAGCCTCAATCAGGTTTCGTGAATCGTCATAGACGTAGTGGTAGCGGGCTATTCCCCATAAATCCTGTTTGGGTACATCGTCGGTTCCGAAAGAAGTTGAGGATGTTATCAGACCGCGTTCATCATACCCCCAGCGATAGGACGCCATCCCTGAGTCATCTTCGGTTAACAGACCGTTTTCATCCAGATTCAGCTGCTCCAGCTCATTACCCTGGACGTGATGAATCCACCGATAAGTGGTAACCCCTGCAATATCCGCAACCGGTTGTCCAGAGGAATCATAATGACTCTGCTTCACCAGATTTCCCGATGCATCGTACTCCCGGCGGTACAGAGCCACACCATTGACATCAGAGAGAAGTTCTCTGTTTACCCCGAAGCGCCGCTCTTCAACCACCAGCCCCTGCTCATTTCTATCCCACTCAACAGCGGCAGACCCATCAGCGGCGATAGCGGAGAATCCTTCAGGGTTGATTCGATCTTCCCGTATAACCTCGCCGCCTTCATTCCGTGAATAAAGGCAGCCGTGAATACCATCTTCTGATGAACTGACTGCATCGCCTTCCAGACCGTAATAGCGCCGGCTGGTCATCCGGTTATTTTCATCCCAGCTGTAATGCACCTCGGCAACGCCCCGGCTGTCCTCAACCCTGGCTCCGGATGCATCAAAAAAACGTTCATTACTTCGACGGCCGCTCTTATCCAGATCCCACAGGCGCAGAGCAACTCCGTATTTATCAGCTATGAGATTCCCGAATTGATCGTAGTTAAAGGCCCCCACAGCACGGCCGGCATCATCCAGCCGGATTCTCTTAAACCAGATACCCTGATTATCAGGTTCCGGAGCTCCCCGTGAATCACTGTACTTCCACAGAACATATCCGGGTTCGTAACTTGTTTCTATTCGCGGAACACCAAGTACCGGATCTGCCAGAGACCGGCCGGAACGATGATACTCAACCACCGCCAGTCTTCCCTCATCATCATAAGTAAAACGGTAGGCATTTGCAGCTGCTGCTTCTGAAGAGTCTATTCGGTCCACACCGCGAATCTGTTCAAAAGCATCGATACTCATCAACCGGTACCAGGCTTCCGAAGCATTCATAACTGCTGGAGTGAATAAAAAGAGGAAACTAATGAAGGGTATAGTCACATGGCGGAAATTTGTTCTCATCACTTTGAATAATCGGCATTGGAGGGCCCGGGACTGAGAGAAGACGGCTGAGAGGATCCACGAATCTGATCCAGGGCTTCGGCAAATCTGACAAAGTCATCCTTCCGCTGCTCACGGCTGGAAAGCTCCCGGCGCCTGAGATTGGCTTCCCGGTATGAGAACAGGGATTCCTGCACCCTCCAGGGCTTTGAAACACTCTTGAACACCGTATCAGCGGCCCCGCCGGCGGTAACCAGAATCACATCGCCGAAACGGAATAGAAATGGAATCAGTCCCTTCTGTTCGGTCCGGATATTTTGAACCGAAGCCAGTTCAACCTGACGCCGGGATTCTTTTAATCCCAGAGGTTTACGGTACAGGTCTATCGCATACCCCCCTGCAACCTGATAGAGATCGTTTCTCCAGTCCTCAAATCGGTACAGAGCCCAGAGCAGCGGGAGCAGAGAAATGGTGATAGTATAAACCCCGGATATGGAGAACATGTCTGATATCATTCCTACCCCGAGAATGGGTATTAAGGTGACAAGAAGAGGAAGTATCAGGCGACCGATAAGTACTGCAGGGCTCTTATGAAACCGCATCCCCTCCCCCCGGGAGTTCCCTTTTACTGTACCAGGGCCGGGCCCTTCAATTCTCAACGGTACAACCGTTCCAAGGCCGCTCCCTTCAAGACTTCTCCTTAAATCTTCTCTTTCCCGCCCTTTTACTCTCCTGGATTCTTTTTTCTGAATATCCAGAATTTTACTGCGGAGATTCTCAGGATTATTTACACCCTGGAAAATCAATACACCGTCAAGAGCTGAAGTTTTAACAATGAGGTTCCCCATTCGAAGCAGGTGCCGGAGCACTCCATTTTTTTCAGTTTCAACACCCTGAATACGGTCGATGGGAACATGCCGACTCTCAACTGTAAAATGCCCCCAATCAAAGGTTCTGGAAGTAACAGCATCTGTCTCCACACCATATTCCCGGGTGAGACGTTTTATAAGGAAAACCAGCAACCAGCCGGCATAGACCGCCGGGGATAAAAGATACAGCATCCGTGGCAGAATTTCTGAAGTTACACATGCGGTAAATAACAGGCCTGTAATCAGAACTGCTGGAATCAAACCGGCTAGAACAGGACGCAAAGAAGGCCTGATTCGCCTGCTTTTCTTTCCTGAGTCCGCCGGAAGGGGTGGCATGTCGGGTAAACCGGATAGCAGCCTACCGCTGCTGTCCTTCAGAGGAGCCAAGGCTTTTCTGAATGTGGTAGAGGATTTAAGGAACGTTAATAACGTTTCTCTAGGCCAGCTGATCCACCGGGAATCCTCCACCGCAATAAGAGAGGACTCCAGGGGAGAAGGGGCTGCAAAGCGGTTTTCACCCCATAAATCACCTGTCAGCCAACATTTTACACCCCCTGGAGTATCACTCTCCAGTCGGCCTTCCAGCAGAAGTATCAATTCTTCTCCCGGGTCCCCCGGATAAAAAAGACGGGCACCGGCTGCAGCCTCCCAGAGTTCGGAGGATTGTAAGAGCCCGTTTCTCCCTGAATCAGAGAGTCGGAAAAATACCGGGTGATCGGGCAGGTTTTCAGGTTTCATCTCTACGACTATCGGCCTGATATGTCCCTTGAGTTAAATCTTGTAACCTTCTCGGCGACGCTTCCAGGCTCCGGTTAAAAGAACCCAGAGATCTGAAACCACAATTCCGCCAAGTATAAGTGCAGCACCGATCATCTCCCTGGAACTCATACCGGAATTGAAGGCCAACCAGCCGATTAATGCGGCAAAGACAGGTTCGAGAGCATAAATCAGTACAGCACGCAGAGGTGTAAGACGTCTTTGAAACCAGTTCATCAGAGCCAGAGCCAGAACGCTGCCAAGCAGAATAAGATAAAGCATAGCCAAGATGAGCCTCCAGGAAATTACAAGAACAGGTTTTTCAACAAAAGGCACGAGGGCAATGGCAAATACTCCACAGAACAGCATCTGTATAATCGTCAGAACAGAAGGATCAATCACTTTGGCGGCCCGGTCTATAAGAACAATGTAAAAGGCATATCCCAATGCGGCAAGAAGTGAGTAAAGGTCCCCTTTATTAACCCCTCCATCCATTAATCCGCCTGAAATTGCATCAGTAATGAAAGAAAGTCCCAGGAAAACCACCACCAGACCCAGAAGGTTACCCCAATCGGGTCTTTTACCAAGGAAGAAAAACTGAAGGAAAGGCACAAACAATGCAAAGGAGTAGTTTATAAACCCGGATCTTGCAACTGTAGTGTACTTTAAGCCGATAGTCTGACCTGCATAACCGACGAGCATGGCAAAACCAATAGCCGCACCCCAGAACCAGGCTGCCGGGGTGAAACTCTGTGCAAAACCCGAGGATTCGACTTTTAAGCGGCGTCGCATCAGAATAGGCCAGGATATAACTGCCGCCAGTAAAAAACGTATTCCAACCATCAGCATGGGGGAGATATCCGCAAGAGCACTCTTGATTACAGCAAATGTACCACCCCAGATAAGGGTGACAAGAACAAGAAGGCTTTCCGCCCGGACATCACGTTTCATGATTGCCAAGATACAGCAGTATCAAACAGTTTGGCCAGCATCCCAGGAACAGGAAAACCAGTATAATCAGCCGAACTACAATTCCGGTTCTTTCAGAGATAAAGGTTTATCCAGAATTACCGACCAGAGCATACCCTGAGCCAGCGGTGATAGTTCCTTGATGACATCCACCGCTGAAGTCCTTTTCCCGGAAGCTTCCATGTCGGCATCCGGGCTGACAAAATCTTTTACCAGCCTTCTGCTCTGATCAGCGGCCTGTACCGGTTTCGGTTTCGGTTTCGGTTTCGGTTTCGACCCGGGCATCGGTCCGGGGGTAGCCTTAACCGGCTCCATCTGTTCCATCCGTTCTACCGGTTCAGCCTGTTTCTCTTTTTCTTTTTTCAGCTTGTCTTTTCTTCTGGAAATAAGCCTGAGAATCCAGAGAACGGCAAAGATAACCGGAAGGAAACCAATCAGGCTGTCGATAATTCCATCCACAATTATTCGTTCGTCTTCCCGGGTTTTGTCTGATCCCCGAGACTCTTTCTCATATCAGTATCAGCCTGAAGGTTCCGCAGCTTGTAATAATCCATAATACCCAGATTACCATCTCTGAAGGACTGGGCTATGGCCTGAGGAATTTCCGCTTCGGCCAGAACAACTTTGGCCCGGTTCTCCTGAACCTCGGCCAGCATCTCCTGCTCTCTGGCCCTTGCAGCGGCACGGCGCTGCTCAGCTTCAGCCTGGAAACGCCGGAGATCGGCTTCAGCCTGATCGGCCTGGAGCTTGGCCCCGATATTTGAGCCGACATCAATATCAGCGATATCAATGGAGAGAATCTCGAAGGCCGTTCCGGCATCCAGTCCCTTTTCCAGAACCCTTTTTGAGATATTATCCGGGTTCTCCAGAACATCCTTGTAGGTTTGAGCAGATCCGATTGTTGTAACAATACCCTCTCCCACTCTGGCGATAATGGTTTCTTCAGAAGCACCGCCGATGAGGGCATCAATATTCACCCGGACGGTTACCCGGGCTTTGGCCTTAAGCTGTATACCGTCTTTAGCCACCGCATCGATGGTAATCTTCCCGGTTTCGGGGTTGGGGCAGTCTATCACCTTTGGGTTGACGCTGGTTTTCACTGCGTCCAGTACATCCCGTCCGGCCAGATCGATTGCAGCCGCCCGTTCAAAGGGGAGTTCTATCCCGGCCTTTGCCGCAGCCACAAGTGCCCGGGATACCCGGACCACATCTCCCCCGGTAAGAAAGTGAGTTTCCAGCAGATCGGTATGGATGGGCATCCCGCCTTTTACCAGCATAATCCGGCTGTCGACAATAATTTTTGTACTTACCCTCCGGATCCACATACCAACCAGACGGCCCAGTCCAACCTTCGCTCCTGACACCATAGCCCGGAGCCAGAGGCCGAAAAACTTGAGCAGTATGATGACAAAGAAAATCGCAATAACCGCGACAACTGCATAAAGAATGAAGACGAAGATTCCCATTATTCCTCCCTGGCGGAAACAACGACTTTAACGCCGTTAATCCGCAGCACAACAACCTGTGTGCCTTTATCGTAATATTCGCCGTCGGTTTCAGCGACAACGGTCCGATTCTCAATTTTCACCTTTCCCACAGGTCGCAGATCTGTAATTGCAGTTCCAATACTGCCCGGGGAAAAAGGCTCAAAGACTTCATCACCTGCGGTCTCAGCAGCAGATCCGGATATCTTTTTACTTTTCCGGTGTTTGTTTTTCCCGGCATATCCGGGGTCCCCCGGCCCGTGAAGTACAAGGCGGTCGAAAAGTCCCGCCCGGGGTAATGCAGCCAT
>JGI24023J19991_10003561_pt1 | contig 10895 bp, 12 predicted proteins | sample Cruoilmetagenom1_FD_19991 | JGI IMG/M metagenome (IMG submission 19991)
TGTGACGCGGCGGCCGCCGTGCTCATAACGATCCGATGACAATCATCCACCCGGTGATCCTCTCCGGTGGCTCCGGCGAGCGCCTCTGGCCCCTCTCGCGGGCGCATTATCCGAAACAGCTTCTGCCCCTGGCCGGCGAACGCACCATGCTGCAGGAAACGGCATTGCGCGTGGCCGATCCGGCGCTCTACGCCGCCCCCCTGGTTATCGCCAACCACGAGCACCGTTTCATTGTCGCCGAGCAGTTGCAACAGATCGGTATCGTCCCGCGGCGCATCATCCTGGAGCCGGTCGGCCGTAATACGGCGCCGGCCGCGGCCGTGGCGGCGCTTTCCCTTTGCGCGGAGGACCCAGCGGCGGTGATGGCGCTATTGCCCTCGGACCATGTTGTCCAGAATCAGCAAGCCTTCGCCGCCGTGATGGCGAAGGCGGGCGCCGCCGCGCGGCAAGGGGCGCTGGTCACCTTCGGCATCCGACCGGGCCGCCCCGAGACCGGCTATGGCTATATCCGCCGTGGCGAGCCGCTGGCTGGGACCGAGGGCGCCTTTACCGTCGCATCCTTCGTCGAGAAGCCCGACCGGCAGCGCGCCGAGGCATATCTCGCGGCGGGCGACTACGACTGGAACAGCGGCATGTTCGTCTTTTCCGCACAAAGCTATCTCGCGGAGCTGGAGCGGCACCGGCCGGAAATCTTGGCGGCCTGCCGAACGGCGCTGGCCGACGGGGCGCAGGATTTGGATTTTCTGCGCCTGGACGACCGGGCTTTTGCCGCCTGCGCTTCCGAATCTATCGATTATGCCGTGATGGAGCACACGGAACTCGCGGCCGTCATCCCTGGTGACTTCGGTTGGTCCGATGTCGGTGCCTGGGAAGCCCTGTGGGAGATTTCGGAGAAGGACGCGGACGGCAACGTCAGCCTCGGCGATTGCCTGCTGCAGGACGTGACCGGCAGCTACCTGCGCAGCGACGATGGCCGTCTGATCGCGGCGATCGGCTTGGACGGCATGGTTGTGGTCTCCACCGATGACGCGGTCATGATCGCACCGCGCACTCTGACCGCCGCGGTGAAAGATTTGGTCGCGCGGCTGAAGGGCGCCGGCCGCGCCGAGGCAGTACATCACCGGCGCGTCTTCCGGCCCTGGGGAAGCTTCAAGGACATCGACAAGGGTCAAAATTTTCGCACGAAACGCCTGGAGATCAAGCCGGGCAGCAAGATATCGCTCCAGAAACACCATCGGCGGTCCGAGCATTGGGTGGTGGTGCAGGGCACGGCGAAAGTGACGCGGGGGGAGGAGGAGAGCCTGTTGCAGGTCAACCAGTCTACCTACATCCCCAAGGATATGGTGCACCGACTGGAAAACCCCGGCCCCGGCCCCCTGCACCTCGTCGAGGTGCAAGTTGGCGACTACCTGGAAGAAGACGACATCATCCGCATTGAAGACACCTACGGCCGGACCGACAAGGTGAAGTCCTAGGCTGCCTTGCCGGCCAGATTTTTCAGATACCAGTCGTAGGTCAGGCGGACACCTTCCATTAGGCCGGTGCGGGCGCCCCAACCCATCGCGGTCAGACGGGCGACGTCCAGAAGCTTGCGCGGCATGCCGTCGGGCTTGGAACCGTCGTAGCAAAAGCCGCCATCATAGCCGACCACGGTCGCGATGGTTCGGGCGAGTTCGGCGATGGAGGTTTCTTCGCCGCTGCCGACGTTCACGTGCTCCTCCCCCGAATAATGTTTCAGCAGGTAGACCACAGCATCGGCGCAATCATCGACGTAGAGAAACTCGCGCAGGGGTTTGCCGCTTCCCCAGATCTCAACGGCCTCGGCACCGGCGGTCTTGGCCTCATGTACCTTGCGCAGCAACGCCGGCAGCACGTGGCTGCTTTCCAGGTCGAAATTGTCGCCGGGCCCATAAAGGTTGGTGGGCATGGCTGAAACAAAGTCCAGGTTGTATTGCTGCCGGTAGGCCTGGCACAGCTTGATGCCGGCGATCTTGGCGATGGCATACCATTCGTTGGTCGGCTCTAGCGGGCCCGTAAGCATGGCGTCCTCGCGCATAGGCTGTGGCGCGTGCTTGGGGTAGATGCAGGCCGAGCCAAGGAAAAGCAGCTTTTTCGCCGCCGTCCGGCGGGCGCCCTCAATGATGTTGGTTTCGATCGCCAGGTTGTCGTAGAGAAACTCCGCCGGCCGGGTGGCATTCGCCAAGATGCCGCCGACCGTCGCGGCGGCCACGACCACGACGTCGGGCTTCGCTTCGGCCATCCAGTCCTCGACCTCGGCCTGACGGCGCAAATCCACGTCCGCCCGGCCGACGGTTATGACCTCGCAGTCTTCCCGTGCCAGCCGCTGCCCGACCGCGGACCCGACCAGGCCGCGGTGCCCGGCAACCCAAACCCGGCGCCCGGCGAGGGAGAAGGCTGGCTCACTCGCTGCCATTGCGGCTTCCTTCGACCTCGATCAACTTTAAATCGGCCTCCACCATGTCTCGGACCAGATCGGCGAAGGTGGTCGTGTGACGCCAGCCCAGCTTCTTCTGTGCTTTGGTCGGATCACCCCACAACAGGTCGACTTCCGTCGGCCGGAAGTAGCGCGGGTCGATCTCCACCAGGACCGCGCCGGTTGCGGCATCAAGCCCCTTTTCCTTAACCCCCTTGCCCTGCCAGCGGATGGGCCGGCCGATCAGCGAGAATGCAAGATCGACGAATTCGCGCACGGAATGGGTTTCTCCGGTCGCCAGGACATAATCGTCGGGCGCGTCCTGTTGCAGGATGCGCCACATGCCGTCCACATAGTCGCGGGCATGGCCCCAGTCGCGCTTGGCGTCGATGTTGCCTAGATAGAGCCGATCCTGCTGCCCCAGCTTGATGGCGGCGACGGCGCGGGTGATTTTGCGCGTGACAAAAGTCTCGCCGCGGGTCGGCCCCTCGTGGTTGAAAAGGATGCCGTTGGAGGCGTGGAAGCCGTAGGCCTCCCGGTAGTTGACGGTAATCCAGTAGGCATACAGCTTGGCCGCGGCATAGGGACTGCGCGGCGCGAAGGGCGTGGTCTCGCTCTGCGGTGGCGGCGAATTGCCATACAGTTCCGAGGTCGAGGCCTGATAGAAGCGCACCCGGTCCTTAAGGCCCAGAATGCGGATCGCCTCCAGCAGGCGCAGCGTACCCAGGCCATCGGCATTGGCGGTGTACTCAGGCGTCTCGAAGCTGACCTGCACGTGGCTTTGCGCCGCCAGGTTGTAAATCTCGGTCGGCTGCGTCTCCTGGATGATGCGAATCAGGTTGGTCGCATCGGTCATATCGCCATAGTGCATGAAGAAACGCGCGCCTCGCTCATGCGGGTCCTGGTAGAGGTGATCGACCCGCCCGGTGTTAAAGGACGACGAGCGCCGCTTTATCCCGTGGACCGTATACCCCTTGCCCAGCAGCAACTCCGCGAGAAAGGCGCCGTCCTGGCCGGTGACCCCGGTGATAAGAGCAGTGTTCATGGTGAGCGATTCCGTGGTAGCAGAGTAATGATATTGTGGCTGGTGAGTTGTCCTCAGATTTGTACCGGAATCGCCGGTAATGTCCATCGCCGAGGCATCGTGGGAGACGTGCGACCAGTCGCCAGGTGATGTGGCGGAACATCGGGCGCTGTCCGGCTGATCTATTTGGCCGGGCGCCATCGGCCGCCGGCCCCACACCGAATTTTCAGCTAGTTGGCAGGGTTGTCGGGGAAATCCCCGCTTGCTGGCTTGACATATTCCGGCCTGGCCCTAGGCTTAGGGGTCAGGTCGATCAAAAAACCTCAGTTTTAATGAGGCTACAGGTAGGGGAATGATGCAAATGCGGCGGAACTTCGCAGGCAGCGGAGTGGTGAGCGCGAGGCTTTTTTATTTGGCCCTCGCCGCTCTGGTTTTTGCTGCCGTACTCACTCCGGGCAGCGGCGCGCGCGCCAATATCGTCCTCGGCGATCACCTCGGCACTTTTTCCGGTAATGATAGCGAAGCCCAACTGCTGATCGATCTCGGCCTCCAGGTCACGGAATTGGCCAAGGTGGAAACCCCGGCGACGACCTCGGGTGGCCTGACGCTTACCAATACTGTCTTCAACGCCGACATGCCGCCCGAGCCCATATCCGGCCAGTGGAATTTTTCGGGTCCGGGCCTGGTCGACATCATCGTCGTGAAAGCGGGAAACGATTACGCGGCCTTCCTATTTTCCGATGCCAATACAGCGAACATGCGCAATATAGGGCTCTGGGACACCGCACAACTCGGCGGCATTGGCATGTCGCACATTACCGCCTATCAGATCTCGGCGGTGCCGCTGCCGGCGGCCTTGCCGCTTCTGGGGTCCGCCTTTGCCGCCCTTGGTATGGTCGGATGGCGACGACGTCGGCGCGCTGAAACGGCCTAAGGCCACCGCTGCCTAGATGCGCGCTATCTAACAGGTTGTCCACTCGGTCCAAACCGAGGAAGCTGAGATCGCCGTAACCTGTAAAAGCAAACCGAATGACCGAGTTAGATTCAATGGTCCCCGGCCCGCCCGCCGGGGTTTATCGGTATTTGCGGCTTATCGCGGCACTGTTGCTGATGACGGTGGGCGGTTCCGCGATGTATTCCCTTATCGTTGCCTTGAAGCCGGTCGGCAACGAGTTCGGGGTTAGCCGTGGGATCGCATCGCTTCCCTATATGCTCTTCATGCTCGGGTTCGGCACCGGTGGCGTGATGCTGGGCCGGGTGGCGGACCGCTTCGGCATCGTCTGGCCGGCGGCTCTCGCAAGTATTGCCTTGCCGGCCGGTTTCATCGCCGCGGCGCAGGCCACGGCCCTTTGGCAATTCTGTATGGCCATGGGTGTGCTGGCCGGGCTCTTTGGGGCGTCGGCGACCTTTTCACCGGTCGTCTCGGATATCTCTCACTGGTTCTTTCGGCGCCGCGGGCTGGCCGTCGGGATCGTCATCAGCGGCAGCTATTTGGCCGGGGCCATTTGGCCGAAAATAATACAGCATTTCATCGATACCGTTGGTTGGCGGGATACCTTCACCGGCTTCGGTATCTTCACGTTCTGCGTCATGCTGCCGTTGAGCGCATTTCTCTATCGCAAGGCGCCAGTCCAGCCCGACCCGGTGATGTCGGGCGGGCAGGGCGATCCACGCCGCCCACTGGGATTTAGCGTGTCGAGACTGCAATGCTTGCTCTGTGCCGCGGGCATCGGCTGCTGCGCCGCCATGGCCATGCCCCAGGTCCACATCGTTGCCTATGCCACGGATCTGGGTCACGCCGCCGCGCGCGGTGCCGAGATGCTGGCCTTGATGCTGGGTTTTGGAATCGTCAGCCGGCTCGCTTCCGGGTGGATCTCGGACCGTATCGGCGGTCTGAACACGCTGCTTCTGGGCTCGTTCCTGCAACTCGCCGTTCTCAGCGGCTTCTTGCTCGGAGACAGCCTGACGGCGCTTTACTTGCTTTCGGTTGCCTTCGGCCTCGCCCAGGGCGGGATCGTGCCCTCCTATGCCATCATCATCCGGGCCTATTTCCCGTCCCGAGAGGCCGGCTGGCGGATCGGAACAACGTTCCTTTTCACCATCATTGGGATGGCGCTGGGGGGGTGGATGGCCGGTGCTCTATATGACCTGACCGGCTCTTACACAGTCTCGTTCGTGAACGCCATTGCCTTCAACATCCTCAACATGGCCATCGCCGGCACCCTACTGACGCGCGCCAAATCCCGGACTGCTGCCTTGGCTGCCCAATGAAGGCCCGTTCGCAACGAGGCTAGTCGTGCGGTTTTGCCGATTCGCCCCAGCGCTCCGCGACACGGTGCATCGAGCGAAGGATCTCGTTCGTGTCCCGCCCACGGTCGGTCAAGCTGTAGGTCACCTCGGGCGGCTTCGACGGCTCCGCATGGCGATGCACTAGCCCTTCGGCTTCCATCTTTTGCAGGCGCTCGCTCATCGCCTTGGGCGATGCTTTGCCCGGCATCAGCCGCCGCAGCTCACCGAAGCGAGTCGGGCCGTTGTTGGCGAGCGCCCAGAGGATATGCGGCGTCCATCGGCCCGACATCAGGCGGATCACGAAATCCATCGAACACCCCACGGGAATCCGCGGGTCCAGCTTCCCGTCGACCATCGGTTTCTCCTAGTTACCGAACGGTAACTACTTTTGGGATTGCCGCAAAGACGCTAACTCATGCCGGGAAAACAAGAAACAGCAGGCGGACTGAGTAAAGTTTACTTCATATGAATCGAGAGGATGAACCCCGTGACCAAAGACATGATCGAACTCCTGACTCCCGACAACTCGGTGTTGCTCTTCATCGACCATCAGCCGCAGATGGCCTTCGGAGTCGCCAACATCGATCGGCAGATGCTCAAGAACAACGTCGTGGCCCTCGCCAAGTCCGCCAGGGTCTTCAACGTGCCGACCTTCCTGACCACCGTCGAGACCGAGAGCTTTTCCGGGCCTATGTGGCCCGAGCTGCTCGATGTTTATCCCGACGCCGACTTGATCGAGCGTACCTCTATGAACTCCTGGGATGACATTAATGTCCGTAAGGCGGTTGGCGGGGCCAAGCGCAAGAAGTTGGTTCTCTCGGGTCTGTGGACCGAGGTCTGCATCAACCTCTGCGCGTTCTCGGCCATGGCCGACGGTTACCAGGTTTATGTCGTCGAGGACGCCTGTGGAGGAACCAGTGAGGTTGCGCACCGCGCCTCGATGGGCCGCATGATCCAGGCCGGCGTGCGGCCCATGACATGGCAGCAGACCTTGCTTGAATGGCAGCGCGACTGGGCGCGTCGCGACACCTATGACGCGGTCTTAGGTGTCGTGACCGAACATTCCGGCGCTTACGGCATGGGCGTCGATTACGCCTATACGATGGTCCACGATGCGCCGTCTCGCGCAGGTGTAACGCACAAGGTCATTCGCGCTGCCGCCGACTAGCCCTATCTAGTCGCTGGCAGAAAGTGACGAAACCTTGTGAGCCGGCGCGAGAAAACCCGCGTCGGACTCCGCTGAACCGGGGGCCCATCCGTCGAGCCATGCCTCCGCCGGCACTACGTCTGCTCGGTGTCCATTGTCACGGAACCAGGAATCGATAGCGATTCAGCATCTCTACCGCGGGCCTGTAGGAGAGATCGCCGCTACAGGCGCTAAGCCCAGGGCCCGCCACTAGAGTGGCACAAGCAACCCCCAACCGGGTCCTGAAGGCGTTGCCCCTCGTCACGCGTTAACCGATCCCTTGTCTGGAAGCCCAGCCCAAAGCCGACCACCACTATAAGCCTACCGCCGTCAAGCCGTCGAAAGTCGCGACCCGCGCGTCCACGAGTTTGGGTTGGCCTTGGCGGCTTAACCGCTCCACCAGATTTCTGTAGCCTTGAACGCCTTGGCGGCTTTCCGGGCCTCTGGATTTGCCTCGGCGGCGGCGCGGTAGGCTTTGTCTTCGATCAGGATATGGTGGTTTAGCCAGTCCTGAAGAAAGCGCAGCAGGTCTCCGTTGACGATCTCGGCTGAGTCCTCTGGGTCCGCGTCGAATTTGTGATTGAGCGCGCGGATGCGGGCGACGAAGCCCCGATGCTCTCGCTTGTGCTCCTCGATGCCGGGAAAGCCACACGCTGTCATGACTTTCTCTTCACGGGCAAAGTGAAATTCCGCGTAGCGTAACAAAGCGAAGAGGGATTGCCGTAGCGCGCCAAGGCGGCTGTGGTCACACGTATCCACCGCGAGTTGGTTGATGATCCGGATCAGCTCCTTGTGATCCGCGTCCAGCTCCGGCACGCCAACACTCATCTTCTCCGACCAGTGCATCAACGCCATAGGCAAAATGACCTCGTCTCCGGGACAGCCGAAGACATACTACCGTCAAAGGCAGTAACGTCGCTTGATCCATGTCAAAGGGAAAGGTGGGTGGGGAAGTCGGCAGAATCGTGCTCTAGTTAGAGAATGCTCGGTTCCCATTCGCTGCACCACGCGTCGGAAGGCGTGCTGGGCCAGTGAGCTTCCGCCGGTTTTCCGTCGACCAAGCCGCCGCCGACGGCCGCATGCGGTGCATAGCGCCGGCACGCGCCCATCTGGACCTTCAGGCCGTTCGTGGCCGGATCCTCGCGGTCNAGGAATTCTTCGCGGGACTGCCAACTTCTACAGCTTCTACATCCCTTCATTCGATCAACTTCCCCGTCGGTTGTCGCAGGCGGTCACCTGCGGTGTTACATCCGTATGCCGACCGCACCCCGCGTATCGGCTTTTTCGACGTCGGTGCCACGCAGGTCGGCCCCGCTGAAATCCGCGTCGAGGAAGCAAGCCGTGTCCAGGCGCGCGCCGCGCAGATTGGCGTTGCACAGCTTTGCCCGCGAAAAATCGGCGGCATCGAGATCGGCCCCTGACAGATCCGCACCGGTGAGATTCACATCCTTGAGACTGGCGCCGACCCGCTGACCCACCACGCCGATCAATTCCATTGGTCCAAGGTTGGCGCAACGCAAGGAAGAGTCCATGAGGTTGGCTCGGTCCATGCGCGCCCCACGCATATCCGAGTCGCTGAAGTCGGTATCGAGGCAAAGGGCGCCCGTCATGTTTGTCATGGCAAATCGCCCGGCCTGAAATTTTGCCTGAGACAAATTGGCCATAGTCAGAATCGCTGCTTGCAAGTTGACTCCGGTGAACTCCAACCCCTGCATATCGAGGTTGGAGAAGTCCGCTTGATTTCCTTTTCGCCCTAGCGATTCGATCCAGACGCCGTGATCGGCGATGATTTCCTGCAAGGTGCGATCGAACGCGGCGGGATTTTTGGGCATACGCGTATTTTGCGTGTGCGCGTATTTCATCTCGGCCGGAAAGAAGTGCGCCGCCGTCAGGTCGGCCCCGTCGAGATTGGTGTTGTTNAGAATGGCGCCACCCAGCATCGCGCCCTGAAAGATGCATCCGCTTAGATCGGCATCCGTCAAATCCGCGCCGGTGAAGATNGCGCCGCGCACATCCGAATCGGATAGATTCGCGGCGACAAGCTTGGCGTTCCTGAAGATGGCATTGGTCAAATTCGTTCGCGGCCCCAGAACTCGGCCCAGGCGGGCGCCACTCAAATCGGCGCCGGATAGATTGACGCCGCTGATTTCCGTGGCGCCGTCCTTCATGGGTGTCAAGTTGCCCTCGTCGTCGCGCACCATGATAAAGCCGTTGCGGATATCGGCCTCGCGCAGGTCGGCGGATTCAAGATTGGCTCCGGACAAATTAGATCCGCGTAGATCGGCCCGTGAGAGGTCGCACTCGCGCATATCCGCGGACTCGAAATTGGCGCCGAACAGATTTCCGCGCGCCAATATTGCACCGGCTAAGTTCGAATGGGCCAACTCGGCGGCAACCATCTCGACACCTGGCAGGTTGCGCCCGCTCAGGTCCAGATGCCGGGCGTCCTTGAAATTCAGGAACATGCGATGCCCACCGGGCTTGCCCAGTAGATAAAGCTCATGCAGTGCGACGGCCTCGTCCAACCAGACCTGATTGACGCGCTCTGGCTTTTTCATTGTACCGGTTTTCATTGTGGCCCTTGGCCTCTAGGACGTCGACATCCAGCATCGGCCGTGCCGTAGGGGGCGCGTCGGTCGTCGTGGCCGAACCGGGCGGTCAGGCGGCGAGGCTTTCCAGTGGCAGCAAGCCGGCCATGGTTGCCGCGATTCTCGCCGGGGCCTCGCGAAACTTCAGGCCGAACATCTGGCCGTCGCACCAAGCGATCTCGACGTGAAAATCGAGTCTGTTGGCTATCCGCAAGGTGATGGCCGAGCCGGGTTCCAGCGGTTCGGCGAGGCGCATTCTGGCGCCGCCCGCGGAAATATCGAACAGCACCCCTGGGACGCTGCGGTCGCCGGAAACTAGATGGCCCAAAAAGAGCACGTGAGTGCGCTTGTGGTTTCGCCGCTCCACCTGAGGCTGCTTTTCCGTCTTCTGCATTGGCCGACCCTCTTGACTGGGTGTCCGGGTTTACCCTGTAAGAGTGCCCGTTTCGGCTTGCAAATTCGTTAATTTTAGACAGCTTTTGCGGGTATTTAATTATCTGTTTAGTAACCATGGCGGGCAATTTCGACCTGCCTGGCGGCCCTAAAGAACCAAGCAGATGCAGCGCAGGATCCGCTCCAACTCGCCATCCGGAAACTGTAGTTCGACGCCCATATTGGCCTCGTCCCGCCAGGCGCAGACCCCGCACAATGTCCCGGCAACGGGATGGTCAAGGGCGATGACATTGCCGCTCGGCATGTCCCCCTCGAAGCTCAGCCGTATCCCGTGCGGCGAGATATCCTCGATGAAGCAGGTATAGACCTTGCCCCCGGCCATCGCGGTGATCGGGCGGCGATCCACGACCTCTCGGCGCTCGGATCTGCGCCTATCCTCGGGACTCTCAACCTGGCCGATCGGTGATTTTGCCATTCCGCCTCACGTACTTGGACGGGCAGGACCCGCTTGCCGTTATTTTGACGCACGGATAGTTAATGAACGGTTTACCATTGTGGCGGCCCGTGCTATCGGCGCCGAGCGTGAATGACTGAAACTGGGACCTCCGTCGTGAGCACTGTACCGTTCCTTCTCAAAGGGTTGGGCATAGGCTTGGCGTTGGCCGCGCCGGTCGGGCCGATGAGCATCCTGTGCATCCGCCGCACGTTGCGGGATGGGTTGCTTGTCGGCCTTGTATCCGGCCTGGGTATTGCCACCGCCGATGCCGCCTATGGCGCAATCGCGGCATTCGGCATTTCCGCCGTCGCTGCGGTGCTGCTCGATCTGGAGATGACGCTGCGCTTGGTCGGAGGCGCGTTCCTGCTGGCTCTCGGTATGCGGATTCTCTTCAAAGACCCGGCGCCATCGGTCGAGCCTGCCGGCAAAATCGGATCGCAATTCGCCGGCGCCTTCGTCTCCTGCTTTTTTCTGACCATGACCAA
>JGI24023J19991_10003562_pt1 | contig 10893 bp, 11 predicted proteins | sample Cruoilmetagenom1_FD_19991 | JGI IMG/M metagenome (IMG submission 19991)
GATTCCAACCGCCAAAGGGATCCCAGCAACGGCAGGTGGACCGCCAGCAGGATCTGGAACGGGGTCAGCCAATGAACCAGAACAAAGGAGAAAACCGCCCCGCCGGTCACATCGCCCGCGTTGTCGGCCATATAAATCCAGTTGCCGGGATATTGGGTCGACCGCTGTCTGGCCACCGACAAGCTGTATGGCAGCACGACCCCCACCAACAGCGCGTAGGGAAGGATGGTGGCCGCAACGAACCCAAAGGAGGGGTAAAACCCCACCGATGCGCCATGGATGAAGACCAGGTCCCGCAGTCGTCGAATGGCGACGACCTGGCCCACTGCAAGAACGGCCAGCAGGCAGGAGAGCAGGGCCAGAATTTCCGGGGATGCGGAGCCAACTTTGGTTCGAAAGCCCCTGGCCGCGACGGTACCGATGCCGCCGAAAACCAGCCAGCAGAAAAAGATCAGGCCAATGATGATCTCATTGCCCTGGAATTGTGCCAGGTATTCGCGAACACACACCAGTTGAACGGCCACGGAGGCGATGCCCGTGGCCACCACCACCGCACGGACGCCGCCGTCACCGAGCCTCTTCAAAATATTGGACCTGATATACCAACACCGTCAGATCGCCTTCCCGCCACTGGTCGGCGGGCAGGCCGGCTTTCATGCACAGGTGGGAAAGGAACGCTTCCGGCCGGGGAAGCTGCTCCCACACCTGGGGCAAAAAGGTGGCGCTGACGGATCGCTTCCTAATGATCACCCCGTCGATTCCGGGCCTCAGCTTGGACAGCAGGTCATCGGCATCGGTGTAGGCCAGCGGGATCGGCTCGGAAAGCACGCTCACATCGATACGCACCGCATCCAGTTCGCTTTTTCCCAACGGCGGAAAGCGCGGATCGTGAAAGGCAGCGTTCAGCGCATTGGCCCGGACCCCGGATACAATGGGCGCCGTGGCCGACAGACTGCCGATGCAACCCCGCAGCTGGTTATCGGTTTTCAAGGTGACGAAGGTGCCGCAGCAGGCCTGAAGCGCCGGATCCGCAAGCAGCGTTTTCAGGTGTTGCACATCGGCCGGCGCGACCGTTTCGCCGAAATGGCCGGCCAGGGTCTGCCGGACCAGGACCACCAAGGCCCCCCCCTGCTCAGGGGTCAACGGTTGAGGGATATCGGTTTGGTTTTGCATCGGTATATCTCCATAAAAGGCAACGGCGGCATATCCAACCACGGCGTCCCTGTCGCCGGCGGTATCGCCGCTGTTGCTGTAATGCAGCAGTTCCGGTCGCCAACGGCGTTTTCGGGCCAGTTCCAGCAGCACGCCTATCGGGTATCGGCCGCACGTACGGTTGTTCTGGTCCCGCTGCCAGTTCACGTCCAGCGCAAGAATCCGGTCCAGTGTCTCCCGATCCCGTTTAACGGCATTGTCATAGGGCAGGTAATGGGACAGGTCGGCGCTGACCACCAAAAGGGTCCGCGGATGTTGGAGCATGGGCGATATCGCTTGCGCCATCCGTCGTGTGTCGCAGGGTCCCAATACCACGGGAATCAGTTCAAATTGAGACAGGCGGACCTGAAAAAAAGGCAGCGTCACCTCCAGGCTGTGCTCCTGTCGATCCGAAGCCGCCACCGTCGAAAACAGTTTCGGCCGGTCTCGCAGCATCGGACCAAAATCGCCAACGGGGACCAGGCCCAGGGGCGTTCGCCAATGAGACGCCCCGGTAACCGAGGCGTTGCGAAACCCCACCCGGTGATCGGGACCCAACAGGACCACCCGATCAAACCGGTCACGAGCAACGGCCAGGGCGGCATGGGCAGCGGTAGCGCCGGAATAGGCGTAACCGGCGTGGGGCATCATCAGGGCACGCAGCCCGGTGTGTGGGTGGTGGGCGGTCGGATCTTGCTCGGCCGCATCGATGAGGCTCCGTATCAATCGGTTCAGTTTTTCCCGGGTTTCAGGATAAAATTTGCCGGCCCAGACGGGATCCCGCACGGCGGCGCCACCGGTACTCAGCGGCATGACGAGACACCACAGGATAACTGTTGCTGCAAGAATAAGCAGGTACCGGGGCGCGACCACGAACAGAACCTCTTGCCGTTATTTGGCAACCAATAAAATCGGAAAGCAGGGACCGGCTGCAACCGGCCTGAACAAGGACTACAATGGGGGGAAACCGCATGTCAAGGAATTTGCCGTGGGCGGGAATGGCTTCAGTCGGCAACGGGGAACCCCGCCGGCGCCACTTGACGATCATCGTTGGCATCCAGTAATTCACAGGACACACAATCGACTTCAGCATCCGACTGCTGCCAGTATCCAAGCAAACCGGCGTGATCCGGATCAATGCCGAAGTAGTATCCTGCCGGTGCAAGGTGCTTCATGAGTGGCAGTATCCGCCAGCGAAAAAGGGTTTCCTTGAACTCACAACCGGCCGGGGTTCGCCCCAGGCAAACCACATCGTACAAGGCTGCTTCGATCCGGCCGAGGTCTCCGCGCATGTCGTGTCCCAGATCGAGGGAATAAAGAAATCCCAAGCAGTCATCGATCAGGACACCGATATCCCGGTCCAGCCTGCTGATCAACTTGAAACCGTTGGTGATGATTTTTTTCACGAGTGATGATCCATCACCAGTACCTTGGCGCCCCGGATCCGCCTGTTTCTCAACGCCATGAGAGCCCGATTGGCGGCCTCGAGACCGAAGGTCTCCACCTCGGGGATGATGGGGACCCGGTCGGCCAGTTCCAGAAACAGGGAGACGTCTGAACGGGCCACGTTGGCCACACTTTTTATCTCTTTCTCATGCCACAAATGAGAAGAATAGTCCAACTGGCGGAGTGCATCCCGATCTGCCGCCTCCTTGCGGATGGCATTGATCACCAGCCGGCCTCCCGGTTTGAGATTTCGCAAGGCCTCCACCACCGGTGTCCATGCCGGCGTGGTGTCGATGATTCGGTCCAGCAGGTGCGGTGCCGTATCCTTCGTATCACCGGCCCACACGGCCCCCAGGGACCGGGCGAATGCCTGTTCCCCGGGACTTCTGGCAAAAACATAAACCGATGTGCCGGGGAACCGGTGCCGCACCATTTTGAGCACCAGATGGGCAGAGGCGCCGAAGCCGGTCAACCCGAGACGTTGTCCGTCCCGCAATTCGCAAAGGGCCATGGAGCGATACCCGATGGCGCCGGCACAGAGCAGCGGGGCCGCCTGAGCATCGGAAAACCGATCGGGAATCGGGTAGGCGAAAGCCTCATGCACCGTCATATACTGCGCGTATCCACCATGGACATCCCGGCCCGTGGCGGCAAATTCGGGGCATAGGTTCTCTTGGCCATCCCGACAAAAATCGCAACGGCCGCATGCCCGGTTGATCCAGGCCACGCCTACCCGCTGGCCGGGGTAAAATCGAGCGGCACCCGGTCCGGCCGCTTCCACCCGCCCCACCACCTGATGTCCGGGGATGACGGGAAACTGGGGCGGCGGGGTCCGGCCTTCGATTTCGTCCAATTCGGTGTGACACACCCCGCAGGCCGCCACCCGGATCAGAATCTCATAATCCTCGGGCGTCGGGATGGGAATCATCCGCGGAACCAGCGGTGCGTCTGTCTTGTTTAAGTCATGGATGCGCACCAGCATCATGACGTTCATCTGATTCATGGGGTACGCCTCCGGTCGGGTCGGGTCCGACGGTCGTTTCGAAAAGAGAAGCTGACCACAACGCCGTCACGGACACTTTTTCTCCGATCCGTTCGGTTGCGACGTTTTTCCACAAATTTGGATTTTTTTGTAGGAACCCGCGTTACCCGCTTTCTCCGGTATGAATGCGTCGGATCGCTTCGGCAAACAGTGGGGCCACGGACAAGGAGTGGATTTTCTCCCTCCGCTTGTTCCGGGGCACGTGAACCGTATTGGTCACGATGACGGATTCGATGGGGCTGTCCACCATTCGTTTTACGGCGGGACCGCACAGTACCCCGTGGGTGCCCCCCACGGGGAGACTTCTTACCCCGGCTGCCGCAAGGGTTTTCACCGATGCCACCAGGGTGCCCCCCGTGGAAATCTCATCTTCGAAGATGATGGCGTCACGACCTTTTATCTCTCCCACCACCAGCCCCTGGACGACTTCGGTATCGGCCACGCGACGCTTAGACATAATGGTTGACAGTTAGGCCGAAGCCAAACAGGAGGCCTGAGCAAGGAACCCGCGAAAATTCATCATGACCTTCGACGAGCTTTTGAGGGCCCATTCTCGGCCATGATGAATTTCGCTAATTGCCGAGGCAAGCCCGAATAAAAAAAAGACCTGCCATCCTTGCAAACGTGGGTTATGTTAGATGTCGTTTAATAAACCCCAACACAGAGCCAAAACCAAGGAGGCAGGTCATGAAAGAGTATAGCACATTTATCGGTATGGACGTCCATAAAAATTCCATTGATATCGCAATTGCTGACGAAGGCCGTAAAGGACAACTACGACACTACGGCAAAATCGATGGCACTCTTACCGACCTGGACAAGGTGGTTCGCAAACTGGTCAGTAAAGGCAACAGATTACACTTTGTTTATGAAGCCGGTCCTTGCGGCTATCAGATCTACCGTCACCTTACCGCCCAGGGCTTCGATTGTGATGTGGTCGCACCTTCCAGGATCCCCAAGGAAAGTGGCAATAAGATCAAAAATGACCGCCGGGATGCTCTGATGCTTGCCCGTTTGCACCGTTCAGGCGATCTGACCCCCGTTTACGTTCCCATGGCCGAAGACGAGGCCGTCAGGGACCTTACCCGTGCAAGAGAAGATGCCAAAAGCGACGAGAAAAGAAGTAAACAGCGCCTGCAGTCTTTTCTCCTTCGCAGTGGGATTCGATATACTGGTAAAACAACATGGAGTAAAGCACACATACGATGGCTGTCCGATATCAAAATGCCCCATCAATCTCAACAGGTCGTCTTGCAAGAGTATATCGGGACCTTGAACCAATGCAAAGAACGTGTGCAACGGCTGACCGAACAGATCCAGCAGCTTTTGCCTGAATGGCAGTTGTTTCCAATCGTTCAGGCACTCCAAAGCATGCGCGGCGTTTCAACGATTGTGGCGGCCACAACCGTTGCCGAACTCGGCGATCTGAAACGGTTCCGAACACCAAGTGAATTAATGAGTTACCTGGGTCTGGTACCGTCTGAGCATTCCAGTGGACCAAAGATAAAACGCGGTCCGATTACCAAGGCCGGTAATGGCCATGTACGCCGTGTGCTAACCGAAGCGGCCTGGTCCTACCGGATGCCGGCCCGAGTCAGTCGGGTTTTGCTAAAGCGGCAAGAAGGCCTGCCGGAATCCGTCTGCGACATTGCGTGGAAGGCCCAAGTCCGACTTTGTTCCCGCTACCGTCGCCTATGGCATAAAGGGAAAGCGAAACAGGTTATTGTAACGGCCATCGCGAGGGAACTGTGTGCTTTTATGTGGGCCATCGCAAACGAAATTGATGTTCCGGCAAATGCCTAACCACAAACAAAAAATCAAAGAACAATTGGTAAAAATCTAACGGAGAACAGTTAACGAACGAATCGGACAACGTTCCAAGGCAGCCACAGAGGCGCAACCACGGCCAGGAGAACCCTCGAGAGCCCTATTGGATATGCCGTATGGCAAAACTCCCGATCTTAGACCGAGGCAGCTCCGCGACGAAGCTAAGTCATGCGGTACCCAACCCGCGAATATCAGAGTGATCAACCGTCGTAACTTCGGTTCCGCCTCTTTGGATGCCTTGGAACATAACCCTGACAAGGACCGCTGAAAAACAGTTGGCAGGAATTTCTTTTTTCTCTTGACAACTGTCAACCATATCAGGGCTCGCGCAAAAATAACTTCACATTTTCGCATCTCAGCTTCAGCCCATCTTTGGCTGATACCTCACTCCCAAAAGCCTCGAAATAGCTCGCTATTCCTGTAGTTTTGCACTCTCGGATCAGCCAAACCTGGACCAAATCTGAGCGCCAATTCTGCGAAGTTATTTTTGCGCGAACCCTTATCGATGATGGCCATGGGCAGGTGAATGCGTTCGGCAAACCGGCCGGCGCGCTTGGCGCTGCCGGCATCCGTTTCGGGTGGCCAATTGCGGATTGGCGCTGCCACTGAAAATTGTAAGTTCGGTCGACATGGTCTGTTCCCCCCGGTAAAGGTGGATTAGGGTGGTTGGATGATACAAAGCGGGCAGTGGGTCGACCGGCGGTCAACGCCTTTTGACGGGGCCGACCGCCACGAGGTAGAGCAGTACTCCATCGTCAGTCAGTTCCAGCAGGTCCGCCGCTTCCCGGTCATAAATGGCACCGATACCGCATGCCCCCCATCCCAAAGCAGTGGCAGCCAGGTAGGCTTGCTGCCCCAGGTGCCCGGCTTCGATCATGGCGTATCGATAACCCCGCGCACCCCAGGTTCGGTCCAGGGCAGCCAAGTCGGTCATGAACAGCAGATGCAGGCCGGCAGATTTCAACCACATCTGATCCAGGCAAGCCTCCGCCATGGGTCCTGCGAACCGGCCGCCAAAGACGCGCCCCAATCGTTTCGCGTCCGGATCCAGCACATAAAACCCGGGTGGAATCGGCATTCCCGTGCCTACCAGGAACCCGGTGGTCAAGGCGGATCGACACACCGGGGGCATGCCTGATACCGGCCCCGTGTTGCGGGCCATCAGGGCCACGAAAGTCATGAATTTATCCCGGGACACGGGCCCGGAAATAAAGTTACGACGGGAACGGCGCTGCCACAGTACACGGGAAAAGTCCTCGGATCGCGGATGATCCGGCGGCTTCAAATCAATAAACGCCGTCGGCTGATTTACGAGCACATCCAACGCCGGGAGGGCATCAACAGGTTTGTTGACGGCGATATTTCCGGCCCGATGAACTTTGAGGATATCCGGGTAGACGATCTCTTTTTCCGATACCGTCGATGCCTGGAAATTTTTTCCGGAAAGGGATTTCGGGCCGATGGTGTCTCCAGGCCTTTTCTCCCCGACGTTACCACCATGCAAATGAACGCATGCCAGGCAGACTTCTTGCTGCGAATCCAGCCCAAGCAGGTTTGCAGCCTTTTCATCATCGAAATCCAAATGGATGGAAAAGGAAAGATCCAGTGCGCCCAATGCCAATCGCAGGTTGTCCAGCAGGTGGCCGGCATCCAGCAACACATAGCGATAAGCGCGGTTCCGGTATTTCCATGCGCTACGAAAGAAGATACCGGTGATATAAAAGGTAGCAGAAACGCCGTGATCCACCGGCGGGATATCAGGTACCGGATTGAGGCTTAGCGCGGTCAGGGAAAAATCAAAAAGATGATAGTGGTATACACCCGAATCCATCCCGCCGACATCGTGGACGGCCAGATATAGTTCAAAGGGGTACAGGGCTCCGGCCGAGGCGACGCTGCGGTAATAGAAAGGCGGATCCGTTTGCACGCTACGTGCTGTAATGTCCTGGGTCAGGCTGAATACCGTTGAAATTTTCTTACGGTCTAGTGGTTCCGGGCGACTTGTATCGATCGTCCGGTAGCGGTTTACCAGATCGAAATAATCGATCGGCGGCAGTTTCGCGCTGCGATCCAGTACCACCCGGGGTAGCTCCGGGTAACGTTTGACAGGCACCGGCCGATGTGCCCAATCCAGGGTGTGGGGCGTCAAACCGTGGCGGCGGTAGCTCGTGGCCCGATGATAGTCAGCGGCCGTTAATATTTTTTGGGTCATGATTGTTCCACCAGGTCCGCCAGGGCGCTGTCGACGTCCGGAAAAAGGAAAGAGAAACCATCGGCGATCAGACGGTTGGGACGAACCTTCTGACTGGCCAGGAGCACCCCGACGACCTCCCCCATCATCAGTCGCAGAACCAAAGAAGGTATAGGGACCACCGCCGGCCGCCTCAATGCCGCGCCCAGGGCCCGGGCAAAATCCTTTTGGCGGACGGCACCCGGCGCGCAGAAATTATAGGGACCTCTCACATCTCCATTTTCAAGGAGGAATTGAGCCGCAGAGAGTAGATCCGCCATGTGGATCCATGAAAACCACTGCCGGCCGCTTCCCAAGGGGCCACCGGCAAACATGCGAAAGGCCGGCAGCATCTGGGCCAGGGCACCACCACCGACTCCCAGCACCACACCAAAACGCATGATGGCGACTCTTATTCCCTGTTTCTCGGCATCAAGGGCCGCTTTTTCCCAGTCGACTGACAGGCGTGCCAGAAAATCGGTTCCCGGAGGCGAATGCTCGAAAAGCGCATCGTCTCCCCGGCTACCGTAGTAGCCGACGGCCGATGTGCTGACCAGGGTTTTACCCCGGCCGGTCATGGCGCTGACGATGTTGCGGGTGGTTTGTATTCGGGTGTCGACCAATTGTGCTTTGTATGCCCGGGACCAGCGTTTGAAAATAGTGAGTCCGGCCAGGTTGACCACAGCATCGGCATCGCTCACCATGGCCTGCCAGTCTCCGGTACGGGTGGTATCCGCACGAACCCATGTGAAATGCATCATTGATTGTAGCGGATGGGCCTTCGATGTTCCCAGCCCGGTTACCGTGTGTCCGGCCTCCAGCAGCAAACGGGTCATTGCCGTGCCTACAAAGCCCGACGCCCCAACAATGACGATTTTCATGGTTGTCTCCTCGAATAAAGGATACCCCATATGGAGAGACGCTACTTTGCCAGGAAGCGCCACAAGAAGCGCTCGATCTCCTGTCTCGGCAAGGCGCCGGCGGCCGTATCCACAACTTTCCCGTCCCGGAAGAACAAAAGCGTTGGCAGACTCATGACGCTGTAACGACTGGCGGTGACCGGGTTCTGGTCCACGTTGAGCTTGGCGATCTTCAGCCGGCCTTTATAACCCCTTGCCAGATCGTCCAGGATCGGTGCCATGGCCCCGCACGGCGCACACCAGGAGGCCCAGCAGTCCAGCATCACCGGCAGGGGACTGGCAATCACTTCGTCGGCAAATGTGCTGTCGGTCACCATCACCGGCCGGCTGGGGGTCGGGATGGATGGAAAAGGTTTTTTGCAGCGACCACAACGAGGGCCATCCGGAAGCCTTTCTGCGGGAATCCGGTTACGGGCGCCGCAACTGCGACACCGTATCAATACTGTCTCATTTTCCATCACCCCCCCTTTTTCCGGTTTGCATTAAAATCCTTGCAGCCAAAAATCAACCACCGGCGCGGCCGTCGTCGCAGGGACCGTCATCGTCCATGCCCCGGGAATGCTCCGCCGTAAAACTGGCCGTACAGGCCTGCATCACATCTTCACTGGAAAGGCAGGCCAGGGCCCTGTCGTAATCCGGCTCCCGTGAAATCTCGTCCACCAGTTGGGTGTAGGCCACCTTACCCTGCCCGTCGATCACCACGACCGCCCGCGCCATGAGTCCGGCCATCGGCCCGGCGGCTATACGCATGCCGTAAGTGTCGCCGAAACCGGGACTTCGAAAAGTGGATGCAGAGACCACATGATCCAGCCCTTCGGCTCCGCAGAAACGGGCATGGGCAAAGGGAAGATCGGCGGATATGCAAAGCACCACGGCATTGTCTGCGTTGCCGATTTCGGCGTTAAATTTTCTCACCGACATGGCACACACCGGTGTATCGATACTGGGGAAAATATTAAGCACAACCGTCTTACCGGCGTAGTCCTTGAGCGAAACATCAGACAAGTCGCTACGGGTCAAGGTAAAATCCGGGGCATCAGTACCCGGTTGGGGAAGATCGCCGGACAATGGAACAGGTGATCCTTTGAATGCAGTTTGAGACATTTGGTCCTCCTTAGGAAGGTGTTGGTAATTGTCATAGGGCCTGAGTTAGGTGTTAGGTAACGATGACACGTTGTCTTCGTGATAATCAATAAACATGCCAAGATAAAAAACACGTGTCTACGGATGGCATTAATATTGCTTTTATGTTTAAAATGACTCATTTACCACAAACTTCAAATCATCGGGAGGCTATTCATGGGTCACAAACGCTACCACGTTAAATCCGCCTGTCCCCAGTGCGGCTGCAGCTTTGCGCAGGTGTTGTCCAAAGAGGAGATCAAAGCACGCTATGGGGATGCACCGAACATTGAACTGGAATGCGGTGAATGCATGCTCCAATTTGAGGCCGACCGCAAAAGCGCCTGCCCCGAGTGGGACGATGAATGCCGCCTGAATGAAGAAAAGTCTTAATCCGAAGGACATTCCGTTCATTTTTTATTGACAGCATGCCGGTGAAGTGGGCATGTATCGGATACAACTGGTTTTGGTAAATACCCATTTTGAGCCCCCCCTCAAGTCGGGAAAGAAAGGCAGATCCAACTATGATCTACGATTTTAACGCAGAAGATGTATTTGAAATGGCCGAGCAGATCGAAAGAAACGGCGCCGAATTCTACAGAAAGGCCGCTGCCGATATCACGGACCCGGACGCTGAAAATTTTCTTTTAGACCTGGCTGCCATGGAAGACGATCACGAAAAAACCTTTTCCGCCATGAGAAAAAAGCTCCCCGAAACAGAGAAGACCCCGACCGCGTTTGACCCGGAAGGCGAGGCGGTATCGTACATCAAGGCGCTGGCGGATACCCGAATCTTTTTCGAAAAAGAGATCGACACCACCTCCATGCAGGCGATTCTGAAGGCCGCCATTCTGGCTGAAAAAGACTCCATTGTTTTTTACCTGGGGATGAAAGACCTGGTTCCCGAAAGCCTGGGCCAGTCCCGGCTGGACGACATTATCAAGGAAGAGATGTCCCACATCAAGCTGCTCAGCCATCGCCTCATCGCCGCTAAGTAGCTGTTGCCAAGGTCTATCGGCAAAAAAAACAAAGATCGGTGATCCGGCCCTACCCTCTTCCCCGCCGACCCTAAGGGTTCGCGCAAAAATAACTTCGCAGAATTGGCGCTCAGATTT